>Ga0075522_10002154_pt1 | contig 14728 bp, 11 predicted proteins | sample NGEPerA_FD_74796 | JGI IMG/M metagenome (GOLD analysis project Ga0075522, IMG submission 74796) | Arctic peat soil microbial communities from the Barrow Environmental Observatory site, Barrow, Alaska, USA - NGEE PermafrostL2-A | ecosystem: Environmental > Terrestrial > Soil > Wetlands > Peat ... | reverse complement strand
GCAGGCCCAGTACATACGCCCTTTCTCCGACGATGAGGCTTATAAGCGTGCGACCACGTACGATGGGGTAATCCCAACGAGACACGTCTTGGGAGCCCCACCTTGGTCTGGAGCACTTCCTCATGCCCATGAGTACCCGCGACGATCTGCGGAACGTCGCGATCATCGCCCACGTCGACCACGGCAAGACCACGCTGGTCGACGCCATGCTCTGGCAATCCGGTGCATTTTCCGAGCACCAGGCCGAGAACGATTCGGTCCGCGAACGGGTCATGGACTCCATGGACCTCGAGCGCGAGAAGGGCATCACGATCCTCGCGAAGAACACCGCTGTGCTGCACAGCGGTGTGACGATCAACATCGTCGACACCCCAGGTCACGCAGACTTTGGTGGTGAGGTCGAGCGCGGCCTCGAGATGGTCGACGCTGTGTTGTTGCTGGTCGACGCATCTGAGGGTCCGTTGCCGCAAACCCGCTTCGTACTCCGCAAGGCATTGCAGAAGAAGCTGCCTGTCGTGCTTGTCATCAACAAGGTCGACCGGCCCGACGCGCGGATCGCCGAAGTCGTCGACGAGACCTATGAGTTGTTCATTGATCTGATGGACGACGACCTCGACCACTCGAGCATTCTCGACTTCCCGATCGTCTATGCGTGCGCGCGCGCCGGCAGGGCTTCACTTACCAGGCCGGACGACGGCACGATGCCCGACAGCCCTGACCTCGAGCCGTTGTTCGCGACGATTCTGGGGACCGTTCCGCCGCCGTCGTTCGATCCGGATGTGCCGCTGCGCGCACATGTCACGAACCTCGACGCATCGCAGTACCTCGGCCGTCTCGCGCTGCTTCGGGTGCACTCCGGAACGATGAAGCGCGGGCAGCAGGTTGCGTGGTGCAAGTCCGACGGCACGATCGAGAAGGTGCGGCTCACCGAACTGCTCGGCACCAGCGCCCTTGAGCGGGTACCGATCGAAACGGCAGGCCCCGGCGACATTGTGGCTATCGCCGGCATCCCCGAGATCACCATCGGTGAGACGATCGCCGACCCCGACGACCCGCGCCCGCTGCCGATCATCACCGTCGACGAGCCGAGCCTGTCGATGACGGTGGGCATCAACACCTCACCGCTTGCGGGCGAGTCGGGCAAGAAGCTCACGGCCCGGCTAGTCAAGAACCGGCTCGATGCCGAGCTTGTCGGCAACGTCTCGATCCGTGTCCTGAACACCGAACGCCCCGACACCTGGGAAGTACAGGGTCGTGGTGAGCTGCAACTCGCGATTCTCGTCGAGATCATGCGCCGCGAAGGATTCGAGCTCACCGTTGGCAAGCCGCAGGTTGTGACCAAGCGCGTCGACGGCAAGGTGCACGAGCCGATGGAGCGCCTGACTATCGATGCGCCCAGCGACTACCAGGGCGTGCTCATCCAGTTGCTTGCGTTGCGCAAGGGTCGCCTCGAGCAGATGGTCGACCACGGCACCGGCTGGATCCGGATGGAATACATCGTGCCGGCACGCGGACTCATCGGATTCCGCACCGAGTTCTTGACGGAGACTCGCGGTACCGGGCTGCTGCACCACGTGCATGAACGCTATGAGCCGTGGCATGGCGATCTGCGTACGCGGCCAACCGGCTCGCTGGTGGCTGACCGTCGCGGTCCGACGACGGGCTTCGCACTGTCGAACCTGCAAGAGCGAGGCACGATGTTCGTCGGCCCGCAGACCGAGGTCTACGAAGGCATGATCGTCGGTGAGAACTCACGTCAAGACGACATGGACGTGAATCCCACCAAGGAAAAGAAGCTCACCAACATGCGCCAGTCGTCCAGCGACGTCTTGGTGCCGTTGATCCCACACAAGGTGCTGTCGCTCGAGCAGGCGCTGGAGTTCTGCCGCGAAGACGAATGCGTTGAAGTCACGCCGGCGAATGTGCGTATCCGCAAAGTCGAGCTGTCGATGTCAGAGCGAGAGAAGTACCGCGGACGCCGGGCAAAGGCCTCCCGCGAGGAGTAGCCCGGTCTGGTCACAACCCGCCGCTCGCACCCGCCGTCCCGCCCGGTGTTCGCGCCGAGTGAAGGAATTCGGTCGTGTTTTTTCGCTTGGGTTCTAGGGGTCAGAGCTGCGGGTCGATCGGGATGGGCTGCGTGTCGTGCGGCGGCCGCACGTTCGGCGCGGTTGCCCACACCTGGCGGGTGACCGTCTGCCCGGCGACAGGTGCGCCCAAGGTTGGGGGCGTGCCAAACGCTGCGGTCGCGGGGTTGGCGACGTAGGGGTCGAGCGGCTGTCCGGTGTCGCGCAGGTACATCGACACGCCGAAGTTGAGCAGCAGATCGAAGATCCCGACGAGCAGCAGAATGGCGCCGACGGTGTGCACGTCGAGCGTCGCGCCGTGTTTCGTGCTGTGGTACGTGATCGTGCTGGTAGTGACCGCAAACGCCAGCACGGCGCCCCCGACGATGAAGATCAGACTGCGCGTGAGCCAAGTAACCATGCGAGGGGTGTACCCGCGCCATCACGGGTGTATCCACGCTTAGCTGAATGAACTGCGGATGAACTGCACCTCGAGCCTGGCCAGGTTCGCCGCGACGTCCTCCTGCGACGTCATATGGGTCACGCCCGACAGGGGGAGCATGGTGTGCGGTCGGCCAGCGGCAAGCAGCGCGGTCGACAGTCGCAGGCTGTGGGCCGCAACCACGTTGTCGTCGGCCAGCCCGTGCACGATCATCAGCGGCCGAGAAAGTGTGGGTGCATCGGCAAGTAGCGAACTGATCGCGTACGAAGGGGCCGAGGTGTCAACACCGAGGTATCGCTCGGTGTAGTACGTGTCGTACAAGCTCCAGTCGATGGCAGGCGCGCCGGCGACGGCCACCTGAAAGACGTCGGGACGCCGCAGCACGGCCAGGGCAGCAAGGTAGCCGCCGAACGACCAACCTCGGATCGCGACCTTCGAAAGATCCAGGTCCGGGTGCGTCGCCGCCAAAGACTGCAGCGCATCGACCTGATCCTCAAGAACCACCGTCGCGAGATCGCCAGCTATGGCGCGCTCCCACGCGAGCCCGCGAGCGGGCGTGCCGCGGCCATCGACGATCACCACGGCGAATCCCTGGTCGGCCAGCCATTGCGAGTTCAGGTACGCGCCGCGTGATGCGACCACGCGTTGCGCGTGCGGACCGCCGTAGGGATCCATCAGCACCGGAAGTCGGGCGGATCCCTCGACGTGGTCGCGCGGCAACACGAGAGCGGTGCGCAGCTCGCGGCGTCCCTGCTTCGAGATTGAAACGCGAGGCGAGAACGGCGCGGGCGAGGCGAACGATCCGATGCGTCCGACCTCGACACCGTTCTTGCGGACGGCGGTGTGCACACCGTCGTCCGACAGCGAGGCGCTGCTCACGACGAGCACATCACTCGCGCCGGTGCCGGAGTGCACGCCGGGTTCCGCTGTGAGCGCCACGCACTCGCCGTCCGCGAAATAGCCCCAGAGTTGCTGCTCCGTCGGCTCAGTTGATCCGCTGAACAAGACGTCGCCATGCGATGCGAGAACGGCGCGCACCTGTAGCCCGACTGGCGATACGACCTGGTCGCCGACAACGAGCCGCCGCGTATCGTCGGCATCGACCGTGCAGACAAGCCGGCCATCGGGCCGCCGGTCCGGCACCCCGGGTATGACTTCGAGCCAGTGGGCGTCGGTGTCTTCGCGAACCAGAATCGTCGCGCCGGTCTCGATGTCGACGTCGACGATGCGCATCGTGCGCTGGTCGCGCGACGCGAGCTGCAGCAACGGCGGGCTGCCGCGGCGCCACCGCACACTCACCAAGTAGGGGAACGCATCGGCGTCCCAGGAAACGTCTGTACGGCGGCCATCGAGGTGCAGCAACGACAACGACACCACGGCATTCGCAGTACCGGCAGCCGGATAGCGGATCGCGTGCGGTGCCCGATCGGGGTTCGATGGATCGCCGATGTGCCATTCCTGCACACCAGATTCATCGACGCGTGCCGCAAGTAACGAGTCGCCGTCAGGTGCCCACCAGAACCCGCGCTGCCGGTCCATTTCCTCAGCAGCGACGAACTCAGCGAGCCCCCACGTGACGTCAAGTTCGGCGATGAGTTCGCGGTCGGTGTCGTCGACGTCGACGTTCACCGCTCGCAAGGTGCCGCGAGTCGCGTAGGCCACCGCGCGCCCAGTCGGATCGAGGTGCGGATCGAACACCAAGCCGCCCGCGGCGAGTTCGCGAGCACCTCCGGTCGAGACGTCGACAACGAAGAGGCGACCCGCCAATGCGAACGCGGCTCGGGCGACTGCTGCGTCGGTGGAATACGCGACGATGCCGCCCGCTTGCTCGCGGGCTCTCTCGCGACGGGCTCGTTCCGCGTCCGGGAGCGAGTCGAGACCCGCAGCGAGCAACTCGACCGGGTCGGCCAGTAAGACTTCAGTGCCGGACGCCACCTCGTAGCTCCAGAGGCAGGTCACGCGATCGGTGCCGCCGCGAGAGCGCAAGAACAGCACTCGCGCGCCGTCCGGCGAGACGGTGAATCCGCGCGGCCGGCCAAGGGAGAATCGGGCGGTGCGGGCCTGCAGTCGCAGGAAGGAGTCGTCGGTCACCGGCCTGATCCTGCCATCACGCGAGAATCCTCGACGCTGGCCCTTCGATATCAATTCCGGTCCTGTCCGGGGTGCCGTTCTGACATGTCGGCGGAGCCGCATAGGGTCGCGCGCATGACTGATCGCAGCTTGTTGCTCGTGCACGCTCATCCGGACGACGAGACGATCGGCACGGGCGCGTCGATGGCCAAGTACGCGGCCGACGGCGTCAACGTCACGCTTGTCACCTGCACGATGGGCGAAGAGGGCGAGGTCCTCGTGCCTGCCCTCGCGGGCATCGCGGCGGACAAGGCCGACCAGCTCGGGGGCTGGCGCATCCACGAGCTCGAGGAGGCGTGCAAGACACTGGGCGTTCGCGATCATCGATTTCTCGGCGGTGCCGGCGGTTACCGCGACTCCGGGATGATGGACACACCCGCCAACCAGAACCCGCATTGCTTCTGGCAGGCCGACCTCGAGATCGCCACGGCGCAGCTCGTCGAAATCATCCGCGAGGTCCGCCCGCAAGTGGTGGTGACCTACGACGATTTCGGTGGCTACGGGCATCCCGATCACATTCAGGCGCACCGGGTCACGGTTCGGGCCGTCGAGCAAACCCGCGACATCGTGGCGAAGTTCTACTACACCGCCGTTCCACGCTCCTTCATGCAGGCGACCATCGACGCCATGAAGGAGGGTGGCCACGAGTTCTTTGACGGCATCGAGAGCGCTGACGACGTGCCCTTTGCGAAGGATGACGACGAGATCACCACGCAGGTCGACGCGCGCGACTATCTCGACCTGAAGGTCGAGGCGATGCGCGCTCACGCCAGCCAGATCGAGGTCGACGGGCCGTTCTTCGCGCTGTCGAACCACATCGGGCAGAAGGCGTTCGGCATGGAGCACTACGTGCTGATGGCCGGTGAGAAGGGGCCCGAAGATGCCCTGAACGGTCACGGCTGGGAAGCGGACCTGTTCGCCGGGCTGTAACACCGGCTGAGCCGAACGGGTGAACCAATTACACACGGTAGCCGCGCGTGCGGCGGGCCTGAAACACTCAAGGAACGCGCGTCGGTCGAGTCAGGGGACAACCGCCGTCACACGTGCCATCGGCAGCTTCACCCCGCACCTTGAGCCCAACAGGGGAGATTTCCTTGAGCGACCGGAAGCACCCATTCGACCAGCTCGCTACGGTCTCCGCGGGATCGGTGCTCAACGCCGATATCGCCGACGTGGGTCGCTACCGCGAGCGCGCTCGCATGCAGCGGTTGTGGCGGCTGTCGCTGTTCGTCGGATTGCCGACGTTGTTCCTCTGGTTCCGGATCATCGAGCACAAGCCGTTCAACGTGTTCGCGCTCCCGCACGTCAATCTGACGATCGTCGCGCTCTTCTTCGTCCCCGTGCTGCTACTCGTCGGGATGATCGTCATGTACGCGAGCTACGGACGCTCGCCGCACTTTGTCGTGCGGCCCGAGCAGATCGACGTCCGCCTGTCTGATGTCGTTGGCATCGACCTCGTGAAAGCCGAAGTCGTTCGGTCACTCAACCTTTTCCTTGCGCACAAGGCATTTTCGAGTGAGATGGGCGGCCGGCCACGGCGCGGTTTGCTCTTTGACGGCCCGCCCGGCACCGGCAAGACGTACACGGCAAAGGCGCTCGCGGCCGAAGCCAACGTGCCGTTCCTCTTTGCGACCGCGACGTCGTTCCAGTCGAGCATGCAGGGCGCGACGCAGCGCAAGATCCGCTCCTATTTCAAGGCACTACGCGCGCTGGCCCGCAAGGAAGGCGGCGCGATCGGGTTCATCGACGAGTTCGACGCGCTCGGTGGATCGCGTGCGGGCGTCGTCGCATCGACGCCGTCGGGAGCCCTCGACGGGATGCCGATGTCGTGCGGTGGGCTCGAAGGCCTCGCCAACGTTGTCTCGCCCGCCAAGCAACATACGCAGTTCGTCGGCAGTGGCGACCTGGGCATGGCGGTGCAGGAACTTCTTGTGCAGTTGCAGTCTTTCGACCAGCCAACTGCCGGCGAGCGGCTCTTCGGCAAGATCACCGACGCCGCGAACCTGTTGCTGCCGGCGGCGCACCAACTGAAGAAGGCGCCGGTCAAGTCGTCGAACATCATGTTGATCGCCTCGACCAACCGGCCTGACTCCCTCGACCCCGCGTTGATGCGGCCGGGTCGATTCGACCAGCGGCTGACGTTCGACAGGCCCGACAAGTCGGGACGTCGCGAGCTGATCGCCCACTTCCTTGCTCGCAAGGCCCATGCGGCGGAGCTCGATGATCCACAGAAGCGCGAAGCCCTCGCCGCGGTCACCCAGGGCTACAGCCCGGCGATGCTCGAAGGCATGTTCGACGAGGCCTTGATCAACGCCGTGCAGGAAGACCGCAGGGCGATGTCGTGGTCCGACGTCGAGCACGCGCGGCTCGACAGCGAGATCGGGCTCGGGCAGCCGGTTCTCTACACCGACCACGAGGCGAAGGTGATCGCGACCCACGAGTCAGGTCACGCCACGATGGCGTGGCTCGTTGCTCCCGGTCGCAGGCTTGAGGTGCTGAGCATCATCAAGCGACGCAGTGCACTCGGCCTGCTCGCCCACGGTGACCGCGAAGAGGTTTACCTCCAGTCGCGCACCGAACTGCTCGGCCTGATTGCGATCGCGATGGGTGGGCAGTCGGCAGAGGAGCTCTTCTTCGGCGACGTCTCCACCGGGCCGAGCGGTGACCTGGTTGCGGCAACCCGGGTCGCGGCGAACATGGTCGGCGCCTGCGGCATGGAAGGCTCGTTGGTCTCCTTCGGCGCGGTGCAGAACAGCGGATTCTCCGACACCAACATCGTCGGCCGCGTGCTTGGCGACAAGGACGGCCGCGCTGCGGTAGAAGAAGTGCTGCAGCAGCAGAAGCTGCGGGCCAAGGCGTTGCTCGACGACAACCGCCACCTAGTGACCGCACTTCGCGACGCGCTCCTCGAGCGGCACGAGCTGATTGGCACGGAGATCACCGACGTGCTCGAGCAGGCACAGCGGGAACATGCGGCGCGTCATACCCGCAGCATTGGGTCGGGCACGACGACCGCTCCTGTCATCGACCTGCGTGAGCAAGTTCAGCCAACACAGCCAGTACTCCCGACGCAGGCGGCCGGTCCGCGAGTCACGCGAGAGCCCACGGTCGAACCTGCCGGATAGCCTGCCGCGGTGAGCGGCAACGGGCGCGGCGCCCTGGTGACAGCCGCCGCGGCCGTGTCGCTGGTGGTCGCCGGCATCGTGACCGGCTTCATCGGCGTCCTGGAAGCGACGGCGCTCGTCAAGTTCGGCGCTGTTCACATCTCCGTTGGCGCCGTCATGGTTGGTGTCGCGAACTGTGCGTTCGGGCTTCTCGCCGTCTGGGGTCTTGGTAGCCGCGACGCATCGGCGCTGCCGGGTCTTGGGTGGTTCATTGCGGCGGCGGTGGCCCTGTTCGGGCCTCGTCCCGGTGGCGACATCCTGCTGCCGGGCTCTGGGTGGGACGTGATCGCGTTCGCCGTCGCAGGCCCCATCGGAGCCGTGGTGGCAGGCGTGTTCGGCGGTCGAGTCATGTCGACCAGGACTTCGGCGACTCCGCTGACGACGGGACCCGAGACCCCGCCCGCGGCTTCACCCGAGACCCGACCCGACCGATGAGTCGGGTATGGCGACTGGTCTCGACCTCGCAAGCGACGTCTCGGAGCGCGGCATTCGTGCTGAGCCCAACGGCTATGTGCTGCTGCGGCTCGGGGGATCGCGCTATGCGGTCGGCATGTCCGCTGTCGCTGAAGTGGGCCGGCTCCCCAAGCTGACCCGGGTGCCTGGCACCCCGATCTGGCTTTCCGGGGTGGCGAACTGGCGCGGCCGGATCCTGGCCGTCCTCGACATCCGGCCTTTGATGGGTGCGCCCATCACCCCCACCGGATCCCTGGGTCGCCTCGTCGTCTTGACCGCCGACAACATCACCGTTGGGCTGCTCACCGAAGGCGTCCAAGGCGTCATCGAGTGCGACGTCGACTCGATCGATCCGCCGCCGATGAGTTTGGAATCCGAAGCGATGTCGCTGCTGCAAGGCCAGTTCACCCAGCCGACCGGCCCGATCGCGGTGCTCGACCCCGCCGCGGTGCTCGCCTTGCGCCTGCGGCTGCCCAGCCCAAGGCGCGCTGGCTCCTGATCGGCTCGCCCCCTCGCGGTAGGCATCTGGCCTCAGCCGTTAGGCCGGTTGGGCGATGCGTGAGGCCGATTTGGCTTCAGTACCGCCCGATCGCGCCCGATGGATCGTCAGACGCCGAACGCGTGCCGGCACCGCCGCACGACCTCACGCAGGTTCGGCCGGTGTCGGTCTTCAGGAGGACTGGTGGAAGTCTCGAAGCGGCCCCAACGGGTGGCTGCAGCGTGCACCTGGCTGATGCTCGGGCTCGCCGTCGTCGGCGTCCTGGTCTCGGGTCGCGATGCCATCGGCAGCGTGACCATCAACCCCGCAGCTCTGCTGGCCGGCCTCGGTGTCGCAGCAGTCGGCGCCGCCATCATCACCGCCGTCTCGCTTACTGAGCTCGACAACCCGCTGTTGCAACACAACGGATTGGTCGTCGACCTTGGCCGTCTTGTTTATCTCGGCGGCGTCACCGGTGCCCTCGTGGCCGGGCACGGAGTCGCGACCCCGCTGTGGGTACTGTACGTGCCCATCCTGCTGACGACCGCATTTACCGACATTGTCGTGAAGGCCGTCGCCTACGCGATCGGCGCAAGCGGCCTCACCTTGCTTGCCACCGGCATCTCCCACGGCTTCAACAAGAGCGCCGTCGTCCCTCTCATGTTGATCCTCGCGGGGTTGCCCGCAATCGTTGCCGCCGCGAGCGCATTCGCGCAGTCGGTTAACGGAGTCGCGGACGCAGCACACGCCGAGCGTGCGCGCCAGATCGAGGAAGTCGAACAACTACGCGAGCAACTGATCGAAGGACACCGCGCCGAGCGCGAGACGCTGCTCGACGAAACTCGTCGCGAGCGCGCAGAGCTAAAGGTCAAAGTCGACCGGCTGTCGGAAGCACTTGCCAGCGCTTCGCGTGGAGACCTCTCCGGATACAACGACGGCAGCTCGATCGTGGCCGATGGTGACGAAGCGCTCGCCTCCTTGCAGTCCGCGTTCAATAACACGCTGGGCAATCTTCGACTGCTCGTGGACCAGATCCGTGGCAGTGGCGAGAGCATCTCGGCGTCCGCCGTTGAATTGCTTGCGACCGCCGAGGAGCACGCGGCATCTGCAACGCAGCAGTCCTCCGCGGTTGCCGAGACCACGTCGACGATCGAGGAGCTCGCAGCAACGGCAGCACAGATCGCCGAGACCTCCGAGGCCGTCGCGCGCTACGCCGCGGAGACTTTGCGATTCGCCGAGGAAGGCCGCGAGGCCGTCGCAGCGTCGGTGTCGGCGATGGACACCATCGCCCATCGGGTCGACTCGATTGCCACCCGCGCCTTGTCATTGGGTGAGAAGTCGCAGGAGATCGGCCGCATTCTAGAGGTCATCGACGACCTCGCGGACCAGACCAACCTGCTCGCGTTGAACGCTGCGATCGAAGCTGCGCGCGCCGGCGAGCACGGCCGAGGGTTCGCCGTCGTCGCGTCCGAAGTTCGCAAGCTTGCGGAGCGTTCGCAAGAATCCGCTGCGCAGATCCAGGGCATCGTGAGCGAGATCCAGGCCGAGACGAACGCGACCATCATTGCGACCGAAGAAGGTGCCAAGGAAGTTCACCAGGGCACCGAACTGGCGCGCGGAGTCGTCGACGCGCTCGAGCGGATCTCCGGCATGGTCGACGAAACCACCACCGCAGCAAAGGAAATCTCGATCGCGACTCAGCAGCAGCGATCGGCGTCCGACCAGGTGGTGACCGCGATGATGCAGGTCTCCGACGTATCGCGGCAGTACGTGGTCGGCTCGAAGCAGGCGGCGGCATCGGCGTCCCAGCTGAATGTTCTCGCGGCGGAGCTGCGTGCGTCGATTGCCCAGTTCCGAGTGGCGTAGCCCGCCGTGGGCACCTGGGCCGAGGATCCCGAACTTCTCGCGACGTTTCGTGCCGAGGTCGAGGAGCGCCTCGCGTCCCTAAGCGCAGGGCTCCTTCAACTCGAATCGAACGGCTCACCGCGCCAGCTCATCGCCGGCTTGTTCCGTGATGCGCATACGGTCAAGGGCTCGGCTCGCATGATGGGCCTCACCGCGGTGCTACAAACAGCGCACGCGGCCGAAGACTTGCTAGGTGCATTGCGCGACGGGCGTTTCCAGGTGCGGCGCGATTACGTCGACCTGTTGCTCGCCACGGTCGATGGCGTCAGCCGCTCGATCGCGCCGAACCCGACACCGGCCGTCGATGAGTACCTCACTGACTTGGTCAACGCGTTGCGCGGTGCGCTCGAGGGCGATGACCCGGTCACCATCCCGCGAATGTCACAACCGCCAGTTGAACCGCCGACCGCACCACCCGCCGTCCCCGCTGGTCGTAAGCGGACGCTCATCGTGCCGGCGCCGCCAACGGTTCCGGCACCTTCGAGGCTCGATTCACCACTCTCCTTGACCGTGCCGCCGCCCGCTTCGTCGGTCGCGGTGGCCGCTCCCGTTGCTTTGGTGGACGGCGGGGGCGAGCGGGCTGTTGATTCGGTGCGGGTCACGTCGCAGCGGGTCTATGACTTGCTTGATGTCGTCGGCGAAGCCGAACTCGACGCACGACGCGTCGAGCAGAACGCGGAGCGGGTCATCGCGTTGGCGGCAGACCAAAAACATTGGTTGCGGGCTCTTCGCGATGCAGTCGCGGCGAGCGGCGGCAGCTTGCCGGGCGACGTCGAGGCGGCGGTCTACCACGTCATGTCGGTGACCGACCAGATGCAGTCGTCGGGGCACCAACTGCGTGAACTGGTCGAGGATTCGCGTGGTCGGCTCGCACTTGTGCGCGACGGCGCGATGGGGCTTGCGATGGTGCCGGTGCGCCGCGTCGTTGCCGCGTTCCCCCGGCTGATCCGCGATGTCGCGAGCTCGACCGGCAAGGACGTGCGCCTGATCCTGGTGGGGGAGGATGTCGAACTCGACAAGAAGGTGCTCGACGGCGTCGCCGACGCACTCAAGCACCTCGTCATCAACGCGGTCGACCACGGCTGCGAGACGCCTGAGGTGCGCGGCACTCTCGACAAGCCGCCGCGAGCGACGGTGACCGTCTCGGCGAAGGCGGCCGGCGGCACTGTTGTGCTCGAGGTCGCCGACGACGGTCGCGGCATCGACGAAGACAGGGTGCGGGCCACCGCGATAGAGCGAGGCTTGCTGCCGGCCGGCAGCACGTTGGCCGGGGCGCAGCTGTTCCAACTTCTCTTCCTCGCGTCGTTCTCGACATCGCCCACCGTGACGTCGACCTCCGGTCGTGGAGTCGGTCTCGACGTGGTGAAGACCGCGGTCGACGACTTGGGCGGCACGATCGACGTCTTCAGCGAGCTGGGTTCGGGCACTCGATTCGTGCTGACCCTGCCCATCACCCTCGGCGTGCTGCGTTGTTTGATCGCGCGGGTAGGCAACGAGCGGTATGCGGTTCCGGTACCTGCGGTGATCGAGTCGCTGAGCCTGCGCGACATAGCCGTCGACAACGTGGCTGGCGTCCCTGTGGTGATCCGGCACGGCATCGCGGTGCCGTTGCTCGATCTCGGTGCGGCGCTCGGCGTCGAGGGTGACCGTGAGCCGCGCGCCGCGCTGGTCGTGCGCAACGGCGGCGCGAGCGACCTCATTGCCTGGTCAGTCGATCGACTCGAAGGCGAACTCGAACTGGTCGTGAAGGACCTCGGGTCGTTCGTCGGCCGACTCCCACTGGTGACCGGCGCGACGATCGACGGCGACGGCAGCGTCGTGTGCCTGATCGACCTGCGCGAGATTTCGGTGCGGGCTGGTGGCACCGGCCACGTTGGCGGGTCGATCCACCATGGTGTCTCGTCGGCGGCCGAGCCCGCAGCCCCGGTGATCGGCCGCAAAGCCAGGATCTTGGTGGTCGAAGACTCCGTCGGCGTTCGCGAACTCGAGCGGGTGATCTTGGAAAGCGCCGGCTACGACGTGGTGACCGCGGTCGACGGCCTCGATGGCATCGCCCGCCTGCGCGCGGAACCGGCTGACCTGGTGCTTTCGGACGTCGAGATGCCGGGCATGGACGGCTTCACGCTGACCCGCACGATCCGCCGGACCCGCGGCTGGGAGCAGGTGCCGGTCGTGATCATGACGTCGCGTGGCGACGAAAGTGACCGCCGGGCCGGCCTTGAGGCCGGCGCGAGCGCCTACCTCCTCAAGAGTGACTTCGATCAAACCGAGCTGGTTGATACGGTTCGCCGCCTCGTCGGCCGATAGACAGTCTGACGCCCCAAAATTTGTGACGCCGCATGGAGGAACCTCGAATGCCGACCGTGGTTATCGCCGACGACAGCCCCACCCTGCGCCGCATCGTCACGAGCGTGCTCACTCGCGAGGGGTTCGAAGTCATCCCGGCTGAGGATGGCGTCGAAGCGGTTCAGGCCGTGTTCCGGGTGCATCCCGACGCAGTTGTCCTCGACGTCCAGATGCCTCGTGTTTCTGGGTATGTAGCCGCGCGGCTGTTGAAGGATGACTGGCAGACCTCTGACATCCCGATCGTACTTTTGACTTCACTGGACGCCGCGAGCGACCGTTACTGGGGTGCGCAGACCGGCGCCGACCAGTACCTGACGAAGGACTTCGAAGCCCCCGAGCTCGTCGCGGCCGTTACCGGTGTCATTGCGGCGGCGGAGGCTGCGCGCGGTGGTCGGCCGGCCCTGCGCCCTGATCCTCTCGAGCTCGATGCGGACGACGTGTTGTCGCGCGTGTGCGACCTGCTTGACCGCAAGCTGTTCGAGACCTCTGTGGCGGCCGAGATGACTGGCATTGCGGCGACCGCGAAGGGCTTCGAGGAAACCGTCGCCCAAGTGCTCGGAGTGCTCCAGCGGTTCGTCGATAACGACGTGGCCGGCGTTTTCCTCATCGAAGAGCGTGGCGCCTACGTCGCCGTTGCCCGCGAGTCGTCGCAGGCCCAATACGGCGAATTCCTTGCTGCCGCAGTCGATGCGCTCGGAGCGGCGACCGGTACGTCGATCGCCGTCGAGGACATGAACCTTCGGGTCATGGACCCCGATGAGAACCTCGGCGGTGAGGACGAAGGCCGGATGGCGACTTTCCTGTCGATGCCTTTGCGTGGCCACGGCGGACGTGTCATCGGCGTGCTCGCCTTGTCGAGCGCGACGAAGAACGCGTTTTCCGAGACTGCGCTCGGAACGCTGCGACTCGTTGAAGACCCGGCCGCCATCGTCATCGATAACGCTCGCCTTGCGGTCGCCCGACTATGCTAGGTCAAGTGTCGGCTGACCCCGTAGAGCCGGACGCGGTGGACAAGCTCAATTTCCGCCGGGTCGCGAGCCGGTTCAGCACCGGAATTTGTGTTGCGGCAACGCGTCATCGCGATGTCGAACACGCGATGACGGTCAGCGCGTTCAACTCCGTCTCACTCGATCCGCTGCTGGCGCTCGTCTGCGTCGAGAACATCACTCGATTCCGCGAGGCGGTGCTCGGCAGCGGAATGTGGGCCGTCTCGGTGCTCTCTGATGACGCCGAGGACGTAGCTCGCTGGTTCGCCGAGAAGGCTCGCCCGACCGAGGGGCAAATGGCCGATTACGCGCACCATCCCGGGTCGGTCACAGGCATGCCGGTGCTTGACTGTGCGATGGCCGTCATCGAGTGCCGAACCCGCGCCGTTTACGACGGCGGTGATCACGACATCGTGCTCGGAGAGGTGGTCGGACTGTGGTCTGACCCCGTGCCTCGCGAACCACTGCTGTACTTCGAGGGCCGCTACCGGCAGTTGCGATGACGGGACGTTCTCGGCGCTAGTCCTCTGGAGATTTCCTCGGCCGTGTCCTCTTCCACTTTCGTGACGCGCGTCCGATCGCTCCATCTGCTGCGGATAGGCCTGGTTTCAGGCGGCTCCCTTGTCGTCCTTTCGGCGATCGGATACGGCGTTGCCTACGCGATCGTCGGCTCTGGTGTGCTGCCCAACACCACCGTGAGCCGCCGTCGTTCGATGACGTTGCGGTGGGGCGGATGGCTCGCAGTTGAGGAACAGCGGTAC
>Ga0075522_10002152_pt1 | contig 14731 bp, 11 predicted proteins | sample NGEPerA_FD_74796 | JGI IMG/M metagenome (GOLD analysis project Ga0075522, IMG submission 74796) | Arctic peat soil microbial communities from the Barrow Environmental Observatory site, Barrow, Alaska, USA - NGEE PermafrostL2-A | ecosystem: Environmental > Terrestrial > Soil > Wetlands > Peat ... | reverse complement strand
GGTGCGGATCTGGACCGCTTCCTCCTTGGCTTCGAGCAGCTTCTCTTTGGCCTGTACTTCGGCCTCCGACAGCGCCTGCTGGGCTTTGATCTCCAGGACGCCGGCTGCGCTCGCTCCGCTGCTCTGCCGGCCCCGAAGCAACAGATATGCCCCTCCAAAGCCGACGAGGAGCGCCACCACAAGTGTCGGTACGAAGACGTAGGGAGACATGTGACATGCACCTCATATTCGATTGTCAAAGTGCGGATCCAATACAGGGCGTCGAAGCCCCGCGTCGGGTTGGCTCAATGACTGCGGGCGCTGAATAGCGCCGCGGAAGGAGAAGTCTAGTCTCCGGGCGGTTGGGACGCTCCCGACAGCACCTGCCGGCAAGCAGCCCGAACGATCGTGGACGGAAAGCCCCGCCTGAGCAGCTTGCTGCCGATTCCGTCCAGCATCTCCCGGTAGCCGAGCCCCGGCTTTCTGGCGTACAGGCGTTCGGCAAGCCGGGTCGCCGAGACCAGCTGAGCCTCGGCGTCGTACTGCCCCACGGCTGCTTCCACCTCTGCTCGATCGACGCCCTTGGCCGCCAGCTCCGCCGAGAGCGCCAACGGCCCCCTCAGCGCCCCCCGGCGCCGGACCAGCCCACTGGCGAAAGCCCGGTCGTCGAGGTATCCCAGCTCCACCAGGCGGGCAATCGTGGCGTCGACGGCTTCGATCCCGTATCCCTTCAACCGCAGCTTGCGGCGCAGCTCCCACTTCGAGTGGGCTCGCCGCGACAGCAAGCCGATGGCCCTGGCCAGCGGATCAGTCGCACTTACCGAGGCAGAGGGCCGGGAGGGCCTTCCTCCCCACTCAGCTGAACGGTCCCGACTCGCGGAGGAGGGCCTAGAGCTCTTCCGTTGCACCCGCCGGAGCCCTCACGGGGCCCGAGGTCTTGATGGCCGAGATGCCGGCCGCCTTCTCGCGGACCTTCGCCTCTATCTCTGAGGACAGGGTCGGGTTCTCTCGCAGGTAGTTGCGTACATTCTCACGGCCCTGGCCGAGACGCTGGTCGCCGTACGACATCCACGTCCCGCTCTTCTCGAGGACCCCGTACTCGAGCGCAGCGTCGATGAGCGAGCCCTCGCGCGAGATGCCTTCGTTGAACAGGATGTCGAACTCTGCCGATCGGAAGGGAGGCGCGACCTTGTTCTTGACCACCTTCACCTTCACCCTGGCGCCGACCGAGTCCAGGCCCGACTTGATGACCTCGACCTTGCGGATGTCGAGCCGGACCGACGAATAGAACTTCAGCGCGCGGCCGCCGGGCTGCGTCTCGGGGTTGCCGAACATGATCCCGACCTTCTCTCGGAGCTGGTTTAGGAAGATGACCGAGCAATTCGACTTGGAGATCGCCCCCGTCAGCTTGCGCAACGCCTGCGACATCAAGCGTGCTTGCAGCCCCATATGGGAGTCGCCCATCTCGCCTTCGATCTCCGCCTTGGGCACCAACGCCGCCACGGAGTCGATCACGATAACGTCGATCGCCCCCGACCTGACGAGGACCTCGACGATCTCGAGAGCCTGCTCGCCCGTGTCGGGCTGGCTGATCAGAAGATCGTCGATCTTTACCCCTATACGCGATGCGTAAACGGGATCCAGGGCGTGCTCGGCATCAACGAAGGCCGCCACGCCGCCAAGCTTCTGCGCCTCGGCGATGACGTGCAGGGCCAGCGTCGTCTTGCCGGCCGACTCCGGTCCGTAGAGCTCGGTCACGCGACCGCGGGGGATCCCCCCCACTCCCAGCGCCAGGTCGAGCAGGAGCGCGCCTGTCGGGATCACCATGATGTCGCCCCGCAGCGCAGCCTGCTCACCCAACTTCATGATCGCGCCCTTTCCGTAGCTCTTGACAATCTGGGAAATCGCAGAGTCGAGGGACTTTTCCTTTTCCTTTTCCAAATCGATGCCTCCTAGGTTGTTGCGGCGAGTGTTCTACGTCGCGGTGCTGAGGTCAATGTGCTTAACAGCAGTGCTCGATGTAGGCCGTCGGGCTAGTCTAGCGAACAGGTGTTCGGCGGTCAAGGGGGGAGGTGGCTCCAGTTCCCTGATCAAGGAGCCGGCTTGACCGTGGTCAGCCGCGCCGCCTCGACTAGAAGCCGCAGGGCCTCACCGGCCGCCTCGCGCCGATTGGACCAGCGGTCCCCGCTGAACAGGTACTCGTGGCTGCTGGAGCCGCGCTCGGTCGCGACGGCTATGTAGGTCAGGCCGACTGGCTTGGAGCCGTCGGCGTCGGGCCCGGCGACGCCCGTGACTGCGGCCGCCAACGAGGTGCCGAATCGTGATCGCACCCCCTCGGCCATGGCTAGCGCGACCTCTTTGCTCACCGCTCCGAAACGCGTCAATAGCGCGGCAGGCACTCCCAGCTGGTCGCGCTTCAGCTCATTCGCGTAGGCGACCACACCGCCCATGAAGTAGGCCGAGCTTCCCGGCTGGTCGGTGACAAGAGCTGCCAGCAACCCGCCGGTGCATGATTCGGCAACCGAGACAGTGAGCCTGCGCTCGGTGAGCAACGCGCCAAGCTCTCTGGCCAGAGGATCCACCCGAGATGCCGAGGCCGGCGCCCCAACTGTGGCCGCAGGGAAGATCACGCGCCGGTAGCGCCACAGGTAGTCGACACCGCTTGCGACGGTGAAGAGGATCGCGATGCCGATGGCGAGGTCCGCCAGCGGGACCACGATTGGGTAGGGCCGCTGCAGGATCAGCAACGTGACGGCAGCCATCTGGGTCGCCGTCTTGGTCTTTCCCATCGGCGCCGCTGAGATGATCCGGCCCTGGGTGGCGGCCACCGACCGCAGGATGGTGATCAGCAGCTCTCGCGAGAAGATGACGACGACGACCCACGCGGCGACGAGTCCTTCCTGCACTAGCACGATGAGCACCGAGAGCACGAAAAGCTTGTCAGCAAGTGGGTCGAGGAATTTGCCGAGATCGCTGACGAGGTCGCGGCGCCGGGCGATCTGCCCGTCCAGCGTATCGGTGAACGAGAAGATGAGGAACAGGACAGCCGCGATCTGATCGTGACCTTCGAACCGCACGACGAGAAGGATCATCAGCAGCGGAATCGCCGCCAGGCGGCTGAGCGTCAACACATTTGGAACTGTCACCCGTGGGCTCCTAAGGACAAGTTTGCGGCGACAGCTTCCGCGCGGCCATCCCTATTCGATGCCCAGCCTCTCCAGCAGCTCGTCGACGTCGGGCAGGTTCATATTCACCTCGCGCGACTTCGATCCCTGGTAGGCCCCGACGACATGGTTCTCTGCCAGCTGGTCGACGATGCGCCCCGCGCGCGAGTAGCCCACGTTGAACTTGCGCTGTACCAGCGAGACCGACGCGGCGCCCTCCGCAGCGACAGCCCTCGCGGCGCGCGCGAACAGCGGATCCAGCTTGCGCTCGGCCGTCTGGCCACGCTCCCACTCCGTGCCCGGGCCCTCCTCGAGGATCTCCTCCATGAAATGGGGCTTGCCCTGCAACTTCCAGAAGTTCACCACCGCCTCGACCTCCGGATCGCTCACGAAGGCGCCCTGGATTCGCGTTGGTTTGCCTGCGTCGACCGGCTGATAAAGCATGTCGCCCCGTCCCAGAAGCTTCTCTGCGCCGCCTGAGTCGAGGATGACCCGGCTGTCGACCTGCGAGCCGACCGCGAACGCGATTCGCGAAGGGATGTTGGCCTTGATGAGGCCGGTGATGATGTCGGTAGAAGGTCGCTGTGTCGCGATCACGAGGTGGATGCCGACGGCCCTCGCGAGCTGCGCGATGCGGCATATCAACTCTTCGATCTCGCCGGCCGCGACCATCATCAGGTCGGCGAGCTCGTCGATGACGATCACGATGTAGGGGATCTCGCGAGCCAGCTTTTGTACTGCCTTCTCGTTGTACGCCGCAATGTTGCGCACGCCCTCAGCCGAGAACATCTTGTAGCGGCGGTCCATCTCCGCCACCGCCCAGCGCAGCGCTGCCGCGGCCTGGTGCGATTCGACGAGGACGGGCAATGCGAGGTGAGGCAGCCCGTTGTAGCCGGTCAGCTCAACACGCTTGGGGTCAATCAGGAGCAGGCGCATGTGATCGGGCGTCATTTGAAAGAGAAGGCTGGTGATCAATGCGTTGATGCACACGCTCTTGCCCTGGCCTGTCGCACCGGCGATGAGCAAGTGCGGCATCCGCGTGAGGTCGGCGACGATCGACGCGCCTGTCACGTCATTGCCCAGACCAAGCGCCAGCGCGCGGGTGCCCTCGCGGAAGGCGGCGGTCTCCAGCACCTCGCGGATGGTGACAAGGCTCGCCGACTTGTTCGGCACCTCGATGCCCACGGCGGCCTTGCCCGGAATCGGAGCCTCGATCCTCAGCGGCGCCGCGGCCAGGGCAAGCGAGAGGTCGTTCTGGAGTGCGGTAATTCGCTTGACCTGGATGCCAGGCCCGGGCTGTAGCTCGTACTGCGTCACCGCCGGGCCGGGGTTTACGCCGACCACCTTGCACGGGACGCCGAACGTCTCGAGCGTGCTCTCGATGATCTTGACGTTGCGCTTGATCTCGTCGGCCATCCGCTCCCTGCGCGCCGTCACTGTGTCGAGAAGCGTGATCGGTGGAAGCTTCCAGTCGATCTCCGGCAGGTCGTCTTCAGCTTCGGCGACCACATGCATGACCGGCGGCTCGGGCGAGTGCTCCCGGTTGACGGCTGCCAACGCGAGCGCCGGAGCGGGTTTGCCGTCTGCATGCTCCTCAACCTCCCACAGCGGAGCCGTCTCAACCGTGGGCGGCGGTGCAGCGAAGCTCGCAGCGGATCGGGCAAGGGCGGCATTCTTGGACGCCCCATTCGCTTTGACGGGGGTGATCTGGGCCGTCTGCGGAGGTGACACAAGCCTCTGGAGCCTGTCGCGTTCGGCGAAGGTCAGCCTCACCGTTCGAACCAATGTCGCGAGAAATACTCCAGGGCTGAATCGGACGGTCACGATCAGGCCGATCAAAAGCCCAGCTGTGAGCAGCACCCAGGCGCCCAGGCGCCCCACCACCTGCTCGACGACTTGGTCCACACCGCCTCCGGTCGAGCCGCCGGCGCCACCTGCCAGCCCGAACAACCCAAACAGCGAGATCACTGCGACGCCTCCTGCGACCAGGTCGACAGGGCGGGGCCTGGGCGCCTTCGGCCACAGCAGGTAGGCGCCGAACGCAAGCAATCCGCCGACCGGCACCACCCAGGCACGGCCGAATGCGCCCAGCAGCCATTCGCGAAACCCCGTGAGTACCGAGCCGGCGCTGCTGGCGAGGGCGAGCAGGCCCAGGAGAGCGGCCAGGATGAGGAGCACGCCGGCTATCTCCCGCACCTGGCGCGGGGATAGATGTGGTGGGCTTGGGCGCTTTTTCCGCGCCTTCGTTCGGGAGCGCGACGACGCAGCGCGCCGGGCGCCGTTCGCGGAGTGACGTGAGCTACGTGTGGTGGTGCGACGCATGCTGCAGGCCTCGGGCCGTATGGGATTCTACAGGGCGCAAGCTTCGATCACCTCTCGAGAGGCCGTCCCGAGCGATACTCTGCGCGTGGCTGTCGATCCGTTCGCCGAAGCCGAGGTGCGCTACAGAGGCCTGGTCGAGGAGCGCCGTGTGGGAAGCCTTCAGGCAAGGGCCTTTCGCGTCGCGGTCCGGGATCTGGCGGTGCTGGATGGCGAGGGGCGGCGCTGGATGCTTGGGCCCGAAGATGGCATCTGGTATCGCCGCGAGCGCGAGCGATGGCTGCAAGCCGATCCGCCTCGGCGGCTCGTCTGCTCGTCATGCGGCCACCACAACCTGGGTCGGCACAGCTTCTGCGTAGAGTGCGGGCACCGATTGAATCGCTAAGCACGGTTTATAAGAGGGAACCCAGGTTCCCTCTCATCGGTGGGCGCTGCGCGCGCGCCTGCTCTCTTTCCTTCAAGCGTTGGGATTTGTTTTAGAAGAGGGGTCTCTTTGCCGCGTTTGGGAGCGGTACGGGCAAAGTCATGGCCGGGGGGCCCCGGCCAACCTTGCCACGTTGGTGATTATTTGGCCTGGTGTAGTCCCGCTTGGACTATGCCGTAGATCAGGCCCGCCGCCAGCGGCACCAGCGCCGCCAGCAGCCACAGCCTCCACCACAGCGGACGGCTCTCGCCATGGACCATCTCATGGCCGCAGAAGCCGCAGAACCGGTCGAAAGGCCCCGCGACACCTCGGCAGTTTCCGCATAGATGGAGCTGGAGGCCACAGTGACCGCAACGAGCATCCTCTGCCTGATCCATCACCATCGCCGGCTGATCGCATCTAGGACAGAGGCTTGGCGCAACCAGCGCCAAAGGCGGCAGCTTCACTAGATCTCCGTCACCACTGGCATGATCATCGGCCTACGTCTTGTTTTCTTCCAGACTGTCTGCGACACGGCATCGTGAATCGCCTCTCTGAGCAGGTTCACGTCTGCGTGAGTGTCCGCGAAACGCGCAAGGCTCGCCATTGCCGCAGCCCGGGCATCGGCCATCAGCTTGGCCGACAGCTCCGGTTCGATGACGCCCCTGGAGATGAGATCCGGCCCAGCGCGAACGACTGCCGTATCGCGCTCGACGGTCAGCGTGACGACGAGAATGCCGTCCTCGGCGAGATGCCGCCGATCACGCAACACACCCTTCTCGACATCCCCCACGCCAAGGCCGTCGACGAATACCAGCCCGGTGCTCACCTTGGTGCCCCGTTCGATCGAAGTCGCATCGAGCTCGACCGCCTCGCCATCCTCCACCACCACGATCTGGTCCTCGCTCAGACCTGCCTCCCGCGCGATCTCCGAGTGCTGGAGGAGCTGGCGGTACTCGCCGTGGACCGGGATGAAGTACTTGGGCCTCACCGCGTCGAGCATCTCACGCAGCTCATCCCGCTGGGCGTGACCGGTCACATGCACGTTGCCGACCTCTGAGTAGAAAACGCGGGCGCCGTGACGGTACAGGTTGTTGACCGTGTTATGGACCATGCGCTCGTTGCCCGGAATCGGCCGGGCCGAGATCACCACCCAGTCGCCTTTCAGAACATTGACGAACGGGTGGCGCTGAGCGGCGAACCGTGCGAGCGCCGACATCGGCTCGCCCTGGCTTCCTGCCGTGAGGAGCAGCAGCTTCGACGGCGGGACGCGGTCAATGTCTTCCAGCTTGACCGTCAGCCCATCGGGCACCTTGAGGAAACCGAGCTCGCGCGCGGTCTTGAAGTTCGTCTGCAGGCTTCGCCCGACCACCGCCACCCGCCGCTCGAACTGGATCGCCATCCTCACCAGATGTTGGATGCGGTGAATGTTGGATGCGAAGTTGGCCACGACGATGCGCCCCGGAGCCTCGCCGAAGATCCGCTCGAAGGGCGCGTGCAGGTCGCGCTCTGAGCCTGACCGTCCCGCACGCTCAGAGTTGGTGGAGTCGCTGAGCAGCAGCAGCACACCCTCGTCGCCGAGCTTTCTGAAGCGGGCCATGTCCGTCGGTAGACCGTCGGGCGGCGCATCGTCCAGCTTGAAGTCGCTGGTGTAAACCACGCGACCGACCGGCGTTTTGATAGCGAGTGCAACCGCGTCGGGAATGGAGTGGCACACGGCCACCGTCTCGACTTGAAATGGTCCGAGCTGCACCGTGTCGCCGACGCGCACCTCGCGAAGGTCGGCTTCTCGGAGGATTCGATGCTCCTTGAGCTTGGGTTTGACAAGGCCGAGCGTAAGCCGCGTCCCATAAACGGGAACATTGAGCTTCTTCAAGGCGTACGGGAGGCCGCCGATGTGGTCTTCATGCCCATGGCTCAGAAAGATTCCGAGCACGTCTTTCTGACGATCGATGAGATACGAGATGTCCGGCAGCACCAGGTCGATGCCGAGCATGTCCTCCTGCGGGAACATCAGGCCGGCGTCGACGACCAGGATCTTTTTATCCCACTCCAGCGCCCACATGTTGATGCCGACCTCGCCGAGGCCTCCGAGCGGGAGATATCGAAGTCGCAACGCGGTCACAGCAGACGCAGCTGTTCGGCTTCCTGTCGCGGCGCAGGTACTGGTTCTGGCGGAGGCGGCGGGGCAAGGAGCTTGTCCAGGTACTGCTTGACACGGTCGAAATCCCGCTCGAGGTCAGCGACCAGCGCACCGTTGTGCAGCGCCGCGGCCGGGTGGTAGAGGGGAACATAGGCAATGTCCCCACGCTTGACGAGAGTGCCGTGGACTCGGGATATCGAGCCCTCGCCGGGCATCAACCGTTCCAGGGCGTGGCGGCCGAGGATGAGGACGACCTTGGGCTTGATGAGGTCGAGCTGGCGCGCCAGGTATGGCGAGCAGGACTCAGCCTCGTTGGGCATCGGGTCGCGGTTCTGAGGTGGCCTGCACTTGAGCACGTTGGTGATGAAAACGTCGGCGCGGCTCAGGCCGATTCGCGCGAGCAGCGTGTCCAAGAGCTTCCCGGCGGCGCCGACGAACGGCTCGCCCTGCCGGTCTTCGTTGAAGCCTGGCGCCTCGCCCACGATCATGATGTCGGCCGGGCACGGTCCGATCCCGGGCACGGCCTGCGTCCGCGTTGCATGGAGCCCGCACTTGGTGCAGGCGCGGACCTCCGCGTGGAGCTGTTCCAGCTCCGGGCTTGCGCTAAGCGACTTTGACGCCTGCTTTGAATGTGATCAGGTCGCCCGCTTCCCGAACCGCGAGCATCACCGTTTCGAGCTGCTGCTTGGAGAGCGGGACCAGCGGGAGCCGAAACGGACCCGCCGGAAAGCCCATGGCGTTGAGCACCGACTTGATCGGCACAGGGTTGGCAGCCGTGGTCATCAGAGCCCTGATGACAGGAAGGAGACCGAGATGGATCTTTCGCGCGGCCTCGTTGTCGCCCTTTGCGTAGGCGTCGATCATCCTCTTCATCGATCGGCCCGCAATGTGCGACACCACGCAGATGACGCCGTGGCCGCCGGCCGCCAGGACCGGGAGAGTCCAGCTGTCATCGCCGCTCCACACAAGAAAATCGGCGGGCTTGCCAGCGCACACGAGGCCGATCTGGTCGAGATCGCCGCTCGCTTCCTTCACGCCGACGATGCCGGGGAGCTCCGCGCATCGCAGTGTTGTAGCGGCGGTCATGTTGATGGCGGTACGGCCCTGGATGTTGTACATGATCGTGGGCCCCACCTCTGAGATCGCCTTGAAGTGCTGGTACATGCCCTCCTGGGGCGGCTTGTTGTAGTAGGGCACGACCGCGAGCAGCGCGTCAGCGCCGGCCTTCATGGCTCGCTCGGAGAGATTGACCGAGTGGTGCGTGTCGTTGCTGCCGGTGCCGGCAACCACAGTCTTGCCTGGGATCGCCTGCTTGATGGCCTTGACCAGCTCGATCTTCTCGTCATCGTTGAGGGTTGGCGACTCGCCGGTGGTGCCGGAGACGACCACGCCATCCGACCCGTCTGCTGTGAGCAGCACTGCGAGCTTTTCGGCCGCCTCGTAGTCGACCGCACCGTCGGCTTTGAACGGGGTGAGCATCGCGGTCAGCAGGCGGCCGATCTCCGTAGTCATTCCTTAATCGTCCAACGTGGAGACTAAGCCCGGGTTCATTCCGGGCGTCACCATGGGCAGATTCATTGGGTTAAATAATTCCCATGTCAAGGGCATGCTCGGCGATCTGGACCGCGTTGAGCGCGGCGCCCTTGCGCAGGTTGTCTGACACCAGCCATAGGGCAAGGCCGCGATCGGAGGACGGGTCGTTTCGAATGCGGCCAACATACACCTCGTCCATGCCGGCGACGTGGTGGGGTGTCGGGTACAGCTTGCCGTGCGGATCGTCCTCGACGATGAGACCGGGCGCGCTCGCAAACAGGATGCGCACCTCGTCGGCTGTGATCTTGTCCCTGGTTTCGAGAAACACCGATTCGCCGTGCCCGATGGGCACCGGGACACGAACGCACGTGGCGGCGATGGGCAGATCGGGCAAGTGGAGGATCTTGCGAGTCTCGTTGGCGATCTTCACCTCTTCTTCGTTGTAGCCGTCATGCTCCAGGCGCCAGCCGCCAGGCACGACGTTGTAAGCAAGCTGGTACGGGTACACAACGACTTGAGGCTCAGTCCCTTCGGCGATGGCCTTGGTCTGCTCTTCGAGCTCCTCCACCAGCGCTCTCCCTGCCCCCGACGCTGACTGGTAGGTCGAGACGAGCACCCGCTCGAGGCCGACCGCGTTCTTCAGCGGATTCAGCACGACGGTGAGCGGGACGGCGCAGCAGTTTGGATTGGCGATGATGCCCTCGTTATCGCGGATGTCCTCGCGGTTGACTTCGGGGACGACGAGAGGGACGTTTTCCTTCATTCGCCAGGCGGAGCTGTTGTCGATCACGAGGGCACCCGCTTCAACGGCCACCGGTGCATACATGAGCGCGATGTCGGTGCTGGCAGCAAACAGGGCGACGTCGACCCCCTTGAATGCCTTCTCGTCGATCGGCTCGATGGTGAGCGAGCCCCCGTTGTACCGCACGGTCATACCCTTCGAGCGTTCTGACGCCAAGGCCTTTACACGGGCAATTGGGAAATGACGCTCGGCGAGGATTGAGAGCATCACCTGCCCGACTATGCCCGTGGCCCCGACTACGGCAACGTTTAATGGTTTGGAGGAGGGCACAACGTCAGTTTAATTCGATCCAGGCGGAAATGCCGGGCCCGCGGGCGCTTGCATCCACGAGTATTGAGCCGCCCGCGCTTGGTTGATTTGCAAGGTCGCTGCGGCAAAGAGCTGGTGGACATTTCGAAGCTCGACCAGCTTGTCGTTGTAGCCCGGCGGCTGCTCCATGACCGTCGCACGCGGGCCAATCAGGCGTCTGAGCACCAGGGCCCCGACGAGGCCGACCACAAAAGTGAAGACAGCCAGGCCGCCAAGGCCCAACTCGAAGGCCGATGTGACCGAGTCTGTCGAGGTCGATTGTGGCCGGATGGCGGCGACGAAGCCCTGGGCCTCCTGCTGACTGAACCCGCTGATGGCGGCCTCGCCGCCGTCGATCTCACCCTGAGTAATCGCGTTGATAACTAGCTTGGCGCAGGCCGTGCCTGGCGAGGCAAGAACCTGGCAGCCGGCGCCAAGCGACCGCGACACGCCGGCGGCGTAGTACTGGTTTTCCCAGCTGTCGATGTCGCTTTGAGTCAACCCCACCCACAGCGCCAGGCTGCGTTGGGCACACATTGCGCTCGGATCCGTGTTGGAGTCGCCAGGACACGCCGCAATGTTTGCTCGAGTCAGGTCTGATAGAAGTTGCATGCCGGTTGCGTCGAAGCTCAAGTCGAGATCCCACAGGCCGCCACCGGACTCCTGCACCGCGCTGACGCTGTTGACGTGATCTCCAGTAAGACCCGTAAGGACGGGCTTATAGCCTGGCTCCGGCCCATCAGTGACCTTGGCGTCTGCGACCCATGTCGTGTACACGAGCGCGCTGGTCACGTGGCCGCTCGATCCTGAGCCCGAACCAAGCCCTCTCACCACAAAGGCCCCGGCCCCCATCACGGCGGCGCCGATGATCAGGCCGATGGGAAGCCAAGTGGCGAACGCAACTTTCCGGCTTGCGGCTCGCGTCAGGGGAAGATACCCGGAGGCTCGCCTTGAAACCGCGCTCTGGATGATCGCGACCACGATGACCCCAATGACGCCGAGGGCGCATACGATCACGAACAGCACATAGACCCAGGCCGGAGAGGTCGAGAAGCGGAACTTGCGCCAGGTCTCGGCGGGCGCACCGGTCATGGCGCAGACGGGCGGAAAGTCGTTGGCCGCCAGCTGGGACGACCAGATGAGGACGCGATCCGGTGAGCTAGGCGGGGGCGACCAGGCCAAGCAGCTGGTCCAGGCCGCGATAGAAGCCCGGCTCTGCGGTCACCCGGCGGATCGCGAGCAGCACTCCGGGTACGTACGCTTCTCGGCTGGTCGTCCGGTGGGTGATCGTCAGGGTCTGCCCCGGTAGGCCGAAGATGATCTCCTGGTCGGCAACGAAGCCTGGAAGCCGGATGCTGTGAACGGCCACGTTCCCCTCCTCCCCGCCGCGCACGCCTTCGAGCGTCACCTTCTCAGGCTGCCGGTGGCTGAACGGCTTGTCGCGGCGCCGCGCGGCGATTCGCTTCGCGGTTGCGAGCGCTGTGCCGGATGGCGCATCCAGCTTGCCGGCATTGTGCATCTCGACGATCTCGGCCGCGTCGAAATGCGGGGCAGCTATATCGGCGAGATGCATCATCAGCACGGCGCCGAGGGCAAAGTTCGGCGCGACGATGCCGCCAAGCCGTTTTTCATTGCATGCGACCTCCAGCTTGTCGATCCCATCGGCAGAGATGCCCGTGGTGCCGACCACCGGCGCCGCGCCGGCAGCCACCGCAGCGAGGGCGTTGTGAAGGGCGACGGACGGACGAGTGAAGTCGACGAGGACGGCCGGGCGTTTCTGTCGAAGGAAGGCAGCGAGGTCGTCGCCGGCGCCGACGCCGCCGACGTACTCGATGTCCGGCTCAGCCTCCAGGGCAGTCGCGAGCATGGCTCCCACCTTGCCACGGTGGCCTGCAATCGCGACCCTGATCGGCTCCGACATCAGGGTCGCGAAGGCATCGGCGTCGGCGATCCGGTCAGCATCTGTGGCTTCAACGCCCTGTCAGTCTGCTGGTTCCGGCGCGGTTCGGCGCGGCCGTTAAGGCTTAGCGCCGCGGCCTGCCGCCACTGCCGCCGTTACGGCCGCCGCGGTCACGCCCGCCGAAGCTGCTCTCTCGCGGGGGTGGTGGCGGAGACGCCAGCGCGACCGCCATCGCTTCGCTATCGATGTGCTCCTCGATGGGCTCACCTTTGGCCGTCAGCTCTTCGATCGCTGCCTGCCGGCTCAGGTTGAGGCGGCCCTGGCTGTCAATCTCGACTGCCTTGACGACTATCTCGTCGCCGACGTTGCAGACCTCCTCCACCCTCTCGACCCGATGGTCCGTCAGCTTGGAGATATGAACCAGGCCGTCCTGGTTCGGAATCACCTCGACGAACGCGCCGAACGGCATGATCCGGACCACCTTGCCCTTGTAGATCCTGCCGACCTCGACCTCGTCGGTCAGCCCCTTGATCCAGTCGATGGCCCGTTGCCCGCCCTCCTGGTCGACTGCCGCGATGAACACGCGTCCATCGTCCTCGACGTCGATCTGGGCTCCTGTCTCCTCGGTGATCTTGCGGATCATCTTGCCTCCCGGGCCGATGATGTCGCGGATCTTATCCGGGTTGATGTGGATGGTGGTGATGCGCGGCGCGTAGGCGCTGAGCTCGGTGCGCGGCTGCGGGAGGACCGCGAGCATCTTGTCGAGCACGAAGAGCCGGGCCTCACGGGCCTGCTCCAGAGCCTGGGCCAGGATCTCGTGAGGAAGCCCCTTGATCTTGATGTCCATCTGCAGCGCGGTGATGCCGTCTTTGGTCCCGGCGACCTTGAAGTCCATGTCGCCCAGGTTGTCCTCGACGCCTTGAATGTCGGTCAGCACCGCGAACTTGCCCTCGCGCGTGACGAGGCCCATCGCGATTCCGGCGACCGGCGCCTTGATTGGAACGCCCGCATCCATCAGGGCGAGTGTCGAGCCGCAAACGGAAGCCATAGAGGTCGAGCCGTTGGAGCTCAGAATCTCGGAGACCAGCCGCATCGTGTACGGCCACTCGTCAACGGATGGGATGACCGCGAGCAGCGCGCGCTCGGCAAGGGCACCGTGCCCGATCTCGCGGCGGCCCGGGCCGCGCAACGGTCGCGCCTCCCCGACCGAGAACGGCGGGAAGTTGTAGTGATGCATGTACCGCTTGAACTCCTCAAGCCCCAGGCCGTCCAGCTTCTGCTTGTCGGACATCGAGCCGAGGGTCGCGATCGTCAGCGCCTGTGTCTGACCGCGCGTGAACAACCCCGAGCCGTGAGTGCGCGGAAGCACGCCGACCTCAACGGTGATCTCTCGCACGTCCTTGAGGCCCCGGCCGTCGAGGCGCACACCCTCCTCGACGATGCGCTCGCGGACACGGTCCTTGAGCTTTTTGTCGAAGAGCTTGCCGAGGATGTCGACGTGGTCGGGAAAGCGCTCGCCAAGGTCGGCGATGGTCTTCTTGCGAAGCTCCTCGGTGCTGGTCTCACGGGCGGCCTTGTCAGGCCCGTAGGCGGCTTTGTCAAGCCGCAGCGCCAGGTATTCGCTGACCACCTCGACGACCTGGTGAGGATGGGTGGTCGGCGTGTATTCGCGCTTGGTCCTGCCGATCTGCTGCTGCAGCTCGGTCTGGGCTGCGCACAGCTGCTTGATCGCTTCGTGGGCCATCGCGAGCGCGTCGACGACAACCTGCTCGGTAACTCCTTTGGCTCCCGCTTCGACCATGAGGATCGCGTCCGCGGTGCCTGCGACAACGAGGTCGAGCTCCGAGTCCGCCATCTGCGACATCGGCGGGTTGACCACGAGCTTTCCGTCGAGGAACCCCATCCTGACCGCGCCCACCGGCCCGGCCCAGGGGATGTCGGAGATCACGAGAGCAGTCGAAGCGCCGTTGATGCTCAGGATGGTCGGGTCGTTCTCCTGGTCCACCGAGAGCACAGTCGACACCACCTGGATGTCGAGGCGGAACCCTTCGGGGAACAGCGGGCGAAGCGGCCGGTCTGTAAGGCGAGAGGCGATGATCGCCGTCTCGCTTGGCCGGCCCTCACGGCGCATGAAGGCGCCCGGGATCTTGCCGGCGGCGTACAGCTTCTCCTCGTAGTCGCACGTGAGCGGGAAGAAGTC
>Ga0075522_10002150_pt1 | contig 14744 bp, 10 predicted proteins | sample NGEPerA_FD_74796 | JGI IMG/M metagenome (GOLD analysis project Ga0075522, IMG submission 74796) | Arctic peat soil microbial communities from the Barrow Environmental Observatory site, Barrow, Alaska, USA - NGEE PermafrostL2-A | ecosystem: Environmental > Terrestrial > Soil > Wetlands > Peat ... | reverse complement strand
CCTTCAGGCGGGCATCCGTGGATTCAATCCGATGCCCGCCCGAAGGCGTCCGCTACAAAGTCGGGCAAACCTTTAGCCCTTCAGGGGAACGGTATTATGATCATGAAACTTTCTTTTATTTCAGCCGCTGCGATTCTTGCCCTTCAAGTCGGCTGCGCGCCTGCCCAACCGCCTGCGGCGCCCGATACGCGTGCGGCGGACGAGAAGGCCATCCGCGATGGCGAGGCGCAGTGGGTAAAGGATTTTGCCGCGAAAGACGTGGAAAAAGTCGCGGCCCATTACGCGGACGATGGATATTCCATGATTCCGGACATGACCATCATGAAAAATAAAGATGCGATTCGCGCGGGTCTGAAAGAGGAATTCTCCGACCCGAATTCCACACTGGATTTCCATCCTGACAAGGTTGAAGTGGCGAGATCGGGGGATATTGCCTATTCGCAGGGAAATTACACGTATACGAGTACCGATCCCGAGACGAAGAAGCGCGTAATCGAGCACGGCGGGTACGTGGAAGTTTACAAGAAGCAGGCGGATGGATCGTGGAAGGTTGCGGAAGACATTGCCACGCAGGAAGCACCCCCTGCGCCAGACAAGCGGGCGAAATAAACTTGTGAATGCAGGGGCGAAAACTGTTCGAATCTGTGCGGTTCTACCCGATTCTGTACGGTTGACGCTTCGCTTATAGCGCCCTAACATAGACGGATGGCCGGCAATTCCCCAACGCTTCCAAAAGTGACTTCGGACGATTCGCTGTCCGACCGGTTTGGCCGTCCTCTGCGCAGCCTGCGCGTATCAGTCACGGACAGATGTAACCTGCGCTGCAACTATTGCATGCCCGAGGAAAATTATGTCTGGCTGCCGCGCCAGGAACTCCTGACGTTTGAGGAAATTGCGCGGCTCGTGGATGTATTTACTTCGCTTGGTGTGAGCGATGTGCGCCTTACGGGCGGCGAACCGCTGTTGCGGCGCGAGCTTCCGCAACTGGTTCGAATGCTGGCGGCGAATCCTCGCATTCGTGATCTGGCGCTGACCACGAACGGCGTTTTGTTCGCGGAACAATGCGAGGATTTGTACGCGGCAGGGCTGCACCGCGTGACGGTCAGCCTCGATTCGCTGCGCCCTGAACGGTTCGCGGCACTGACAGGACGCGACACGCACGCGCAAGTGCTTGAAGGAATCGCGGCAGCGCGGCGGATTGGTTTCCCTAAGCTAAAATTAGATACGGTCGTTCTGCGCGGCGTAAATGAAGATGAGCTTGGCGAATTGATTGAGTATGGCCGCAGCGTGGATGCCGAGGTTCGCTTCATCGAGTACATGGACGTGGGCGGCGCAACGGAATGGTCCATGGAAAAAGTTTTTACGCGCGCGGAAATGCTCGATGTGCTCAGCAAACGTTACGGGACAATCACGCCGCTCCATGAAAATTCTTCAGCGCCCGCGGAACGCTTCCGGCTGCCGGACAGCACCGTGTTCGGAATCATCGCGTCGACCACTACGCCTTTCTGTAAAACGTGTGACCGCAGCCGCTTGACCGCCGACGGGCTCTGGTATTTGTGCCTGTACGCGCAGGCGGGCGTCGACCTGCGAAAAATTCTGCGAGAAGGCGCTACGACGGAGGAGCTTGCCGCGCGCATTTCTTCTATTTGGCAGGCGCGCAGCGATCGCGGAGCAGAGTTGCGCGCCGCAACAGGACAGCGTGGCGTGCTAGTGGGAATTGAGCAGTTGAGGAAAGATCCGCATCTCGAAATGCATACGCGCGGCGGATAAAGTAGGACAGGCTTCAGCCTGTCTGCTTTTGAATTTTTTAAATTCCGCCCAAGAACAAAATAATCACACGTTTCCATTGGCGGCCGGGTTTGTGTTCACGCTTCGCTAAAAGGCAGACAGGCTGAAGCCTGTCCTGCTGAACTACAGCGTAAAGATAGTGTAGACCGACGTGCGCAGGGAGTTTGAATATAAGCGATCCGACCAGTACCGCCCGAGTCTCCAGCCCACTTCCCACCGATTGCTGATCCTCTTGATTTTGTATGCCAGCGAGGAATCGAGTTCGCTGCCGTAGTGAATGCGCGGATAATCCGAATGATAATCGTAATAAATAAATGTGGCGACGAGTCCGTCGAGAGCTGGGATCGGTCCGCTCGCGGTAAAGTATGCGGCTTCCAGGCCGTGGCCCGCGGGAATGCTGGGATTGGTAAAAAATAAATCGGTCCAGCCGTTGCGCGGAGGCGCGAGGGGCGTGGTGAGGATATCTGTGGCGCTTCGCCCTCCCAAAAACGCGTAGCTGGCCTTAATGCTGTAACTGCGCCAGCCGGGGCCAATCTCCCCCAAATAATAATTCTCGTCTACCTTGTTGGGATTGGTGCCGTAGTTTTTTTGCTTTGCATATTCCGCGACATACAGAAGACTCCAGTCAGGAGTGACCTGGTAAGGGCCTGTCACGCGCAGGCCATAGGTTTGCGTGGAGGTCGCGAATTGAGCGGCGCCCCGGAAATTCAGCAGCAGACCGTACAGAGAGGCATTTATTTTGTCGGCTTTGTTCCACCTCAGGTTCACGAGTTCCGTGTACATCGGTTCTTCGCCATCGGTGGCGTTGTATCCATCTTCGCGATAGAAGCGATTGATATATGCGTAGGTGAATGAGAAATTTTGCGGAAGTTCTGTTTCCAACCGCACAGCGTCAAATGCACCATGAACCTGGCGCCAGTAGGAATAGCTGAGGAAGCGGCCATCATTCAGCGCCAATTCCTGGCGGCCAACGGTTAACGACATTTTTTTATCGGTAAAGATTTCATGCGCCCATTTAACGTAAACCTGATTCAACTCCAGACTTTTAGGATCGAGGATCGACGGAAGATTGGGATGATTCTGTGACGGCAGCAAAGGAACGCTGTAATTGGCCGGCCCCGTGACGATCACCGCTTCGCCTTGCGCCAAAACGGTGAATCCTCGATACGAGGGAGTTTCGTACCCGAGCGCGATTCTCCAGGTCGGAGCTTCCGCGGTTCCCGTAAATGGCGCGCCGTCGCGCTCGAAGGATTCGAATCGCCAGCGGGTGCTGAAGGATACTTTTCCTTCTTTGAGCAAAGACCAGAGCTCGCGGGGAGCGGACTCTTGTGGTGATGTATCGTGTGTTGTCTGCTGAGGAGTTGTCAGGTCCAGCGCCGCCTGATCCTGCGCCGCAACCAGTTGCGGCGAGAACAGGCAGAATACTATTGCAGGCAGCAAAGAGATGTATGAAACCCGCCTGAATTTCATTATCGCCCGGCCCCGCTGGACGTAAAGAGCCGCACACCACGAGAACCCTGAGCAGAAATTTGCATTTTTGAATACACCCGTGCCGCCTATCCTACATCAAGCAGAGGTTCCCTTGCATGAGAAGAGGATTTCCCGAAGACGCAAGCTGATATGACTTAAGGATCGGCGCCTTGCAGCGCTATTCCGCCACCACTCTTTCAATGCGGCGGTCGGGAATCAACCAGATGCAAGCAACGATCACATAAATCGCCATGGAAATTCGCGGATTGAAAAACGCAAGTGGAATGGCCGCGCCGTAAAGGCCCAGGGAAGTTTTCCCTTTGTAGTCGCGCCCCAGCGCACGTGCCAAAGTAGATTCCTTTCCTTCGAGCGCGATCAATTCATAGGCAAGGATCGTGAATGCCGTGGCCGCCATGAACAACAGGCATCCGTATACCGCCACCGGTACGGTGGCCCACTGATTCACTCCCATCCAATCCGTGGCAAACGGGATGAGGGACAACCAAAAAAGCAAATGTAGATTGGCCCACAGCACCCGGCCGTTCACTCGATGAACGGCGTGAAGCAAGTGATGATGATTGTTCCAGTAAATTCCGATGAAAATGAAACTGAGAACGTAACTGAGGAACACGGGAATTTTGGGCCTGAGTTCGGCGAGAGTGGCTCCGTGGGGCGCTTGCAATTCGAGCACCATGATCGTGATGATCACGGCGATCACTCCGTCGCTAAATGCCTCCAGGCGCCCCTTGCTCATTCCCCACGCTCCCATTGCGAGAAGACATGGTAGCCGCAGGCCAGGTTGCGCACAAGCGACCGACCGACGGCATGCGCGGCGTACTCGATATGTAACGCTAGGCTGCTCGGGGCGACGGAGTGGGTTCAAAACCTGCCGGATTCCCTGTATAGTTTAGAGATGCCACTTAGCACGAAAACGCGGAGGCGATTGCGGTCCTGGCGCACGCGCGCGCGCGAACTGCGCGGCGTTGTATGGGGGATTCTTTCCACGCGCCACCCGCTGCTCGTGCACATTATTCCGATCCGCCGCTGCAATCTGGCGTGCACTTATTGCAATGAATATGACGATTTCTCAAAGCCCGTGGACACGGCGGAAATGCTGCGCCGTATCGATCGCCTTGGCGAATTGGGAACCTCGGTCGTAACCATCAGCGGCGGCGAACCGCTGCTGCATCCGGACCTCGACGTGATCATTGCACGCATGCGCAAAAACGGAATTCTTTCCGGCATGATCACCAACGGCTACCTGCTGACCAAGGACCGCATCGAACGGCTCAACCGCGCCGGCCTTGAATATCTGCAGATCAGCATCGACAACGCGATGCCTGATGAAGTGTCGATGAAGAGCCTGAAAGTTCTCGATCAAAAATTAAAATTGCTGGCTGAACATGCCGTGTTTCAGGTGAACATCAATTCGGTACTGGGCAGCGGCGTGAAAAATCCGGAAGACGCGCTGCAGGTGGCGCGCCGCGCGCAGGATCTGGGCTTTACCAGTACGGTTGGAATTCTGCACGACGGGCAGGGCCAACTGAAGCCGCTGAGCGGGCGCGCGATTGAAATTTTTGAAGAAATCATGGCGATGGGCAAGCGCGGATTTTCGCGCATCAACGGCTTTCAGCACAACATCGCGAAGGGCAAAACGAATGACTGGCGCTGCCGGTCCGGCGCGCGCTATCTCTACATTTGCGAGGATGGACTTGTGCACTGGTGTTCGCAGCAGCGCGGGTATCCGGGCATTCCGCTCGAAAAATATTCGGCCGAAGATTTGCGCCGCGAGTATTTCACGAAAAAGTTTTGTGCGCCGCTGTGCACCGTTTCCTGCGTGCAGCAAATCGCGGTGGTCGATAACTGGCGCGGCCCGCAGACGCTGACGCCGGTGGCCACGCCGCCGTCTTCGCCGGAAACGCTGGTGCAGTTAAAATCGTGACTGGTGATCAGTGACTGGTGAAAACCCGCAGCTCTCCGGTTTTCTCGTCTTTTCCTCTGTGACCTGTGTGTTAGTGCTTTTAGGGTTTTTCTTGCCGCGCGAAATTCAAAAGCTTTAACACAGAGAAAAACGGGAGGTTTTCGCGTTTCATTTCCTGACAATTGCAGATGAATGGCGAGCTTGCAGCGAGCTTTCCGGATGGGCCGATGAGACCGCTTTTGACCTTGCCGCAATGACGTGTTTCCTGATTCTCCACGGCTTTAAAACCCGTTTCCACCACATCACAGATCCGGTCACGAAAAGAACGGCCGGCGTGAGGCCTATCGCCGTCCAAATCATTTTGGTTCCGATGCCCGCGAATCTTCCGAAGTGCAGCTGCGCGAGCCAGAAAAGCACCTGGTCGCCAAAGCGAACACTTCTCCTGCCTGCTTTCAGCGGTTCCACATGATCGACCACGGAATTGAACGCGTTTGGAATCGAAAGATAAATTCCGGAAACCGCCCACATAAAAACAAAAAGAAAACTCCAGAATCCAAGCGCGCTATGCCAAGTCCAATTGAGTCCCTTCGGCTTCCCTTTCCACCGAAAGCTGAGGGAGCGCCGCCACGCCTCGCTTCCCGGCCACCAGATCACCGCGCCCGTCAGGCATAAGATCACAGTAAAAATTCCGCCCGCGGCGTTGCACAGCCGACCCGTATTGCCCGCCAAAAGATTATCGTGCAGATCGACAACCCACAGGACGAATCGAAATCCCCAGCGCAAGGAATTCCCGAGGTCGGCTCCCGTATACGGATTGAACAGGCGCTGCAGTTTTTTTCCAGGGCGCTCCAGCCAAATTTCGGCCGCCTGATCGGGATTTTTTCGCAGCGAAACGCGCGTCACGTTGTAATCGGGGTACGCGCGCTTCGCAATCTGGCTGAGCGCGTCCTCATTCATGCGCGGCGCCGGGCCGACGGCAACGCGCGGCTCCATCGCAAGAGAGCGCATGAGTTCCCTGCGAAACACCACGGCGGAGCCAGTAACGCTCATCAACAACACATAGAGGCCCAAGCCGATGCCCGTCCACAGATGCACCTGAAAAAGCATCTTGCGCAGCCAGATCGTCTGCGGCCTCCGCTTCCATTTTTGCCAGGCGCTCATGCGACGTTCACCTTCGTATGTATATCCAACAGTAACCAATAGCAACATCACCAGCCGGGAAACAATGAATATTAGACAATTTTTAAATAAAATTTTGCCTTGATTCTGGTTGGGCCTACTTTTCTTCCGGTATTCCAACGTGGTTTTTTTGGTACTCTTCATCATTGGCCCGTTCGATGTTGGCGTCGATCTCGCCTCCCACGAGAAACGTCAATCCGGCAACATATAGCCAAACGATGAGAATCACCATGGCGCCCAGCGAACCATAGGTTGCGGTATACGTATTATAAAAATTCAGGTAGACACGAAATCCCACGGATGCGGAAAGCCACAAGAGCGCGCCGAACGTGGAACCTGGCGTGATCCAATACCAGCGCCTGCGGTCCGCACTTGGCCCGTAGGCATAAATCAGGGCGTAAGAAAACACAACGAACAGCCACGCCGTCGGCCATTGCAGAACTTTCCAAGTCGCAACCATCGCCGAATTGAGATGAAGGCGGCTGGTGCTCCAGTGAATTAAAAATCCGCCTACAAGGACAAGCGATAAGGCCGATACAATCAACGTGGCGACAATCAGCGTCATCGCGATCGCCACGGCTCTGACTTTGAGCCAGGACCGCTCATCCTTCACGCGATAGGCCCAATGCAAGCCTGAAATCATCGAAGAAATTCCACCGGATGCGAACCACAAAACGCTTACGATGCCGATCGTCAGTTTTCCTTCGCTGGCGTTGGCAGCGAGCTCATCAATCGTGGCGCTCAACAGCTGGAAGGCCATGGGAGGGAGAAAATCGGAAAAATAGCTGAGCAGGTCAATGCGCAGTTCCAGGCTTCGCGAAGCAAATAAAGCAAAGATGGCCAGCAATAGAACCAGTAGCGGAAAAAAGGCCAGCAACAGATCGAAGGCAAGGCCGGAGGCGCGCTCGCCAAGATCATCTTCCACCGCGTCGCTAATGACCCGCCTCGTGAGTTTCCACGGAGTCAAACCGCCCAGATTCCAAACGGATTTAAATTCATGCCTGTGGTCGCTAGAGTGAGTGTTCATATCGGGGGGAATCGGGTGTGGGTCTTCCGCCTGTTTTCCTGCACGCGGCAATGCGATTGGTCATTTCCACAGCTTATAGGTTGCGGTTTTTATCGAAGGAGGACAATACGGGAAATTTGAGTCGCCCTAGTTTCCGCCGGCCAGAGCGCGGTCAACCGAAAATGCGCCCCCGCCTGCAATGACGATGGCCAGCGTCATTCCAATCATCAATAGCTGATATTCCATTCCCTCGCCTTTTTGTTTTCCCGCCCAGTTGATGAATAAACCGAATTTGCTGGTTACGGTAATGGCGGCGACCGTCATATCCACGGCAATGCCTAAGGCAGCGATACGGCTTAGGAAGCCGATGATCAACCCGATGGAACCTAAAAATTCGGCGGCAATGACCAGGATGACGAGTGGCGCGGCAAAACCTCGTTGACCAAAACCGTGGATCGTGCCGGTAAAACCAGCGCCGCCGAACCAACCAAACATTTTCTGCATTCCGTGCGGCAGCATCACGCCGCCGGCTACGATGCGAATCAGCGTTAGTACGACGTCATTCCTCGTTCTCAGCAGCTTCTTAAACGTAATCGCCTCCCGTGCGCTGGCTTCCCTTTAGGAAATCGCGTCGACGAAATAATTTTAGTGCAGCTTGCTGTTCATTTACTTATTCAGTAGAGGAATGTCCTTGCCCTTAGGCGGCATGGGAATCGATTTCAAATAGGCGTAAATATCCGCAAGATCCTGGTCCGGAATCGCTTTGGCGGCGTACGGAGGCATCTGGTTCACCGGCTCTCGAACCAAATTTTTGAAAACTTCGTACGATACGATCGGCGGTCCAATGCGCACTGCGCCGGTCTGCGCCGCGCCTTGCCCCATGCGTCCGTGGCATTCATAGCAGCCGACCGTATTGAACAATTTCTTGCCATGTTCGACGTTGCCCGCGGGCGCCGCGTCGGAAGCCTGCTGGGCACGCGCCTCCGGAAATGCGAGCAGCATGACGGCCAGCGCAAAAAGAAAAATGCCGGCGCAGCGCTTGCCTCGGACCCCGTTGGATGTCTGTGCTTGCGGTCGGCGCTCAACCCGTTTCATCACGCGATTCTCCTTTTCGAAATACCGGGAATCTACCTCACTGGCAGTGCCTCGATTGGGGAGACAAGTCGCCCTCTTCGTCCCGAAGATGGCGGGCCGACGAGGCCGCTACGAAACCGCAGTTGCTTTTGTAGGCCGCCCGATTTTTGGGCGGGCAGCCTTTTTGCCTCGGTACTACAAAACGAAGCATGGTTCGCTGCCCTCTATCGGGGCTGGGTGACAACATCGACCAGAGCCGGTTCTCCGCGCTTCACCACTTCGATGGCGCGCTTGAGCGCGGGGCCCAGATCCTTGGGATCGGAGATCGGCCCTTCGCCGTACATGCCCATGCTTTCCGCAAGCTTGGCGTAGGAAATATCCGGGCCGGTGATCGTGGTGCCGGTTCCGCAATTGGAGATGCCACGGCTGTGGCGATCGGCCATGATTTGCACCTGCATCACTTCCTGATGGTAGGCGCGGTTGTTGTGCATCACGTGCAGCACGGGGATTTTGTGGTGCGCTGCGGTCCACAAAATTCCGGGCGCAAACATCAAGTCGCCGTCGCACTGAATGTTGACCGTCAAGCGGCCGTGTTTGCGATTCGCCAGCGCCGCGCCCGTGGCCGCCGGAGCGTTGTAGCCGATGCCGTATCCACCCGCGCCGCCGATGTACTGATAGTGCTTGTCAAAATTCCACAACCGCTGCGGCCACTTGCTGACAAACGTGGTGGCACCCACGAGCGACCAGTCTTCGTCCTGAATCTGTCCCCACAGTTCCATGCACATGCGCGCCGTGCTGATCGGGCTGGCGTCCCACGCAAATGCCGCCGCGTCGCGCGAACGCGTAAGCGCCTGCATGTGCGCGGCTTTCAGCATGGCACCGCGATCCTGAAATGCGCGCCTGCGATCGTCGGTAGTCAGGCGCTTCACGGCGTCCGTCAGCGAAGGCAAAGTCGACTGCGAATCGGCGGCCATGGCGATGTCCGCCTCGTTATAACGCTGGAAATCCTGATAATTCGCCTTAATGAAGAGATCGTCCGAACTGATGGTGATGACTTTCGCGTTGGTCTTCATTCCCGATTTCGCAGTCCGCTCCAGCTGGTCGCGGTAGGAATGTGTGATGCCGTACAAATCGGCCACGTCGAGGCCGAGGATTACGTCCGCATCGGCAATCGCAGCGCGGGCGCGATCGGACTGATTGAGCGGGTGACGCGTGGGGAAATTCATGCGCCCCGCCTGATCGACCACGGCGCATTGCAGCGCTTCGGCGAGATCGACGAGGCACGCGAGCCCCTCCGGCGAGCGCGCCGTCCGATCCGCAACAATGACCGGATATTGCGCCGCAACGAGAAGTTTCGCCGCTTCCGCCACGGAGCCAGAATCGCCGACCGGCGGCATTTCCGTGGTTAGCTTGGGAATACGAATCTTGGCATCGGACGAAATCGGATTTTCCTGCAACTCGCCATCGGCCACGATCACGACGGGCAAGGTTGGCGGGGTCATGGCAATTTTGTAAGCGCGAGCCGCGGATTCGCCAAAATGCTCCAGCGAAATGGGCAAATCGTCCCACTTCGTAAAATCGCGCACCATGGCCGCGGCGTCCTGCACGCTGTGGAACCACTCCACGCCGGGCGCGCGCTTGGTCTCATCGATAATATTTCCGAGGATCAGATAAACCGGCACGCGGTCGCAATAGGCGTTGTAAATGGCCATCGCGGCGTGCTGCACGCCCACTGTTCCGTGCGCGAGCACCGCAAGCGGCTTGCCCTCCACCTTGTAGTATCCGTGGGCCATGGCAATGGAAGATTCTTCATGGCAGCAGGTGATGAATTCGGGGGCTTTATTGCCTCCGTAGTTAATGATGGACTCATGAAGGCCACGGAAGCTCGATCCCGGATTCGCGCATACAAACTCAAAGCCGAGCGATTTGATTACATCCACCATGTAATCGGAGCCTGTGCGATCCGCCGTTAACACGTCAACCGCAGCAGGCGCCTCGGTTTCCGCCGCTGGAGACATGGGAGGCGGCGCAGTGCGCTTCGCCTCAGGTTGCGCGGCAACTGTAGCGGGAACAGCCGCCAAAGCGGCGGCCCCTGCAGCAGCACCCTTCAAAAAATTTCGGCGGTCTAATACCGGTTTAGGTGATTTAGGCATAAATTTGCACCTCAACTTGGAAGCAGTTTCATCCTTATATCACAGGCATCGAGTTATATGCCACATTGCAAGCAGGCCGCTCCCACTGCAGGGTCGAGTGAACCTGACTTTATCGCAGGTATTAGCGAATCGGCTACACCATTGCTATTCCGGAACACTGTACCTCGCCGACGTTGACGCTCCCTTGCGGTACCGCTATGTTCAAAGGTGCGGCAGTACGGCACACCGGCGGTTCCCCCATGGCAGTGACGCTGTGGCGCTGGTGCCCTGTTCAAATTGATATGTGCGATGTCCGCACCTTCGAATTCGTTTTCGTCTGGCCGTGCCGGTCATGGAGCAGTCTCAGTTACGCCAGCGCGTCTAAAAAAGTGACTACCTTAGTCAAAGCAGGACGTTACGACCTCCGCGAAGAACTTGGCCGCGGTGCAATGGGCGTGGTGTTTCACGGTTTCGACCCGGTGATCGGGCGTGACGTGGCCGTTAAAACACTCCGCTTATCAGAGGCCGGCACGGGACTTTCGCGCGAAGAATTGGTCGGGCGCTTCCAGACCGAAGCGCGCGCAGCCGGGCTGCTCGCCCACCCGAATATTGTCGTCATTTTTGACGCCGGAGAAGAGGACGGACTCTTCTACATCACCATGGAATTTGTGGAAGGCCGCAGCCTGCAGTCCGTGATCGATGCGCGGCAACCCTTCCCTATTCCCCGCGTGCTGAAATTGATGGAGCAGGTGTGCTCCGCTCTGGATTTCGCGCACCAGCACAATGTTGTTCATCGTGACATTAAACCCGCGAACCTAATGTTGACCGCGGACGACGTGGTGAAGATCACCGACTTCGGCACGGCAAAAATTCTGCAGTTTGGAACGGCGCAAACCGCTCACGTAATGGGCACGCCTTCCTATATGTCTCCGGAACAAGTGAAGGGCAAACCGGTGGACGGGCGTTCCGACATTTTTTCGATGGGCGTGATCTTGTATGAGTTGATGACCGGAGAAAAACCGTTTCCCGGGCAGAACATCACAACCGTCATTTACAAAATTATTAACGAAGAGCCGATTCCGCCACGATCGCTCGATTCGTCCATTCACCCGGGCCTGTCCGCGGTGATTACCCGCGCCCTGGCCAAAGAACCCGCGGATCGATTCCAAAGCTGCCACGAACTGCTGAGCGCGTTGAAAAATTATCATGAAATGACGAGTCCAGACACGACGGTGCGGATGTCGCCCGTCAATGCGAAGCCTCCCGCAGGCATAACTCGTCCCGCTGCGCAACCGCCGCGCGTTTCCGCGTTTCCGGTAGCAACCAAGCCGACTGAACCTGAGCCGCCTGCTTCCCTGTTTTCTCCAATCGTAATGGTGGAGGAACCTCCGAAAAAGCGAGGTGGGTGGCTGCTGACGCTGATCCTGCTGGGAATTATCGGCTATGCTGGATACCGCGTGTATCCTCCCGCGCTGGATTTGTGGCAGCGGACTCATGAAGAAATTGAAGGGCCCGTGGTCCTTCCCAAAACGGAGCCTGCGCGCGCGGAATCCGCGGTACCGGCAGCACCTGCAGCGGATGGAACCAGCGCAAAATCAGATGCGTTATTCAGCGATCCGCCGCTGACGCCTGCGCCTGTTACATCACCCGCGCCTGCGGAAACCGCTGCGCCCGTGAACTCCGCGCCACCGTCTACCGCGCCTGCGACGCCGGCGGCGCCAACCAAGGCCTCGGAAGCTGCCGCGCCCGTTACCGCCGGCGCAGAAAAATCCGTAGCGCAGCCCAAAACGGCGGAGCCTCCGGTGCCGACCGCGGCACATGTGTTTGAGTCAAAGCTTCGCTCTGATTTATCTCATAGTTTACTTAATAATAAAGTAAATATTCGCGCTACGGAGAATGCACTTACCCTGTCCGGCTCTTTGACTCTCGCCGAACACCGCGAATTGATGACTCATTTCCGCGTCGTTCCGAGCGGAGTCCGGATCATCGACGACATCGACCTCAACGGCGACGCCAAGGCTGCCCCCGCAGCCGCTTCGACAGGCTGGATCTGGGTTCGCTCCTCGCCGCCCGCCGCCAGAATTCTGGTCGACGGCGCGGAGACCGGCATGCGAACTCCCGCGAGGCTTGAATTGCAATCCGGAGAGCACGACGTGCAATTAGTGCGCGACGGATTTGGGACTTCGCATCGAAAGCTATCCGTTCAATCGGGCCAGACATCGCAAGTCACAGAAACATTGCCCATGTCGCAAAGCCCTCAATAGGGCCGATGCGATTCAATATTCGTCGTTCGCTCAAAACTGAGTTAGACCTGTCAATTTACGCTGCCCGGGAAATGTGCCTTCCCTTGCCTCGGATGTAACAATTCTACCCCACCCGTTTTGGTGGGTTAATTCATTGGCATATACCGGTCTGTAATGCCCTTTCTTTCAGCGGGCCCAGGACGCATTCTGACGGCATATGGCGTGCTCTCATTTACGCAGCCCCGTGTCCCTCGTCGCACCGGGATTCAAGCAAGGTAGAGCCAGAACGGCTCAGAAATGCCTTCTGGAAGCAAGGCCGAGCGAAGTTCGAGCGTAAAACCAAGAACCGTATTTCGAATGAAGATCCTCGACAATTCGAACGTTATTCCCGATGGGGAAGTTCCCGTCGTCAGCGCGGTACCCATTCCGTCAACGAAACAAGACCCGACTCTTGCGGAAGTCATACCCGTTCGTCCAGCGTTTTCAAACGCCGAAACCGCGATTGTTTTTTTCCTGCGCCAATTCCGGGTTCTGGTGGGCGCGGCGCGGTTGTATCAGCGCAATCATCCGCGGCTCATGGAAATCCTGGCGTCTACCGAGCAGCAGTTGCGCATCGCGCTTGCCGCGCGCACGCCTCTTGTGCTGGCCATCGAGCCGAATGGAATTCTGCTTCCTGGGCAGACGGGTGGCGCTTCCGAGCTGCTGCACGACCAGCGCGGCGAATTAAAGTCTCTAGCGGAAGAACTTTCGCGCAGCGGAATTTGCTCCATGCTCTTCACCTTGCCCATCAACGTAGGCGAATTGGATTTACTGGCCCATGAAATCAGCCTGGTTCCGCGAAGTTCGTCGCCGGGCGATACCGCGTCCCGAAAATTGTGGGACAACTGGATTAAGAGCCGCGGCGTGATCGGCATTCGCGTCAATATTCCGACGGAGCGGCGGGATTCCCTGCTTCTGGCAAGCCTGATGTCCGTCGTGCTTGCGTATGAGAATTCCACGCAGCATTCGTCTCATTCCAAATCCGCGCACGCCATGCCTGAGGCGAGCTTCGATCAAATTGCGAACACGCTGCGCGTGCTGACAAAATTGCTTCCTCCCAGCGACCCGGAGATGCAGCCTTCGACCGAAGATATCGCGCGCCGTTTTCACTCGGTTGTCTCCGCCAGCGAACCTGCAGCTGTCTCTTTGATCGTTTACGGCGTGTCCAATGTGCGGCCGCGCGAAGGAGAATCGGTCGGCCCTTATCTGGAAAGGCTGACGGACGAACTTGTTCTGTCCTTTGTGGAGCAGGAATTCAACGCGGGCCGCGCAAACCTGCCGGGAATCGGACCGTTGCTCGTTCGCCTCGATAAGGAGCGCGGACAGGCTGATAACACCGGAACCGCCCGGTTCGGCGGATCGCAGCACGATGAATTGCGCGTGGCACATTTGTGCGAAAAATTCTGGAACAGCCAGCCGGAGCGCGTCAAAGCCACCGCGCTGCGAAGTCGCGACGCGTGGTGCGTGCCGGCCAGCGTGCTTGGCCGTTTTCTCGAACCTCTGGTTGATACCACCGGCAATAACAATGCCGAGGAGACCGCGCGCGAAGGCCGCGAAGTGCTCGTTTCCTACTGCCGCTGCCTGGAGTCGGAGGAAAACAGGGCTCGGCGCACGGTGGCTACGGGCTTGGCTGAGATTTCCGCGCAGATGGAACAGTTGTGGCCGCATCCCTCGATCGCGGAATTAGGTCCGGGAGTCGTCCAGGCCCTGCTTAAGGAAACTTCGCCGGGAATTGCCGGTCTGCTTTCCGCAGCGGTGGAGAAGCTGGCGCGAACCTCCCTGCTGAAACACGAATACGGCGAATTCGAACGGATTCTCGAGCCGCTCGAGTCCGCCCCAAAGGATGACGAGCACGCGCATATTTCCACGCTCGTCGGGCGTATCCTTGGCGA
>Ga0075522_10002149_pt1 | contig 14747 bp, 14 predicted proteins | sample NGEPerA_FD_74796 | JGI IMG/M metagenome (GOLD analysis project Ga0075522, IMG submission 74796) | Arctic peat soil microbial communities from the Barrow Environmental Observatory site, Barrow, Alaska, USA - NGEE PermafrostL2-A | ecosystem: Environmental > Terrestrial > Soil > Wetlands > Peat ... | reverse complement strand
TACCCGGCGTCAAGGACGCCACCGAGGAGTTCTTGGATCGTGTCGAAAAAGGATCGGGTGAAACACTCGTGGCCGGAGCCGCCGTGCCGTTACTGCTCGGCGATTCGACGTGGGGAGTTCTCGGTTTTATCCACTTCGAACTGCGAAAGTGGGTGCCCGCGGAGATCAACGCCCTGCAGGCCGTGGCGTCAATGCTGGTGCAGTTGCAGGCCCGAATCGACGCGGAAGAGCGCACGGGGTACATCGCGCACCACGACGACCTCACCGACCTCCCGAATCGACGAGCACTGCTGCGTGAGTTGAAGATTCGTCGAGACGCGAACCGCGACACCGCCGTCATGATCATCGACCTGGACCGGTTCAAGGTCTTGAACGACTTCCTAGGTCACGCCAACGGTGATCGACTGCTCATCACGATCGCCGATCGAATTCGCACCAGTATTCGCGTCAACGACTACTGCGCTCGACTCGGGGGCGACGAGTTCGTGGTCCTGCTCGACGAGGCGCACAGCGCCATGGAGGTGCTCGCCAGCGCCTATCGCCTCCTCGAACTGGTGGCCGCCCCGGTGGACCTCAGTGGTCAGCAGTTCAGCCACACCGCGAGTATCGGAATCGCGATCGCGGCGGCCCGCTCCGATCAGAGCGATTCGGACCTGCTCGCCTGTGCCGATGGTGCCATGTACGTCGCCAAGGCTCGTGGACGCAACAAGGCGGTGCTGCACGACGAGGACATGCGCGCCACGCTCGACGAACGTTCTCGAATGGAAATCATGCTTCGCGACGCGCTCGATCAGGGCGAACTGCGCTTGCACTACCAGCCCGAAGTGGACATCCGCAGCGGTGAACTGCTCTCCGTCGAAGCGCTCGTACGCTGGCAACATCCGACGCGCGGTCTAATGAACGCGGCGGAGTTCATCACCGTGGCCGAAGAGACCGGACTCGTTCTCATCATTGGACGATGGGTCTTCGCCGAGGCGTGCCACCAACTGGCGGCCTGGCGCAAAGAGTTCCCCAATCTCGAACTCATTGTCCGAGTCAACATGTCACCAGCCGAGTTCGCGGCGACGGACCTAGTGGAGTTCGTGGAGAACTGCCTACACGTCAACGACATCCCGGGCGATCGTCTCTGCATTGAGATCACCGAGTACGCCGTGGTGGAAGAGCCGGAGAAGACGGCGAACATCTTGCGCGGATTCCGCAAAATGGGCGTCGAGATCGCCATCGACGACTTTGGTACGGGATTCGCGTCGATGACCGAGCTGAAGCACTTGCCGGTGGACCTTTTGAAGCTGGACATGAGCTTCGTCGAAGGCATCACCAGCGACGCCTACGACCGCGCAATTGTCGAGTCGATTATCCGCCTGGGCGGCGCGCTGAACCTGGGCGTCACCGCGGAGGGCATCGAACACAGTGCCATCATCGATGAACTCCTCGTCCTCGGGTGCCACCGGGGCCAGGGATATCTCATCTCTCGCCCGGTCGAAGCCGGCGCTCTGACCCCATTGCTCACCGCGGGGCGGGTGCCCCTCTCGTTGCTTCACCCCACCGACGAAACGGCGCTCAGATTGGCGAGCACGAAGTCGTGAGCCCATTTATGGAAGGAGCGTCGAACGGACCCGAAAGCGCCAGTCAACCTTATGAGCCCTGGCTTTTTCAAACGATGCTCGACGAGCTCTCAGTTAGCGAGTTAGGCATTGGCTTTATCTACTCGGTGCTCGACCTCTTAGTCGAGCGCTACGCGCTCAGTGACGCCGTCGTTATTCTCGTGCACGAATCGTTTGGTGCGCAGATGTTTCGCGCCGGAGGCGCCGGCATCAGTGTCGAGATGGCGTCGCGGCTCGGGACTGCTCCGGGCGTGTACTGCGAACCCGATATCGTTCCCCTCGTTGAACGCGACGCCATGCGTACCGCGTGTCAACTCGCGCTCTCCTTACACCTGGCCCGCTTTAGCGCAGCCCACGACCCGCTCACCAATATTGCCAATCGGCGAACTTTCGACAGTGCGCTGCAGGCCGCCACCGTGCGCAGCGCGCGCTACGGCTGGGCGTTCACGCTGGTCCTCGCGGACCTCGACGGATTTAAGGCCGTGAACGACACCCTGGGTCACCCCTTCGGTGACGATATTCTTCGCCAGTTTGGGCTCGCGATGCGCCGCTCAGTGCGTAGTGGTGACCTCGCCGCTCGCATTGGCGGCGACGAGTTCGCCGTCATTCTCTCGAACGCCGACGGGCACGACTCTTCCGGCTTCACCGACCGGCTACGCAGCCACTTGGGTTCCGCGCGCGAACATGTAGGCTTCACCATCGGCACTGCGTCATCGCCTCGCGACTCAACTGACCCCGCCGAGTTATTCCGTATCGCCGACGCCCGACTCTACGAGAAGAAGGGTTTGAATCACCGATGATGTCTCCAACTGAAGAAGATTTCGAACTCGAACTTCGATCCCTGTCGGGCGTTTTGAACGTCGAGATTCGACACCGCGACAACGGTGACGTGGACGCGGTGACCCTGGTCGTGACGGGCCAAGACCCCAGCGCCATTCGCGTCATGGCGACCCAGATCGTCAACCTGTACTACACCGAAGCCACCGTCATCGTCGAAGACGCGAGCAAGGCCATTTCGCCCCGAGAGATTCAAGCCGTGCGCGTGGCTCTGGTTCGCACCGACTTCAACCCGGAGAACGGGTCGTGCGAGGTCGAACTTTCCTACTCCGGACGAATGGGCGTTGGTCGGGCCGGCAGCGGACAGCTCTTTGGAGGCGCCGAAGCCACCCTCGCCGCGTTGCGTGAACTCGGGTACAACATTCCCTTCTATCTCTTGACCGTGATGAGTGTCGCCACCGTCCGGGGCTGGCCGGTCATCGTCACGCTTCGACCGTTCTCTGAAGGCGCGGACATGTTCGGCATCGCCAAATCCGACGATGACGTCGCCGCGGCCGCCATGGCCACCCTTGACGCGTTGAACCGGTTCCTCACCAAAGCTCCGAGCTTCCAGTAGTCAAATCTCCAGTGTCGGCTCGACGTCGGTGTCGGCCGAAATCCCGTGATCGACTCGTCGGCACTTCGCCGGATGGCGCTCTCTTCGCCTCTAAAAACTGTCTTCCTGGAGTGATGAGCGAGCGAAACTGGGGCATCGGTGAACGAGAAATCGCAATTCTTGACCAACAACGTCCAAATTCCATGACCGGTCTTCCTAAGATGGACTCTATGCAGACTCTTACTCGTCGCGCAGCATTCACGTATCCACGCCGCTTCGACTCGTGCGCCTTAAACTCGCCGTGGCCACAGGAGTCCCAACGCGATCAGACTGGTCAAAAGTGACGAAGATTCTCGTCGTTGACGACGATACCGAGATCACCAAGTTGCTCGACACGTTCCTCTCGGGCGAGGGATACGACGTGGCCGTCTCGTCGAACGGGGCCGGCGCTCTCAGTGCGGCCTCTTCCTTAGATCCGGACCTGGTCATTTTGGATATTGTCCTGGGCAATGAAGACGGTCGCGAAGTCCTACGCGAGCTGCGCTTGATCAGTGACGTTCCAACAATCTTTTTGACGGGACGGGGTCTCGAGACTGAGCGAATCGCCGGGCTCAAGTTGGGGGCCGACGACTATATCGTGAAGCCTTTCTCCCTCGGCGAGGTCTCCGCACGAATCGAGTCGGTCCTACGTCGTTCGGGCATCAACACGCTGCAGCATCAAATCGACGCGCCCAACATCGTCTTCGGTGATCTCCAGATCAACGACAGCACGCACGAAGTGAGGCTCGCCGGAGAGCTGTTGGATCTCACCTCCAAGGAGTTCGCCCTCCTCAGTTTCATGGCGTCGTCTCCTCGCCAGGTGTACTCGCGCGCTCAGCTACTAGAGCACGTGTGGTCGTCGTCGAGCGAGTGGCAAAATGAGGCCACGGTGACCGAACACATCCGCCGATTACGCGCCAAAATCGAGGTTGACGCCGACCACCCTCTGTGGATTAAGACCGTGCGGGGCGTCGGATATCGTTTCGAGCCCCAGGCAATGAACCAAGCAATGAACCACGCCGTGAACCAAGCGTAGAGTTTCATCCAACGCGCAGTCCCGTGGTGACCGCTCGTCTACCAGAGTGCTCTTGAGAACGGGGCGTCACGCGACGAAATGTTGGCCAAAGTTCAGTTCGAGCGCTTAACGACGAGAAAGCAAGTCGTGAACTTGGTCGATGAGGGCGCTCGGGCGAAAGGGTTTAGCGAGGAACGCACTCGTTCCGGGTAGTAAGCCGTTCAACACCGTCGATTCGGCGGTTCCCGACATCAGCAAAATCCTCAGAGCCGGATTCGTTCGCTGTAGCGAGGCGGCCACCTCAGGTCCCGAGAGTTCCGACATCTCCACGTCACTCACGAGGAGGTCGATGGTGCCGTCGAAGCCCGCAGCAACTTCCATCGCCTGTTCACCCGTTTCTACGGCTAGTACGTCGTAGCCGTTTCGACTGAGGACCTGGACCATGAGCCGGCGCAAGCCCCCATCGTCCTCAGCCACCAACACCGTCGCGGATCCACGTGGTCGCTCACCCTCGGGCGCCGAGGGCTCGTCGACGACGAGCTCGTGATTAGTGGGGAAAAGTATCTCGAAAGTAGTTCCGACACCGAGTCCACTCTGACAAGAGATAGCCCCGCCGCTACCTTCGACGAGGCGACGAGCCGCCGCGAGTCCAAGACCCGTTCCCTTAAAGGGACCCTTCGTCGTGAAGAAGGGATCGAAGCAGTGTTGACGGGTCTCTTCGTCCATCCCCACCCCCGTGTCGGCGACGTTGATCGCGACGTAGTCACCTTCGGCGAGGTTCAACTCGTCAGCCCGTGCACGGTCGATCGTCGTGGCGTCGACGGTGACGAGTAGCCGGCCCCCCGAGGGCATGGCGTCTCGTGCGTTGATGGCGAGATTGAGCATCATCTGTTCAAATTGACCGGCGTCCACTCGAATGGTGCCGGCGTCGGAGTTGAGCGACCACTGTGATTCAATGTCCCCGCCCACGATACGTTCGAAAACCTCGGCGTTCGACTGCAGAGCCGCGATGGGATCGAGCACGACGGGTTCGAGCGAGTGCGTTCGACCGATGGTTTGCAACTGAGCCGTCAGCATCGACGCCCGTGAAGCCGTCGCCTGAATATCCTTGACCATTTCGAGCGAGCGAACATCGGAGTCCAGGTCCTTCGCGAGGATTTCGGCGTAGCCGGAGATCAACGTCAACAGATTGTTGAAGTCGTGGGCCACGTTGCTCGCCACCCGTCCACGTATCTCCATCTGTTGGGCGTGGTGCACTTCCGCTTTTAGTTGTCGGTGGTCGGTCACGTCATCGACCAGCATCAAGATGCTCGTCGCCTGGTCATCGGGCGACGGCAGAAGAGCCGCCGACGCCGTGAGGTCACGGCGCCTTCCCTTGATCTCAACGTCGATCAGGTCGCGCCCACTCGACCCCGCACCGTCACGAACCTCTGACCACAGGGCCGCGAGCTCGCCGGACGCCGCGTCGGGGAAGCGGGGCTCGTGCCCGGAAGCCGCTTCGAACTGGGACCAGGCGAATATCTTGCTCGCGGCGCGATTCCACCATCGGACCCGCCCTTCGAGGTCGACCTCCACGATGCCCGCGGGCGCCGTGTCCACAAGAATTCGCAGTCGAGTTTCACTGCTTTGAATCTCTCGACTGAGTTCCGTGGCGCCGAGGGCCGTGGCGGCCATTTGGGCGATCAACGTCAGGACTTCTCTATCTTCATCGAGGAACTCGCCGCCGTCTCTTCGAACAGCCAAGACGCCGAGGGCCTGGTCTCGTCGCTCGAGCACGGGGGCGACGAGCCAATCATCTTCGATCCACGGCACGAAGGTGCCCCGAGAACCTGGCACGTCACCCACGGCCGCGAACTCGTCAGGGCCGACGCAGATCGCGAGCCGGCCACGTTGGGCCACCCCTCGAAGCGGAGCCATCGACCCTGACTCGAGTGAAAGTACGGCCAGGTCGGCGTCGAAGACTCGCCGCGTGCTACCCGCCAAGTTCTTCAAGATGTCGTGCTCGTCGCGCATGCTCGCCACGGTGATCGACGTCGCGATGAGCTGGTGGAGCTGGCTCGCGATCCGCTGGGTACTGCGAACGGAGTCCCGGGTGTCTTGATCGATGAAAGAAGCGTCGCTCTTTTTGGCGCTGCTTTTCTTTCGACTCTTCACCTTCTCACGTTCTCGGGCCACGTCGGTCACTTTCCTGGACGGTGCGTCACGCGCGGGCTTAGAGAGGCTTTCCAGAGAAAATTGCGAAATCTTCGAGGTAACGGTCGATCTCTTCGGCCTCGTGGGGCTTCGAGAAGAGGAATCCCTGTCCGACGTGAACGTTTTCGTGTTGTAGTCGCTGACGTTGCTCGGAGTCCTCGATTCCCGACGCGATGACTTGCAGATGGCGTTTTTCGCTGCGCTTCACCAATCCGTGAACGAGCGACGCCGCCTCGGAAGAGGTCGAAAGCCCCGCGATGAACTCCCGGTCGAGTTTCACGATATCAATGGGAAACTGCTCGAGTTCGTCCATGGCCGACGTTCCTGGTTCGAAGTCGTCGACCGCGAATCGTACGCCGAGGGTCTTTAGTTGTTCGAGGCGAACCGCGGCCACGTCTCGGTCGCCCAGGAGCGTTTTCTGGGCAAACTCCAAGACCAGGAGCGAGGGATCAAACCGGCTGGACGAGAGCGCGTCCGCCACGTCTTGAAAGAACTGCGTCAAGTCAAACTGTCTCTTTGACACGTTTACCGAGACGTTGAACCGGTAACCCCTGTCGTGCCAGGCCGCACCTTGGGCGCAGGCGGTGTTGAGAGCCCAGCGGCCCACGGGCACAATCTGACCACTCGCCTCGAGCTCGTCGATGAAGTTGTCGGGACTAAGGTCGCCGCGAATCGGGTGTCGCCAGCGAATGAGGGCTTCGACGCCCGCGAAGGCGTTGGTCTGTAAATCAATGGTCGGTTGATACACCAAGAAAAACTGTTCATGCTCAATCGCCTCGGCCAATTCGAGCGCCAGGTCGCGGGGAGTCTTCTCGGCGTCCGCATCAGCCGGTTCTCTTTCCATGACGTACCGCTTCCTTAAAGACCTCAACAGTTAAGCGAGAACCGCATCCGTATCACACACCTCGGAGGTGACGCTACCAGTTCGATGTCAATTCTAGAATGCGGCGTTCCCCGTTCAGCCTCAACGGACGCGACCACGAAGGTTCCTCGTCGAAGCGACGGCGTTGCGCCAACGTTGCTGACGAATGTGGTGAAAACCGCTAATCGGGGCCCAGAACACTCGACCAGCCACGAGTTCGCGATATCGCCCCTCGCGGGTTGGACCTGTTCGCTAGTGGCCGCTCCCACGCCCACCACGAAGATTTACCGACCCGGACGTTGGCAGTTTCTTCATAAACCAAACCCGTGTTACATTCCTCGGGTGATCAATCTGACCGTGGTCATTGAGAACAAGACCCATTATCAGCACAACTCCACGCGAACGCTGAGCCGTTTCTCGTGAGAGTTCTCGTCACCGGGGCCGCCGGCTTTATTGGCTCCACGACCGCTGAACTGTTGTTGGCGGAGGATCACGAAGTTGTGGCGCTCGATAGTCTCATCTCGGGCCGGGTGGAGAACGTGCCCGTCAAAGCCACGTTCGTCGAGGGCGACTGCGGCGACGGGGAACTCGTTCGCTCGCTGGGTTCGTTTGACGCCTGCGTCCACTTTGCCGCCCGGATCGAACCCGGCGAGTCGATGAAGTACCCCGAGGTGTTCTTCGCCAACAACGTGGCCTCCACTTTTCGACTACTCGACGCGTTGGTGGAGTCCGGAGTCGAGCGATTCGTCTTTTCGTCGTCCTGCGCGGTGTACGGCGATCAGGTCGAGATGCCCATCGATGAAAATCGATCCATTCAGCCCCATAGCCCCTACGGACAGTCCAAGCGGATGGTGGAAGAAGGGCTGCACTGGCTCGTGGCGTGCGGACGTCTGCGGGCCGCGGTGTTGCGTTACTTCAATGCCGCGGGTGGGACGATAGCGCATCCCGAACGTCATCGGCCAGAGATTCACCTTATTCCTATAGCGCTGGACGTTGCCGCTGGGCGTCGGAGCCATCTCGACATCTACGGCAGCGACTATCCGACACCCGACGGAACGTGTATTCGTGACTACATCCACGTGAGCGACCTCGCCGAAGCCCACGTGCTGGCAATCTCGGCCCTTGATGTTCATCCCGAGCTCATCCTCAATCTCGGCTCTGGCGTCGGCTACTCGAATCGCCAGGTCGTCGAAACCGTGCAACGAGTTACCGGTGTCGACTTCGAAGTTCGCTACACCGAGCGCCGACCCGGGGATCCAGCGGCGGCAGTCGCGAGCAATAAGCGCGCTCGCGAACTCCTGGATTGGCAACTTCAGCGCTCGGACCTTGACGTCATCGTGAGCGACGCCTGGGCAGCCCACCAGTCTCTATAGCGAGACGAACTGATCGCACGGCTACTTCACCCCGCCAACGTCACGAAATCTAAATACTTTGGATTCTCTCCATTGTTGTCACCATGTTTGGCGGAACTTTGTCATCGGTCCGAGGAGTCTCAGCTCCGTTAGAACTTCAAGCTTCCAAGTTCAAAAAGTCCGTCTCGAACGGCCGTCATGGAGTCCACTTTGACGGCGCGTTGATTGTTAGTGAGCCACTGGAACAATTCCTCTTCGGGTGTGCACCGCCCCATCTAATCGCCAATTTGGCCGTCGAAAACGTGGCGAAATCGATCTTTCCGAACTCCAGCGAACGCGAATAGTCCCTGATCACCAGGGCTAGTAAACGAAGTTGAGCGTTAGTTGAGACTGCGTAGGTTGCGTCGTGATTTTGGTCTGTGAATTTGTTCAACATGAACAAGGGCACACTCAGTCAATTCCTCAAGGGCAACACCACGCACCGTTTTCCCAAGATCGTGACGCTCGCCGTCACGTCTTGTGTTCTCGTGACGATGATCACTATTGACGCGTCAGCGTCGAGCTTCGCCCAAGGCGATCCATCTAACCGGACTAATCTCGAATCGACGCTGACGTCGACGTTGAGCTTTAGCCAATTGACGGGGTCCGCGGGCCGCTGGCATCCCTGGTCACCCACAACGGACCCGACGGCGACGTCGAGTGGCGTGACGTCGAGTGGCGCACCGTCAACGACGTCGTCTGCGACCACGACAACCTCCGGCTCGCCACAAACGACGACCACGACGGATCCGCCCACGACGACCACGACGGATCCGCCCACGACGACGACGACCACAACCACGACGACCCAGCCGACACCTACTCCCAGTTCGTACCCAGTCGGCATTCCCGATAGCACGGAGCCTTCGGGCCAAGCCCCCCCCGCCGCGAACGCTCTGTCGGGATACACCCAGGGTTACGTCACCGGCTTCCCTGGCACGTCTCTTCCCGCCGGGTGGGAAAAGTACAGTGGCAACCCGATGGGTGATCCCGGCGCGATGTTCGCCCCAACCCACCTAACGGTGAGTGGCGGCCTGCTCAACATCAACACCTTTCAGGACCCCGCCTACGGCGGCGGGTGGGTCACGGGCGGAACGTGTCCGTGCGGCATACCCGGTCAGACCTACGGCGCTTACTTCGTTCGTTCTCGAATGACGGGTCCGGGACCAACCAACGTCGCATTGCTCTGGCCCGACGCCAACGTCTGGCCGCCAGAGATTGACTTCAACGAAACCTATGGATCAACGACGGCGACGTCGGCGACCGTGCACTGGGGAGCTGGCAACAGCCAGTACCCGGTCCGCCTCAGCGCTATTGACATGACGCGCTGGCACACCTGGGGCGTGATCTGGACGCCCACGTCGATCACCTACACGGTCGACGGGCAAGTGTGGGCAACCGTGTCGAATTCCTCCGCCCAGATCCCCAACATTCCCATGCACCTCAGCCTGCAGTCGCAAACCTGGTGCGCCTCAGGTTGGGCCTGCCCGACGGCGCCAGCGTCAATGCAAGTCAACTGGATCGCTGAGTACCACGCAAATTAGGCGCTAGTGCATTCGTGGGCGGAATCGCTTAGAGTACCGGAATGAATCCACGGTTGAGACCCGCGACAAGGCGGATTCGCCCTCGACGCGTTTAGAAGGACGCTTCAAAGTAATCGAATGACCAGGTCTGTGGTTTTCACGGTTTCCATCTCTGAGAAGGATGCTGGGTCGTTCCGAGTCGAAAATCCGTTTCCAAAAGACAGTTCGCCAACCTTAAGGAGTACCGAGTGAATCAACAGCGCTACCAAGTCGTAGCGACTCGCGAACCGTCCGTTGGCCGAGTGTTCGAAACTGCGGTATTTCAAGGGCAGACCGCGCCTTGCTCACCTCGTATTGACAGAGAACAGTTTTTCTGGAAACCTTGTGATGGCAAGGGCTGATGAGGAAGGACAGAGTGTCGTCGATCAACCTTGCGCGCAAGGCCCGTCTCACCGCTAACGACGCCCAAATACGTCGTCGGCCCGAAACGCCAACTATTTCCGTCGTTATTCCTACCTTGAACGAGGCTGGGAATCTTCCGTATGTTCTCAACACAATCCCCGATTGGGTCAACGAAATCATCGTGGTCGACGGTCGATCACGGGACGACACCGAACGCGTCGCCAAGGTTTTACGTCCTGACGTTCAATTAGTTCAGCAACAGAGCCCGGGTAAAGGGGCGGCCCTGCGAGCCGGAGTTCAAGCGGCCAGTGGCGACATTCTCATCTTCATGGACGCCGACGGATCAATGAATGGATTCGAGATCGAATCTTTTAAGGACGCGCTCTTGGCCGGAGCGGACTACGTAAAAGGCAGTCGCTTCGCGCCGGGCGGCGGTTCGATTGACATCACGAAGTTCCGCAGAATGGGAGACCGCGGAATCTGTTTTCTGATCCAGTTCCTTTTCGGTGCTCGTTACTCCGACGGGACTTACGGCTTTAAGGGAATGTGGTCCGATTGTCTCGATTCGATTCGTATGGACGCGGACGGATTCGAAGTCGAACTACTCATTGACATCAGAGCTCACCGCGCCGGACTGCGAACAGTCGAGGTTCCGTGTTTTGAGACCGTTCGAATTCACGGCAGTAGTAATTTGAACGCATTAAGGGATGGATTTACTTGCTTTCGTTTAATAGTGCGCGAAAGACTGCGAGGGTTCCATGGCGCTACTGACTGAAAATCCCCTAGTAACCGAGAAGATCAACACACTGGGTGATCGAAGGTCGGTGGTAGTGGCCGGTCCCGGGTCGTCAACGACCGTCCCGGGTCTCATCGTTTCGGAGATCGTGCAGGCGCTCGCGAAATCTACTCGAGTTACTCGGATCGAGGTGGACGTCAATACTGACCTTCTTGCTGGACTCTTTCGCGCCCCCTCGTTGGCGGCGGCGCATGAGCCCAGTGAGTACGGGTCAGTTCGTCGCCACCGAGCGCCCGCCAACGCCCGCCAACGGACGCAGTACTTCCGTGACCTGATCGGCCCGGACGTGAGAATGGTGATCGCCTACGCTTGGCCCGGCATTGACAATTCGTGGATCAAGCAGTTCATTCACGCCGGTCGCACCGCGGGGGCGCTCACCGTGGTGACCTGCGCCAGTCTGCCCCAACCCCGACACGATCGGGCCGTGATGCTCGCCGGCACCTTTGCCTACACCGACGTCATCTTCGTCGGCGACGATCTACAAGCAAGAGAACTGAGCCGAGTCTACGGTCGTTCTGGTCCAGTGGTCGAGACCCATCCAGCGCTTTCACTCGAGGGGCGTAGTGGTCGCCCCTCTAAGCGACAGATCACGGCGTTTTTACCCAAGGATGGTTTAGCGTCACTCACAACCCTCCTTGCGGCGTTTGACGCCATCCCGGAAGCGTGGGTCGACGAGTACTGTCTTCGAGTCGTGATGCGCTTCGACGACCAATCGGTGCCGGCGGTGGTGGAAGGGAGCTATCACAAAAATCACGTAGAGCTGATTGGTGACAATATCTCGTCTCTCGATCTCAAGCGGATGTTTGCGAGCTCGTCGGCTCTTGGCATCGCCTCTCCCGCCGTGGATTCTCGAGTGTTCTCCGCCGCGATGGACTCAGGCATTGGTACGGTCGTTTTTCTGAATGCGCAACGACCCGAAGTGGGTCGTGGTTACGTGGGCGGGCTCCTCGCCGACACCCGGCGCCCCGCCTCGCTCCACGTCGCCCTGCACCACGCGCTGCGACTCGAAGACCTCCACTTTCCGAACCCCGGCGAGTGGAAGCAGCTCGCCCGCCGGCTCGGCTCCCTGAGCGAGACGCCCGTCGAGGTCGACGCCGCCGAACCTGTTGCCACTGACTTTTGAGGACCACGGTCGTCATCTGCGCCTACACGATGAACCGTTGGGACGAACTGAACGCCGCCGTGCAGTCGTGCCTCGGTCAAACGAACCCTCCCGACGAGATACTGCTCGTTATTGACCACAATGAAGAGTTGTTTGAGCGGGCCGCGAGTGAAATAACCGGTGCGCGCGTTCTCGCGAATCGATCGACCAAGGGTCTCTCGGGTGCGCGCAACAGCGGGGTGGCGTCTTCGAGCGGCGATGTCGTCGTGTTCCTCGACGACGACGCGTACGCCGACAACGATTGGCTCGAACGGCTCAGCGCTCCCTTTAGCGATCCACGGGTCGCGGGAGTAGGGGGGTGGATCGTTCCCCATTGGGAGACAGCCAAGGCGAACTGGCTACCCGAGTCGTTTTACTGGATCTTGGGCTGCAGCTACCGAGGACTCCCACTCGGGGACGCGTCGATCCGCAATCCCATCGGTGCCAACATGGCGATGCGACGTGGGGTGTTCACCTCGGTGGGTGGATTCACCTCTGGAATCGGTCGTATTGGTCTCGTGCCACTTGGCTGTGAAGAGACCGAGCTCTGTATTCGCTACACCTCACGAGTCCCAGGCGAGCGCTTCGTGCTCGCCCGTGACGCGATAGTCCACCACCGAGTGCCGGGGTCACGACTCACGTGGCACTACTTCTGGACCCGATGCTGGGCGGAGGGACTGTCCAAGGCCGCGGTCGCTTCGCTCGTCGGGGCCGATTCGGGTCTCGCCGCTGAACGCCGACACGTCATACGCGCGCTACCCCAAGAACTATTGGAAAGCATTCGATCCATCAATCATGAGCACCGCGACGCGTCGATTCGAAGTACGCTCATCGTGCTCGGTACGACCATCGCGCTCGCCGGATTCGTGAGAGGCCGTGTTGGGGTGTGGCGCACACCGATATCGCCCGGCAACGAAGAACTCTGGGCGCTAATGAACGGGCCGGGTGATAGCAGCGATCGCTGATCCCTTGGTTTTCGGACGAAAGATACAATAGTTTCAATGTTCTGGCGTTCGCGGTTCGAAGTCGAGACAAGCGTCGCACCTGCGACGAAAGAAAGCGGCCCCCAAGACGCTCGCCACAATCGACGCCCAAGCGCCAGACACCAGGCGATGGCTTACGTCGTCACGACGCGAACCAACCGCTTTGCATTTCCACCACCAGTCTGCGCTCTCCGGTGCTCGCCCCATCTGGAAGTACTGCCCTCTTCACGACGAGAACTCTGCCGATGAACGGCGTGTTCTTCGTCGCGTCGGGAGCGCTGGCCGCTCCGCCAGCCGTCCTCGTCACGATGGTCGCGAGCCTTCTTCTTCTCGCGGTCCGGGCCTGGGCGGGGACCGTTGGTCTGACGCTCACCCGACGCGTGTCGCTCTACGTCGACGGAGCCGTTGCGATCTTCTTCGTACTGTTCGTGGTGTTCGTTATCATCAGGTTCAAATCCCTTGCTTGATAGCCCTTCGAGGACGGTAGTTGCGCCACTACAGGTCCAACGTCCGCGGGCGATGGATCGCGCCCCTCTCGTCCTAGGTCTGGTTGCGTTCGCCCTTTGGATCTTTGCCGTCTATCGCGCCAATAGTCTCCTCATGAATTCGTACGGATTGGTGAGCGTGCTCGGTTGGCCGTACTTTCTCGGGCTCGTACTCATCGTCGCGGCACTCACGTTTGAACTCCTTCACATTCGCTTGCGGCCGAATCGCCTCGCGCTACTCATCGCTGTCTTGGTCTTCTTCGTCTTCGGCACGGCGTGCGCAGTCGAACCGGTGGCGGGTCTTCAGTCGTCGTTCGTTCACGCCGGATTCATTCAGTACATCCTCCAGCACGGCCACCCCATCAACAGCTACGACGCACGGTTCTCGTGGCCGGGTGGTTTCTCGCTAGCGGCAGTTTTGGTGAGTTTTGCCGGACTCTCCAACGCGCTCGCCTTCTTGCGCTGGTTTCCTCTGATCATTGAGTTGCTGTACATGGCGCCGCTCATCGTCATCGCTCGCTGTAGCGGCGTCGGACGTCGCGCGGCGTGGCTCGGTGTCATTTTCTTTTACGCGAACAACTGGATCTACCAGGATTACTTCTCCCCACAAGCGCTCGACTACCTCTTATTTCTCGTCATCGTGGCGACCGTGTTTGCATGCTGGCAGCCCGCACGAACTGGGAACACCGCAATTCGAGGCTTCGTGCGAAGTTCCGTCGCCAATGTTCGAGCCCTCTTCACTCGCACTCGACTTAAGGGGCTCGAAGCGCGCTCCGAATGGTCCAGCTCCAAGATGCTCGCCGTCATCGTTTTGCTCTCACTCATCGGACTCGCCTCTTCCATGAGCCATCAACTCACGCCCTACGTGCTCCTGCTCGAACTCGGCGCCTGTCTCTTAACTCGCCGTCTCGGGCGACCAGAACTCATCGTGGTCGTGTTCC
>Ga0075522_10002147_pt1 | contig 14753 bp, 15 predicted proteins | sample NGEPerA_FD_74796 | JGI IMG/M metagenome (GOLD analysis project Ga0075522, IMG submission 74796) | Arctic peat soil microbial communities from the Barrow Environmental Observatory site, Barrow, Alaska, USA - NGEE PermafrostL2-A | ecosystem: Environmental > Terrestrial > Soil > Wetlands > Peat ... | reverse complement strand
ACCCACCAGGGCTCCGATCTCGCCGTCGGTGAGGTCGCGGCAGTGGAGGACTGGAGAGGATGAGAACAGCGACCCCACCACCGAAACCGCACCATCGGCTCCCGCAAGCTCTGGCGGTCGGGCTTCGGGCTGACGCTGAGCCTCGGCGGCCTCGACAGCGTCGGCGGCGGACGTCGCGCTCGGATGGTTGGCTTTGAAGATCCCGAAGAAGCCGGACGTCAGCCGCTCGCCCGGGCGCAGCCGGGTGCTCCGATCCTGCAATAGGACGAGGGTGTGCTCGTGCTGCAGGCGGGTGTTGGGCAGCTGGTCGGCGAGTAGGCCGGGAGGCGGATCCCCCGCCCAGTGCGCACGTCCGAGCTGGAGGGCGTCCGTTCCCCAGCCGACCCCCTCACGCAGGCAGCCAAGGAGCACCCAGGGGGCGGCGGGACCTGGCATGTTCTGCCGCACCGCGACCGCCATCCCAACCGCTTGCGTTTGCACCGGGGTGAGGTCGAGATACTGGCTTACGTAGTACTCGTTCGTCCGCACCGCGACGTACGGAGCGAGGGCGACGTCTTGCGTGTGAAGGATGTCGACGTCTCTGGCATCAGGTCCGCGGTTGGTCACCTCGACGTGCCAGAACCAGGCCGTCACGGCGGCGGCCAGACGAAAAGTCACCCGGTACTCCAGATCGCGCCATAGGCCTGTCACTACGGGACCTGCTGCGGTCCATTGCAGGCTGCCGCCCGCCTGCGGTCCGAGCATCGGTGTGGTCTCGACGACCGGGCCCTTGAGCCGCAGATAGAGGTTTGCCGGTCCTGCCTCGAGGTCGTCGGCCGGGTACATCAGGATGCTCCGACCAGCCACTTCCAGCCGGCGCAGGGCTCCGCTTGTCGTGAACTGCGCTCTGATCCCAGAGGGGCTGCTGAGGCCTGCGGCAGGGTGCCGGTCGTCCTGCCCGGTGGTGGCCGTCAAACTATGCCAACCTCGCGTATCGCCAAGGAAATCGCGTACGGCGCACGCCCACCCTAGGCTCGAATGGGCGCGGTGATTTGTCGTCGATCCATACGGGGAGGTTATCCTTAGCGTAGCGGCAAAAGTTGCTGTTCAGTTGTTTTTAAACAGCTGGTCATAGGGCCTTCTTGGGTCGATTTCGATCTCAGAGACAGACCACCTGTTTACAAAACAGCTGCTCTGCCGTTGAGCTACGCCGGCGTCCTCTGAAGGGTAATGGAACCCTTTCTGACAGGGGCGTCAGGGCCTACTCACGATTGGGCGACTTTGGGTGGCCGGCTCGGAGCTTCGATACCGAATTGCTGGGCGTACTCCGAGTTGAGCCGAGGCCAACCGAACTTCATCGCCTCGCCGCCAACGATGCGGCCGACGGGAGTTCCGCTGAGAAGTTGATCTAGAACATCGAAACAAATGTGCCATCCGGCAGCACCCATTGAGATGAAGCGGCGATCGATGTTGTGCCACAGCGTCAGTCGTGTGCCGCCGCCAACCGCTTCGAGTTCCCACCGGATATCGTTGCCAGCCCCCCAGTTGTACTCGAGCACCTTGGGTGCGTCGGCTCGCGCCACTGTTGTTTCGGAAACGTTCGGCGTGGGCGCTCCCACCGTGGTGAGCTTCACCGTGGCTCCAACCGTACCCAGGCTCCCATCGGCTTCAAAGGGCGCCCACTCGCGCAGCTGCGCCGGGTCGATAAGCGGGTGCGGAAGGACGGAGAAAAGTGGATGCTCGTTCTCAATCATTTCTTTCACTTCTTGGCAGGCCGTGTCTCCCCCGTAAGCTGCGAAACTCAATTGCGATGACCTCGGCGGCGATTTCAGCAGAACATCTGGCCCGCTCGTTCGGCCAAACCCATGCCCTGGTGGACGTCAGCCTTGAGGTCCCTTCTAGCAGCGTCTGCGCACTCCTTGGCCGCAACGGTGCCGGCAAGACCACCGCCGTCCGCATCCTCACCACCCTGCTTTCCGCCGACAGCGGGCGAGCCCAGGTCGCTGGATTCGACGTCTTCAGCCAAGCCGACAAGGTGCGAGCTCGGATCGGAGTCACGGGTCAGACCGCAACCATGGACGAGCTTTTGACCGGGCAGGAGAACCTTGACATCATCGGCCGCTTCTGCCACTTGGGAGCGGCGACCTCGCGCAGACGCGCAGACGACTTGCTTCGCGAGTTCGACCTAGTTGACGCCAGGGACCGGCTGGTGAAGAAATATTCGGGCGGCATGAGGCGCCGTCTCGACCTGGCCGCCAGCCTGATCGCAGAACCTGAGGTGCTCTTTCTCGATGAGCCCACCACTGGGTTGGATCCGATCAGTCGCCGTGAGATGTGGACGGCGATTCGCACTCTGGTCGCGCGCGGCACGACGGTGCTTCTGACCACGCAATATCTGGACGAGGCCGATCAGCTGGCCGACACCATCGTCGTCATCGATCAGGGTCTGGTCGTGGCTCAGGGCACCCCGGAGCAGCTCAAAGCATCGATTGGGCGGCCACATATTCGGGTCACGCTTCCCGATCTGGACGCCTCCGCGCTGGAGCGGGTGCGAAGCGTGCTCGGTGATCAGGCCGAAATCCATGGACTATCGGTCAGCGTGCCTGCCTCCAACGGCCTGACCACCCTCAGCGAGGTGGTGGCGCAGCTCGAGCGAATGGGAATGCCCGTCTATGAGGTCGGCCTTGAGCATCCAAGCCTGGATGAAGTGTTCAGCATCGTCACCGGCCACTCCGACGGTGCTGGCCTGACAGCTCCGGCCACCGGGAACAACGGATGAGACAGCAGGCCATCGTGCCGGCAGCGACCCGGCTCCCGTGGAGCGTGGTTGACGCTTACACCGCCACCCGCCGTTACTTGAGGCGAGGGATGCGGCAGCCAGACGTGATCTTCGGCAGCGTCCTGATCCCAGTCATCTTCGTGGTTCTTTTCGGCTATGTCTTCGGCGGCTCGATCAAGGTTCCGGGCGGGAACTATCGCTCCTATCTGATGCCGGGCCTCTTCTCTCAAGCCATTCTTTTCGGCTCGAACAGCGTCGCGGTCGGGATCGCCACCGACATGAGCGAGGGTGTCATCGACCGGTTCAAGACATTGCCGATTGCACGCTCTGCGATCGTGATCGGCCGCGCCATCTCCAGCCTCCTGTTGGGAATTCCGGCGATGGTGGTGATGATCCTGTGCGCTCTGGCCGTCGGCTGGCGCCCGACCGCCGGCCTCGGCAACGCCGCCCTTGCATTCGGACTCTATGAGCTCTTTGGCTTCGCGGCCATCTGGCTCGGGATCCTCGTCGGGCTCTTGGCGCAATCCTCGCAGGCGGCTGACGTGATCATGGGCATTCCCACGTTCCTTTTGGGTTTCATCTCCAACGTTTTCGTCGATCCCGCGAATATGCCAGTGTGGCTCAGGGTGTTCGCCGACTGGAACCCGATGTCGGCCATGGTCACCGCGGGCCGTCAGCTTTTTGGCAACAGCATTGGGCCTCCACCACCAGGCGTGTGGTCGCTGGATCACCCAGTCGCCACTACCATCGGATTGTCAATCGTGATTGTCGCGATCGTCGCTCCCTTCTGCGTGCGCCGGTACAGCCGCACCTCGCGTTGACCGAGGGCAAACTTCCGTGCCGGACCAGTGCAATGGGCTGTTAAAGGTCGTAATCCGGCAGGTCAACAGCGATCAAATGCGAGGGTTCCCCTGACGGATCGGATAATGCTTTGGCTTTCGCCTCGTACTGCTGATCGGTGCCGGTGAGCCGGTCGCCGTGCTGTCTCATGTGTTCGTCCCATGAGGTGACAACGAAGAGCTCGACAAAGCGGTGCGGCGTCTCCCCATCACGAAAGAGGCCCCACTGAGTTGCTCCCGTGCGTAGGCGTGACAGTCGCACGTGGGTCATCGCCCGCAGAAACGCCTCCACCTTGTCAGGCGTGACTGTATATACGTTGCTGACGACAACGGGCCCATCGCCCGGATTGGCATCCATCACGAGGTGTGGCTCTGGCCAGTACTCAACCGTGTTGCGGTCCATCCGCGTGGTGTCGATCAGCGGCCAGACTCGCGTCGTCGCCACTCCAGCAAGCATCACGGCCGCCGCGATCAGAAACGTCGGCACGATTCCAGCAGGTGCAGCAACAACTCCCCACAACAGGGCACCGAAACCCTGTGCTCCGAAGAGGATCATCTGATATACCGACAGGCCTCGCGCACGCACCCATGCGGGAAGGAACAGCTGAAGCTCTGCGTTGATCGTCGACAACACTGCCATCCACGCCACACCGGCCGGCAGAACAACGATCAGGATCAGGACTGTGTTGGTTGCGAGGACCACAGTGGCCAGCACAAGCGCGTAAACGATTCCGCTTACAGCCAGCAGCGCGTTGATCGACAGCTTTGCGCGGACACGAGGGAGGATGAGCGCTCCGATGATGGCGCCGACCCCCAGGGCACCGAGAAGCAGCCCATAGCCATCGGCTCCCTGCGCCAACCGTTGGCTGGCGATGAGTGGCAGCAGCGCCCACAGCGCGCTCGCCGGCACCAGAAACAATCCGGCGCGAAGCAGGATCCGGCGCACCACCGGGGCGTAGCGCACGTACCGGCCGCCCGCGCGAAGTGCCGAGATAAATGGTTCCGAGCGCGACGTCGAGCCTGCCGGAGGGCGCCAGGACACGAGCACAAGGAGGAACAGCAGATACATGCCTGTGTTGGCTGCGAAGACGGCACCTACACCGGCTCGGGCGATCACCACCCCAGCTATCGCCGGCCCCGCGGCCCTGGCCAGATTGACGCTGATCGAGGAGAGTGCTGCCGCCGAGTGCAGCTGGGCGCGCGGCACGAGGTCGGGTACCAGCGCTTGATATGCCGGCAACGTGAGCACCGATCCGCAACCGATCAAGAATGTGAAGGTGAGCAGAAGGGCAGGAGGCATCTGGCCGGCGAAGGTCAGCGCTGCCAGCGCCGCTCCTGCGACGACTAGAAAAGCCTGGACAGCCATCAGCAGGCGTCGCTTGTCGAATGTATCGGCAAGTACTCCGTCCACCAACCCGAACAACATGTCGGGCAGGTAGTCGGCGGTCTGGACCAGGGCGACCAGGATCGTGGCGTGCGGCTGGCTGACAAGCAGCCATTGGGCTCCCACGGTTTGCATCCAGGTGGCGACGTTGCCGACTAGGACCGCGAGCCACAGCGTCCGAAACAACCCATTGCGAAGGGGGGCCCAGGTCGAAACGCTCCCGCTCGAAGCGCCCATGATGGCGCACGCATTCTGTAGGGAGGCGCTTTAACCTGTCAACGCCGATGGGTCTTGGAACCCACCGTTTTGAACGGTGCTCGCGAGATCCGAATCAGGTTTCTATGCCCCGATCCCACCAACTAGACGACCGACCAGCGCAGTGACTGCCATGGCCAATCCGCCTCCCACACAGACTCGTACGGCTGCGCGGAGTATCGGCGCGCCACCTGCACGCGCCCCGGCGATGCCAAGCACGACAAGTGCAAGGAGGGCGCTCACGACCACCGCCACCGTCCGAGCGGCCGTCGGAACCAGCAGGAAGGCGGCAATTGGTAACACCGCCCCGGTCGTGAAGCTCAGCGCCGAATAGAGCGCCGCTTGCACGGGTCGAGCCATGATGGCGGCCATGCCCAGCTCGTCGCGCGCATGGGCGCCGAGGGCATCAGAAGCGGTCAGCGCTGCAGCGACCTTATCGGCCAACTCTGTCGAAAGGCCGCGCTTGACATAGATGGCGGCCAGCTCCTGCCTCTCGCCCTCTGGATGCGCCTTGAGCTCTCCGCGCTCCTGGTCGAGGTCGGCTCGCTCAACATCCCGCTGCGAGCTGACAGATACGTATTCGCCGGCCGCCATCGCCATAGCGCCGGCGACTAGCGCGGCTATGGCCGCGGTGAGTACGAAACTCGTCGACGCTCCAGCGGCAATCACGCCGATCGCAACGCTTGCGACCGAAACAATTCCGTCATTGGCACCGAGTACGGCGGCTCGTAGCCATCCGGCGCGCTGGCCCCGGTGGCGGACTGTGGTGACGTTACCCCGTGCGACCGGTTTGGCTGAGGAGCCCTCCGAGTTCGGCGAACGCCGCTCACGCATGCGGCTGCCCATATGCACACAATACGTGCACGTGTGAGCGCCAGATTCTGTCATTGGTCCTACCAATCGAGGGACTCTTCGGCAGAGGTCCTTCGCGGGGACGAAAGCTGAGATCACACGCTTGCATAGCGAATGCCGACCCGAACGGGATATTGCACGCCGCGCAACCAGTGTCGACGATCGTGCTTCCGGACGGTTCGACGCTGTCAGTTCGCCCGATCAAGCCAAAGGACGAGAGGGCGGCCTCTCCGCCGCCCCTGGCCGCTCACTAGCACCCATAGGGTCTTGTCAAGTCCTGGGGCTTCCGAGTGTGGGGTCGAAGTCGAGACCTGAACGCCAGACGCCCCAGACGATGGCCAGGGCCTTGGACATGCAATGACCAATGGCGTTCATTGCACTCTTGCCCTGAGCTCGCTTGCGCAGGTAGTGAGCGCGGATGACTGGGTTGTGCTGAGTGCCGACCACGGCCGTTTTTGTAGGCGGCCGAGCGGAGATAGGGGTTGCCGGTCTTGGCCATGTGCCATCTGGTCTCGGGGTTCTGACCCTTGGTGCCTGAGCTCTGCTCCTTGGGATGAACGCCGGCAGGGTTTCTCGCTACCTCTGACCAGCGTCCGCTGATGCACCATCTCCGGTCTCTGCCGTTGGAACCCAATCGCCGCCTCAGTCAAAGGGCGAGGGCCGGTGTCTAGCGACGACGGTCTCGAGCCGTATAGCGCAATGCCGGTCTCCCCGCAGAGGTCAGGTCCATCCTGACCCCTACAAGGCGTTATATCAGCTCTCCGGACCGTCTGACCTCCCCTTTCAAGGACCTTCGGCCCTATGGATGCTGCCCAGCTGGTGGAACGCTGTCGCCATGACAACTACAAAAGGTTTCAAGCGAATCCTCCTCGCGACTGACGGGAGCGAAGAGTCCGAGGCTGCGCTGCTGTCGACGATCGCTTTCGCACACACTTCATCGGCCACAGTCCTCGTCGCGCACGTCTGGAACCTGGAGCTTCATCAAAACCACGGCCATAGGGACGTCGAGTTCCGAAGCGACGCGGAGCGATTGGTCGACACGGCCGTCGGGCGGCTGCATGATGCCGGAGTTCTGGCTGACCGCGAGATCATTCGTGCCGATGTCGGCCACGTCGCAGCGGCGATCGCCGGCGCCGCGAAGACCTTCGATGCTGATCTCATCGTGGTCGGCTCGCGTGGTCTCTCGGATTGGCAGTCGATGTTCAAGCACAGCGTGAGCCACGAGCTCCTGCGCACCGTCGACTGCCCAGTACTGATCGTCAGGAATCGGCTCGCAGCCAGCCCCCACGAATCGCAACGGGTAGTCCTGGCGATTGCGGGTGGAGATGACATCGCGCCGGCAGCCCGTGCGGCGATCGCCGCAGCGGCTGCACCGGGATCTGTCGTTCTAGTCGTCCACATCGCCCAGACCATTGTCGAGCCGCAAGGCTTCGTGTTCGTCGAGACTGAAGAGGAGACGGAGGCGACCATGTCGACGGCCATGCGGATGGTCACAGAGGCCGGGATCGCGGTTGAGCGTGCCGTGTCTCACGGCCATCCGGTGGCGGAGACCGTCGCGGAGACGGCCGAAAGCTGGAACGCGGACATGATCGTGATCGGCTCGAGCCGCATGGGCACCGTCGGAAGCCTGTTGTTTGGCTCGGTTTCTCACCACCTTTTGAGCACCACCGGGCGCCCGGTCCTGATCGCTGAGCGGATCAGGGTGTGACCAGCCGGCCGAGCGATCTGACCGTAGCACTCGGATGACTGGGAAGCACGGGCTCCCTAGGCTCGGTCGGGCCGGCCTTATGCCAGCTTCGAGGAACATACAGACCCTCTCCGACGAGGACTGCTGGTCGCTTTTGCGGACCCACAATCTGGGCCGTCTCGCGATTGTCATCGATGACCGACCACGGATCTTTCCCATGAACTATGCAGCCGCCAAAGAAACGGTTGTGTTCCGAACTGAACCAGGGGCCAAGCTCCAGAACGGTCCAGGCTCCACCGTCTGTTTCGAGATCGACGAATATGACCAGGGGACGTCGATGGCCTGGAGCGTCGTGGTTGTCGGACTTCTCAAAGACATCACAGACGCCACCGACGAACGGAGCCGAAGTCTCCGCCGCCTGGCTGTTGAATCGGTCGCTCCCGGACAAAAACTGCATTGGCTTGCCTTGAAAGCTGACGAAGTGAGCGGGCGCTCATTTCGGGGCGGCTGGATCGCGCCTGGCCACTACCTCGGTTAAAGAGCTGGACCTCTAGGTCTCGGCCAACCTTTGCTCGATCGCCTGGAGGAGGCGGATGAGCGTCCCACTGTCTGAGGCAGTAAGACCGGCCAGGACACGATCCTGTGGACGGCCATATCGAAGGCCCGGCCACGTTCGAGCGCTCGCCGCCCAGCCGCTGTCAGGCTGGCGAGCAGGATCGGCCGTAAAGAAGACGCAGTAGGTCAGCCGACTATGGCCACCCCCGCCTGCGCAACCTCCATGTCCTGCTTGTAGTGACCGCCGCTTACCCCGATCGCGCCGATGATCGCATCGCCGACCTTGATCGGGTAGCCGCCCCCGAAGACAACCAGCCGGTCGATACCGCCGACAGCGCCGGCGGCCAGCGGGGGGTCGTTCTTGATGAAGTCGTGCCAGCCGTCGGTCGAAAGACCAAAGCCCGCTGCGGTGTACGCCTTGTCTTGGGCGATCTGAACGCTCAGGAGGGCAGCTCCGTCCATGCGGCTGAGGGCTTTGAGAACGCCGCTCTCGTCGCAAACCGCGATCACGAAGGGATGGCCCATCGCCACGGCCTTCGCCTCGGCGGCGGCGATCATCTTGTGCGCCAGCTCGGTTGTGATGGTCGGCTTGTTGTAGGTGTTGCTCATGTCTGCTCCTCCTGCTCTGAATGGCTGTACCGCTGCTCGAGTTCACGTATCTCGGGCAGCCCGATGAAGTCCAGGAAATCCGCGAAGCGAGGCAGCTCGGGCAGAACGTTGATCGGCGAACCGTCCGCGCGTATGCGCTTCAGCATCGCACGTATCGCCTTGGTCGCGACCAACAAGGTCGCGATTGGGAATATCACGATCGCGTAGCCAAGCTCAGCCAGAAGGGCGTGCTCGATGGCGGGTGTCTTGCCGCCCTCGGCGTAGTTGAAGAGGAGTGGCACCGAGGGGAAGGCGGCGGCGATCGCCCGGATCTCCTCCACTGACTGGGGTGCCTCGATGAAGAGAATGTCCGCTCCCGCCTCCCGATAACGCCCGGCGCGCTCGATGGCCGCGTCCAGACCTTCTACGGCACGGGCGTCGGTCCGGGCGATGATGAGGAGGTCAGACGAGATGCGGGCATCGACCGCGGCCCGTACCTTCTCGACCATCTCGGCGACCGGGACCACCTGCTTGCCCTCCATGTGGCCGCACTTCTTTGGCGCGACCTGGTCCTCGATATGGAGCGCCGCCACGCCCGCCCTTTCGTACTCCTTGACCGTTCGGAGCACGTTGATGGGATTGCCGTAACCGGTGTCAGCGTCGGCGATCACGGGGAGGTCGACGGCGTCGACGATCCGGCGAGCGTTGTCGACCATCTCCGTCATCGAGGTCAGACCGACATCAGGGCGGCCGAGGAGTCCGGCGGACGTCCCAAAGCCGCTCATGTAGACGGCCGAAAAGCCGGCCTCCTCGATAAGGCGCGCCCCGAGGGCGTCGTAGCAGCCCGGCGCGAGCACCGGTCGCCCCGTCTCCATCAGCGTCCGCAGGAGCGGGTTTGATCGACCATTTCTAGGTAGCAATGGCGCCATCGCGGCAACATCATCGCTTGCCCGGGTCCGAATGAGGGTTCCACCATGGAAATAGATCCAGGCCGCTTTCTGGTAGATGTTCCCAGGCCGAATTTCGTTGACTCGTCATTAATGCCTGGCGGCATAGCGTCGGCGACATGAAGGCATCCCGCAGCCTCCTCGTGGTCCTAAAGTGGCCTGCGAAGCTCCATGAGCCAAACGGGCACGAAGTCGGACCGCCTAGTCAGCGGATGGAAGGATGAGGCGCTCACCGTCGAGGCGGGCTCCCTCGACACTGAAGAACTGAAGGCCGCCCCTATCGCTGTCTCGTATCGGGACGCCGACACGGCGGACCGTTCCGTGACGAAAAGCCACGGCCTCGACCACGCCGACGTACTTGCCGGCGAGCCCGTAGGCCTGTTTGTCCCACACATCCTCAATCCGAAGGTGGATGTCAGGCGCCATGTCGCGACGCTATCAATCAATCCGTCAATGGCGAGTCAACAAAATGGCTCCTGATCGACAGCTGTCAACCGGCCTTCGTATGCAGGTGCCGGACTGGGTCGTCTGGCTCATCGCGCTGGTGGGCCCTGCTTTGCTCACCGCGGTGCTCCTTGGCATCAGCGGCGCCGAGAAGCGGAACTACGTCTACCTATATCTCGGCCTGGTGGCGGCAGTTGGCGTGGCTCGCGGGCTGTGGCCGGCGCTGCTGGCCGCTGTCGTCAGCTTTCTTTTCGTCGATTATTTTTTTGTTCAGCCGTACTACACGCTTACGATCTCGGATTCAGAGGACATCCTGAACCTGGTCGTGTTCGTCGGCACGGCCGCCCTCGTTGGGATCTTGGCCTCGCGCCGTCGCCGAGTCCTGCTCGAGTCGCAAGCCCTTGCGGGACAGCTTCGAGACGTCAACGCCGAACTTGTGCACCTCAACAAAGAGCAGGCCGAGGCCGCTCAATCTGCCTTGCGGCTGGCTCGCAGCGAGCAGCAGATCCGTGCGCTGCAAGAGGCGGACCGCTTGCGCAGGGAGCTGCTCGCCAACGTTTCGCACGAGCTTCGAACGCCGTTGGGCACGATCCTCACGGAGAGCACCGATCACTCCGCTGCGCTAACGGTCGTGGAGGCTGAGCGCCGGCTTGCCACCGTCGCGGTAGAGGCCAGGCGCCTGGAGGCTCTGGTCAACGACATGCTGGATATGGCTCGGATCGAGGGCGGTGCTCTCGATCTCGACCTCGAGCCCGTGCGTCTGGAAGATGCGATCGCGGCTGCCACCGAGCGCCTGCATCATGTGTCTCCCAACCGTGTAGTGGAGTCGGATCAGAATGCCGCGGACGTGGATGTGCTGGCCGATTGGGCCCGGCTGGGCCAGGTGCTCGACAACCTTCTGGCCAACGCTGACCGCTTCGCGCCGGCTGGCACCCAGATCACGGTGAAGGTGTCGAAAGAGGAGTCTGGCCTTGTGACCATCCGGGTGATCGACCGCGGGCCTGGCGTCGCACCCGAGCTGCGCGAGCGGGTCTTCGAACGCTTCGTGCGCGGCGACTCCAACGATGCCCAGCTGCAGAGCGCCGGCACGGGGCTTGGGCTCGCCATTGTGAAAGGCCTTGTGGAGGCGCACGCGGGATCTGTAGCGCTTGACGAGTCATCCGACGATATTGGGGCAACCTTCCGGTTCACCCTGCCCCTGGCGCCGGAGCAGGCGAAGTGAGTCGGATCCTCCTCATCGAGGATGACGCGGCGCTCAGGAACTCGGTACGCCAGATCCTGGAGCACAGCGGTTACGAGGTGCGGGTGGCTGTGGACGGTTCAGCGGGGGTGCGAGAGCTCCAATCAGCCGCATTTGACGTCGTGCTGCTAGACATCGGCCTGCCCTTCGTCGACGGCTGGCAGATCTTGCAGAAGATGGAGGGAATCAGGCTCCCGTCCGTGATCGTGATCAGCGCGCGCGGTGAAGAGCGTGACAAGGTTCGCGCCCTCGACATGGGCGCTGACGACTACCTGGCCAAACCGTTTGGCGCCGACGAGCTGCTGGCTCGAATCCGAGTGGTGCTCAGACGAGCTCAACCGACGATTGGCCCGAGCCGCGTAGTTCGAGCCGGCAGCGTAACCGTCGACCTGGCCGGACAGTCGGTCGTACGCGAGGGTGCCGAGGTCAGGCTCTCTCCGACCGAGTACGGCCTCCTCTCGGTCCTGGTTCAGCACGCGGGCAAGGTCATGGACCACCGCACCCTGCTGCGCACGGTCTGGGGGCCAACCTATGGCGACGAACGCAACTATCTGCGCACGTTCATCCAGCGCCTCCGATCCAAACTGGAGGACGATCCCAAGAATCCGGAGATCATCGTCACGGTGGGGAGCCGCGGCTACAGGTTCGGATCCCCAGCCGGCATTCAGACGAACTGAACTCTGGCCCAAGCCAGCGCCGGCAGGGCCTGGGTCAAGGCGAACTCGAGCTCACGAGCAATGGCTGCTCGGCTCTTGGCATCTGAATCAGGGACGAGCTCGACAGTCACCAGAGCGGCCCCGTCGGTGGCGAACTCGATGCGCTTGCAGCGTTCCACCCGCCGGTCGGCCTCGATGACATCGGTCAGCCGCTCGGCCAGCCGTGCGCGCCGAATGATCGCGTCGTCGCTCACGTCGACCATCCGATCAGTGGACCAGGCGCAGCTCAGGCCGGCCGGCGGGCTTCAGGACGGGCAGCATGACGCCGCGGGCTTCGACGTTCGTCTCTGCTGGAAGGACGATCCCGGCCGGGTGGTCTCGCCACGCGGATTCGACGATGACCTTGCGGACCACGCCCCTGCGACCCGCGATCCCGACCACCCGACCGAGGCAGTGGCCGTCGGCGCCGAAGACTTTCTTTCCCCACAGATCGGCCGGCTTGACGTGTGTGATCAACATGGTCATCACGCTAGGAGGCAGGCAGTCAACGAGGTGTCAACGATCGGAACATACAGATCGCTTGCGCGCGAGAGGCCCGGAGCCGGGGGGAGAGCGGCTTCCGGGCCCTCTTGGTTACGCCGCGTTGCGACGGACTTCAGCAGGCTCGCGCCTGTGCGTCGGCTTTGGCGGCACGCTTCGTCTGGCCATCACGAATGTCGCACCGAATGCGATCGCCATGACGGCGACTAGCGCCGCGATCATCGTCCAATCACCGCTGCCGGCGACTGCCTGGCGAACCGGGACGTAGATGTCTCCAAGGTAATTCACCTCGTTATCACCTCCTTGCGATCGAGCGTACGGCGCCATCTGTCAACAAGGAGTTAACAACCAGAAGGAGGCTGTACTTTGCCGTTTAGCCCAGGCGAGGGGACGACTTTCGTTGATCAGCTGTTGATGCAACGATCGCTAAAGTCTCGTCAATGCCACTCGATGGATGGATGCTGATCCTGGTCTTGGTGCTGACGATCGTGAGCCTTGTCTATGTCAATGGCCTCGAGAAGCTGCCCTGATGCTGCCCTACATCGTCGCTGGCATCGTCGCGCTGATCGTCACCCTCTACCTCTTCGCAGCGCTGCTCTTTCCTGAGAGGTTCTGAGCGTGGTCCTCGACATCGTCGGCGTCGTCATCACCTACCTCGCTGTGGCCGTGGGAGCCTGGTTCCTCGCCCCCTACCTGGTCAAGGTCTTCCAGGGCCAGCGTGTCTTCCTGAGCCCGGTGCTGCGGCCCGTCGAGCGCGGCGCGTACAGGCTGATGGGGGTCGACGAGGCAAAAGAACAGAGCTGGATCGGATACGCCGTATCAGTGTTTGCGGTCACGGTCGCGAGCCTCCTGTTCACGTATCTCGTGCTGAGATTCCAGGACAAGCTGCCGTTCAACCCGATGGGCTTCGGCCCGGTTCCCGCCGACCTGGCCTTCAACACCGCCGTGAGCTTCACCACCAACACCAACTGGCAGAACTACACGGGCGAGACGACGATGTCCTACTTCTCGCAGATGGTCGGCCTGGTCATGCACAACTTCCTCTCCGCCGCCACGGGCATCGCCATGGCGGTCGCCCTGGTGCGCGGCATCTCGAGCCGGCAGCTGAAAACGCTCGGCAACTTCTACGTCGACGTGACGCGAGCGACGATCTACATCCTCATCCCGATCGCCTTCGTGGCGACACTGATCCTCGCGTCGCAGGGTGCCGTGCAGACGCTCTCCAGCTACCCCGTCGCCCACACGCTCGAGGGCGCCGCGCAGACGATCGCGGTCGGTCCGTTCGCCTCGCAGGAGGCGATCAAGGACCTTGGCAACAACGGAGGCGGTCCCTTCAACGCCAACTCCGCCCATCCGTTCGAGAACCCGAACGGATTCACAAACCAGTTCGAGATCCTGCTCGAGCTAACCATCCCCTTCGCCCTCGCGCTGATGTTTGGCCGCTGGGTCGGCAACGTCAAGCAGGGGATCGCGATCGCCGCGACCATGGGCATCGTGCTCGTGGCCGCCACGGGCATCGCCGCGTGGGCCGAGCAGTCAGGCAACCCGGCGCTGACGAACGTCGGCGTCAGTCAAGCCAACACCTCGACCCAGGCCGGCGGCAACATGGAAGGCAAGTCGGTCGCCTTCGGGCCCATCTATTCCGCCAACTTCGCCGCGGCAACGACCGGCACGAGCACGGGGGCGGTCGACTCGAGCCACGACAGCTTCACGCCGATCGGCGGCATGGTGCCCCTTGTCCTCATGCAGCTCGGCGAGGTCACGCCCGGGGGGATTGGCGCCGGGCTCTACGGGATGCTGATCTTCGCGGTGCTGGCGGTCTTTATCGCCGGCCTGATGGTCGGCCGCACTCCGGAGTACCTCGGCAAGAAGATCGAATCGAAGGAGGTGCGGCTCGCCTCGCTCGTGATCCTGACCAGCGCATTCAACATCCTGGTCTGGAGCGCGATCTCGGTGCTCACGCCGGCCGGACTCAAAGGCCCGCTCAACGCCGGCGCGCACGGCTTCA
>Ga0075522_10002146_pt1 | contig 14754 bp, 14 predicted proteins | sample NGEPerA_FD_74796 | JGI IMG/M metagenome (GOLD analysis project Ga0075522, IMG submission 74796) | Arctic peat soil microbial communities from the Barrow Environmental Observatory site, Barrow, Alaska, USA - NGEE PermafrostL2-A | ecosystem: Environmental > Terrestrial > Soil > Wetlands > Peat ... | reverse complement strand
GTCTGGGCGCCGATGTCGATCGATGACGCCCGCGGCCTGGTGTTCCTGCCGACGACGTCGCCGAGCCCGGATTTCTTCGGCGGCGAGCGCCCCGGCAATGACGAGCACGCCGATTCGGTGGTGGCGCTGCGCGTCGAGACCGGCGAGTTGGTGTGGGCGTTCCAGACCGTGCACCACGACGTCTGGGATTACGACCTGCCGGCGCAGCCGACGCTGGCGCGTATCGACACCGGGGAGGGCATGCGCGACGTCGTGATCCAGCCGACCAAGCAGGGGTTTGTGTTCGTGCTCGACCGCGACACCGGCAAGCCGGTATGGCCGGTCGAGGAGCGCGCGGTGCCGCAAGGTGGCGTGGAAGGTGAGCAGTTGTCGCCGACGCAGCCGTTTCCGACACACCTGCCGGCCTTGATGCCGCAAAAATTCTCGATGTCCGACGTGTTCAAGCCGCTTCCCAGCTTCGGCCGTTCGTCTTGCGAGGAGAAGCTCGACGGCTTGCGCAACGACGGCCTCTTTACGCCGCCATCGACGCAAGGCACGCTGGTATTTCCGATGACCGGCGGCGGCGTGAACTGGGGCGGCGCGGCTTTCGATCCGGTCAACCAGATTCTCTACGCCAACACGTCCTATGCGATCCACGTCATCAAGTTGATTCCGAGGGCGGAGGCCGAAGGTTTCAAGCAGCCGCCAGGCTCCGATTTCGGGCCGCAGCGCGGCGCGCCATTTGCGCTGTCGCGCTCAGTTGCCATCTCGCGACTGGGACTTTTGTGCAACAAGCCGCCGTGGGGTGCGACGGTCGCCGTCGATCTGAAGGCGGGCAAGATTCTCTGGCGCTCCAGCGTCGGCACCACGGAAGATCGCGCGCCGCTTGGCCTGGCGTTCCACTGGGGCACGCCGCTCGTCAATGGCGTTGTGATCACCGCGGGCGGGCTTGTCTTCACCGGTGCGATGGATGCCTATTTGCGCGCGCTGGACGCGAAGAGCGGTGAGGAACTCTGGCAGGGCCGGCTGCCCGTGCCCGGCGTCGCCAATCCCATGACCTATTTGTGGAAGGGCGAGCAGTATGTCGCCATCGCCGCCGGCGGTCATTCCGAGGCCGGCGCCACGATCGGCGACAGCATGGTGGCGTTTCGGCTGGCGCGGCCGGGCCAATCGCCTTCGCTGTGGTCCCGCACCATCGATCGGCCGGGCGGTCGCTTCTGGAGCAAGGCGATCGCCGCTATGCTCGCGGTGGTGCTGCTGGCCATTGTTCTTTGGCGCTGGCGTCGTCGGGCATATTTACGCCAAACCGGCGTTTAAGCTCGCGATAGCGCGGAAGCGAAACGTGCTCGCCGGAGCGGATGGCAACCGGTGGGCAACGCTATCGGGGACGCAAACAATCGTGAATTGCAACGCCTCGCCGCCGCCGCGGCGGCACGTTGCATGGCGGACCGTTCCGGGTAAGCTCGTTGCGCCGTTCGATCAAAGGAACAGGCAACACGGGGAGGATGGTCCGATGCCGAGAAAGGGAGTCACGGGCCATGACGCATGGGTGATCACGGAAGCGCTGGCGACGGCTCTGGTGGCGCTCGAGCAACTGCCGCCGAAACACCAGCCGCGCACCCATATGGACGAGATCCGGAAATTGTTGGCCGCCGGTACCCCGGCCGAAACCGTCAAGCTGCATCTGGCCCAGGCCAAGTGCCGGTTGTTTCCCGACCTGGATTCGCTGGAGGTCTATCGCGAATACGGCCTCGGCGAGGAACAGGGCTGAGCGATCGATTGCCGTGATCCGTTCCGGCAAGCCGGCTATTCGAACGCAACCCCGATCCGCTGTTCGCAGCTCCAGACCGCGTGACAGCGGCGCATGAATTGATCGGTCCCGATTAGCAGCGTGAAATTCCGCGGCAGGCCGATCGGACTGGCGATGTCGAGCCGTGCGCCATTCGAGGAGATGTTGCGCACGGTGCAGTCGACGCCACCGCCGCCGCCAAAAGCGAGTATGCCGTGTTTGAGCACCCGGCGCCTCGGCGCCGCCCGTTTTTCGTTTCTGCCCTCGTGCATCGTAGTCGGTCCGGTTTCGTGGTCTGACACCCCGTAACCTGACATGGCGGCGTTGCGGACCGATAAATCCGCATGCCCCTACCGATGCCTAAAGATTTATGATTGATTTACGATGATGCGTCGGATCGCGCTGGCGAGGCGCCTCACAGCATCGCGAAAGCGCTGGAAACCATTGCCACCGGCTTGTTGTCGCTCAAGGTCGACAGCGTGACGCGGCCGAAGCTCATGGTGCGGCCGAGCCGGACCACCCGCGCCTCCGCCAGCACGTCGGATTGCATGGCCGCGCGCATGAAATGCGTGGTCTGGTCCACGGTCGTCATCGGGCGGTAGCCGCGGTTCGCGGCAAGAAGCGCGATCACCATTGAGGTGTCGGCCAGCGCCATCAATGCCTGGCCGCAGACGATGCCGCCATGCCGGCACAAACGCTCGGAGAAGGCCATGCGCAGCGTCGCACCCGGCTGCCAGTCGGCCGCGGCTCCCGGCGGCGGGACAAACTCGATGCCGCTGACCGTCAGCCCCAGGTCCTGCACCCAGGGTGCGAATACCTCGCGCAGCACGCGTCTTGCTTCCTCGATATCGAATTCGGCTGTCTGTTGTGGTGTGGTCATGCGTTCCTCGCCCGGTCTGGACGGCATTCTAAAGGGCATTTCGAGGAAGGGAACACGTGTCGGGCGCGGCTTGAAAATGCCCGGTTTACGGCCGTATGATGGCGCCTGGGGAGCAGGTGAACCATGTTCAGGCGATTGGTATTGGTTTTGGGCATGGTCGCGCTCGGTCTTGCCGTCAGTGGCTGCACCAAATGCGGTCCGATCTGGGACGACTGGATGCAGTCGCCGAAATCCTGCAAATCGGATCACCTCTAGCGTCCCCTGGGGCGGTTGCCTCGCGTTCTTGGCGTCACGGCGGGCGCGATGGTATATGACTGGCAAATGCAGGGAGCACCCCCATGAGAATAATCCGCTTCGCGGCTGTATTCGCGGTGCTGGCAGGGCCGGCCTACGCGCAAATGCCCAACATCAATTTGATACCGGAGACGAAGACGATGACTCCGGAGGAGAAGGAGCAGGACGCGCAACGCCAAAAGGCCTATCAGGAATCGCTGAGGAAGATTCCGGACGCCAAGAGTACTTCCGATCCATGGGGCGGCGTTCGCACCGAGGCGGCCAAGCCGGCGGCACCTGCCAAACCGAAGGTCAAGACCGGCAGCGCTCAAAGCAAGGCCGAGACCCGTTGACCGCGGGCCATCGCCGTCTGTCGCGCGGATAGGGTCGTCACCGAAGAAAGGGTCTTGGGACTCGGATCGGTTCGCCAAAGGTCCTATATTGCGGCGGTCGTTGGAGTCTGGAGTTGCGACATGCCGTTTCGCCCGCGCGATCTGGCCGACCGGATGGCTCGAAGGCGGAAGCCGGATGACGGTTATCTGCGCAATACCTTCACTTTGCCGCGTGAAGAGGCGCGGTCCAGAGCGCGCGATTACCTCACCCGCTATCCCAAGGCCGCCTATATGAGTTCGGTCGAGAGCTGGCGTGAACTGCCGGGCGGCGACATCGAATTCACCATGCGGCGGTTGCCCAGCGCCGACTAGCCTCTCCCGGCGGGAACCCTCCCGTGCCGCGTTACTCGCCAACTCCGCAGGATTGTTAACGTTTTGCCAGCATAGCTAGGGGTAAATCGTCACCCGGCGTTCCGTCTTGAGGGATTACGATGGGGAGACAGCGCAAGGACCGCAGCGCGCGCAAACACGTTCGGGTCGAACTATACAAGCCGGGATTCCTGATCCCGGCGCCGGACGCGCCGTGGATCGAGTGCACGATCCTCGACGTCTCCGATACCGGCGTTTGCCTCGATGTCGGTTCGCTGGCGGTGCCCAAAATCTTCGGCGTCGCTTTCACCGCGGGCGGGGAGGTGCTTCGTGTCTGCCTGCTGGAATGGCGCAGGGGCGAGAATGTCGGCGCCCGCTTCGTCACCGCCAAGGAGCTTCGGCAGGGTTTGGGGCCGGACGCTGCCAAAGGTGAGCCGGCGTTTGCCGACTAGCGGTCCGGCGAGGCTATTCAGCTGGAATCCGTCCAAGGAGCGGTTCGGGGGGTCAAAAGGAATTTTAATTTATGATCCGGCCCCAGACCGGGCCGGTGGTGATTGAGGCACGCCCCTTCTCCAGATGATCCGTCAAAGCCACTTCACTAATGAAAGAGGCCGCCGACTGAGTCGGCCTTTAGTCACGCGGTTCCGAATACCAGAACCAAAAGGGACCATTCATCTTAAACGGGGATGGAAAGGGCCAAGTACCACTTTTTTGGTACTGGCCGATGGCGGTGGTGGGGCGGGCGACTCTCTCATTCAGGCGCTTATTGATAAGTTGCCGGAAGGCGGCCCTTGGCCAGCCTCGGAACGCATCACATGGCTAAAGATGCTCGCGATGGCATTTCAAATGTCATGTGGCGCTGAAACTGAAATTGAAATCAAAGAGGCCGCCAACTGAGGCGGCCTACAGGGGATAAAATGACAGACGTACCGTTCAAAGTAGGCGACCGAGTAAAGAAGCGCTCAGGTTACGAATATCCGGGCTTCATCGTGTCGGTTTTTACAAACCGAGCCGGGGCCGTTCGGTATGTAGTGGAGGCAGACCACCCTGCCTTCTCCGGCATGTTGCACATCTTCAATGGCGATCAGCTTGAACATCGCTAAGGCAAACCAGGCCACCTGCTCTTGCGGCGGTAGGCCATAAAGCCAACGCCCGCGAAGCCCAGCAGCATCATGGCCCAAGTGGCGGGCTCTGGAGCAGCTGGACCGGCCGGGGTTCTCGGATCGCCGGCAACCGACCATGTGGCCTTCTCAGTCCCGAACAGGAACGACACGCCAGTAATTGACGATAGGCTGGTGACGCCGGTTGCGTTCAAAGTGAAAACGCCCGTTCCGTTGATGTATGGATTAAAGTTGTCGAACCCGTTGTTCTGGTTCGGGGTCGGGCCAACAATCAAGTAATCAGGCTGGCCGCCCTTCGCGAACTGCCCGACAGTGGCTAACCGAACCGTTGTACCGGAGGTGAGACCAACGCCCCAATGGCCGATCGCGCCAGAAACCGCGGTTTCCGTTCCGTTGTCGTTTACATTCTCCAGCGAGCCGGTCGCTGTATTCAATGAAACTGCGCTTATCCCACTAATCGTAAAGACGATACCGCTGACGGTTTGGCCCGACGATATTTGACCCGATTGAAGGTCCGACAGCGAAATAGAAATCGCACCCGATCCCAGGGTGAAATCCGCCGATGCAGAAACCGGCTTTCCGTTAGGGATAGAGCCAGAGCCGATGAACACTACGGCGTTCGCCGAGCTGGCTGCACCGAGGGCCATAGTGCCCGCAAGTGCGATACTGGAGATAACTGATTTTAAACGCATCGGCATATTTCCAATATTCAACAATTTAAGGGCGAGTAGGGGTTTTGTTAAAGTCTTATTAATTGAATTGTTACCGGTTCCGGGAGCCGATGTCGAATCATCTAAACAGGCTTCGCCTCACCCCTAATCCTACGGACTTTCAAAACAGGCCACTGCCGTTTTTAAATTAGGCCACTGAGGGTCGAAACAGGCCAGTACCCTTTTTTTGGTACCGGCCCCTTATGCCGTGTTGCGGCGCAAAAGGGACCAATGGCCCCAAGCAAAGGGACCAACCCATGATGGTTAACTTCGCCTTAATCAGTTCCGTTCGACCTTGGAGATTCTTTGATTCGAGGGGCGCGATGGCGGCGGAACGCGGAGCGGGCGGGTGCGTTGGGGTCGTGCCATGACCCAACACCGCGAGGTGCCGGTCAAGGTCAACGCATGGGTTGACGAGGGGATCGCTGATCTTGTTTCGGCTCTGTCAGAGATTGACGGACTTATCACCTTGGAGAGTTGCCAGGGTGACGCCGGCGAGCGGGAAGCCTTCGTTATTTTTCGATATGGCGATTGGCAACAATGCGGTGAACTTCTATTTGGAAAAATCCTGCCGGCGATGTCGCCGGATATGCGCGCCGCTGTCTCTCTGAAATTGCAGGCTTACGACAACGACACCGCATCTGGCTTTGTATCAATTGAGCCGTCTGCGGTGCCGGACTTCGTCGAGTGTGTACGGTGCGTATTAAGCCCGTCCGTAGGTTCGCGTATTTTCGTGGCACGCAACGCACATAGCAAGGCAGTTGCTTAAGCTGTCGGCGCCGCCTGCAGCCTGCGAATGCTTGTGATGAGCGTGCCATCCTCGCGAGAGGTCGGCATTGCAGCGATAACCGCTCTGGTGCTTGCTGCAATTTGTCATTGTGCATTCGCACTTACCGCCCGCTCGGCGGTAAGCCGCGTCTTTCGTTTCTTGACTAAAGGCCATCTGGCCCTCCTTAAAAGCCTGCGATTTCGTCGCAGGCGTATGCGAGAGCCGCCATCAAGAGAAGCCTGCGGACAGTGACCGCTCACGAACGGGCGGCGGAAATGGCGGCGACGAAAATCCGCCAGTCATCGATCCCATTATTGGCGGATTGCTGAAACGTTTGCCCAAAACTGGCGACGTATGGCCTGAAGCTGATCGAAAATTGTGGCTTCAGCTTTTAGAAGGCAGCTTCAAGCTGATCTATAGAAATGACGCCGCAAAAATTCCCCGACCGCCTGGTGACGCGGAATATCGTAAAGCGCAGGGTATGCCACCTCACCCCGACGACATCATGGGATGAAAGAGGCCGCCAACTGAGGCGGCCTCTCATGCGGGTTCATTAGGTTTTCAGGTGCGAAGATACCGGAGGGAGGTCTTCAATGGCCTTACCAAGTACACCTTGGATGCCAGTTATCGCCTTTGCGGCAGCCGCGACGGCTCCTACGGTATCCATCCATGTGCCACCGTTGACGGCGGCGAGTTCGTCAATAGTCAGCTCTTCCTTCTTTGGTTCTATAGCTTCCTTGGTCGGGTCGGCCATGTCTTGCCTCCGCTGCACCCTTGCGGCGGGCCATTCCCGCCATCGCAACAACCGTATCCCAAAAGGGGCCAACCCCAAAATCAAAAGGGACCACTAACCATCGGGCGGGATGGAAAGGGGCCAGTACCCTTTTTTTGAAAAGAACATATTGCGAACCTAGAACAAATAGGGTACATTGTTCCATCGATCACGGCATCCGCCTTTATCGCCGCCTCGTTTGTCCCGCTCGCGAATCCCCGCCATAAGGAGCACGACCCATGTCCGCCACTGCCCTGCGTATCGTCGAAGGATCCTCCATGGACAAGACCAAGGCCCTGTCCGCCGCGCTTTCCCAGATCGAGCGCCAGTTCGGCAAGGGCTCGGTGATGAAGCTCGGCAAGAACGACCGTTCGATGGACATCGAGACCATTTCTTCGGGATCGCTCGGGCTCGACATTGCGCTCGGCGTCGGCGGCCTGCCGCGCGGCCGGGTGGTTGAAATCTACGGGCCGGAATCCTCAGGCAAAACCACGCTGGCGCTGCATACGGTGGCGGAAGGTCAGAAGAAGGGCGGCATTTGCGCCTTCATCGACGCCGAACACGCGCTCGACCCGGTCTATGCCCGCAAGCTCGGCGTCAATATCGACGAACTCCTGATCTCGCAGCCTGACACCGGCGAGCAGGCCCTGGAAATCTGCGACACATTGGTGCGATCGGGCGCGGTCGACGTGCTGGTGATCGATTCGGTGGCGGCGCTGGTGCCGCGCGCCGAACTCGAGGGCGAGATGGGCGATGCGCTGCCCGGCCTGCAGGCGCGGCTGATGAGCCAGGCGCTGCGCAAGCTGACCGCCTCGATCAACAAATCCAACACCATGGTGATCTTCATCAACCAGATCCGCATGAAGATCGGTGTGATGTACGGCTCGCCGGAAACCACGACCGGCGGCAACGCGCTGAAATTCTACGCCTCGGTCCGGCTCGACATCCGCCGCATCGGCGCGATCAAGGAGCGCGACGAGGTGGTCGGCAACCAGACCCGCGTCAAGGTGGTGAAGAACAAGCTGGCGCCGCCGTTCAAGCAGGTCGAGTTCGACATCATGTATGGCGAGGGCGTCTCCAAGATGGGCGAAATCCTCGATCTCGGCGTCAAGGCCGGTATCGTGGAGAAGTCCGGCGCCTGGTTCTCCTATGACAGCCAGCGACTCGGTCAGGGCCGCGAGAACTCGAAGGCTTTCCTCAAGGCCAATCCCGACATGACCGCGAAGATCGAGGCCGCGATCCGCCAGAACTCGGGCCTGATCGCCGAGCAGATTCTGGCCGGCTCCCCCGAGCGCGATGCCGAGGGCGAAGAGGAGCCCGCGGAGGAGTGAGAGTTTTTTTGCGAGCCTGGGTTGATCCGGGTTTTGAGACACGCGGGCGCTGGTGGGGCGGCACTCATCTGACCAATGATTGCCTGTGGCGCTGGAATCTGGCGCTGTTGAAGCCCTGATGCAGATGGTGTTGCGCAGCTCGATTGCGCAATTCCACGAGATTTCACCGCGCCGGCGAAATGCCGGCCTTTGATCACTCCGCCGCCTGCGCATAGTCCTCGATCGGCGGGCAGGAACACACCAGGTTGCGGTCGCCATAGACGTTGTCGACCCGTCCGACCGGGCTCCAGTATTTGTCCGAGCGCGAGGTGCCGGCCGGGAAGCATCCTTCCGCGCGGGAGTAGGCCCGCGACCACGCATCGTCGGCGATGTCGTGCACGGTGTGCGGCGCGTGGCGCAGCGGCGAGGCCTCGATTTTCCAGCGGCCGTTCTCGATCTCGGATATCTCCTGCCGGATCGCGATCATGGCGTCACAGAAACGATCCAACTCGGCTTTCGATTCGGACTCGGTCGGCTCGATCATCAGCGTGCCCGGCACCGGAAAACTCATGGTCGGGGCGTGAAAGCCGTAGTCGATCAGCCGCTTGGCGATGTCGTCGACGCTGACGCCGCTGGAATTCTTCAGCGGGCGGGGATCGATGATGCACTCATGTGCGACGCGGCCTTTGGCGTTGCGGTAAAGCACCGGAAAATGCGGATCCAGCCTCGCCGCGACATAGTTGGCGTTGAGGATGGCGATTTCCGTTGCCCGCGTCAGGCCTTCGCCCGACATCATCAGAATGTAGATATAAGAGATGGTCAGGATCGACGCCGAGCCGAAGGGGGCCGCCGACACCGGCCCGACCGCGGATGGCTTGGCGCCGTCGGTCGCGGGATGGCCCGGCAAATACGGCGCCAGATGCGCCCTGGCGCCGATCGGGCCCATGCCCGGGCCGCCGCCGCCATGCGGAATGCAGAAGGTCTTGTGCAGATTGAGGTGGCTGACATCGGCGCCGTAATCGCCGGGCCGCGCCAGACCCACCTGCGCATTCATGTTGGCGCCGTCGAGATAGACCTGACCGCCATGGCCATGAACGATGTCGCAGATTTCGCCGATGTGTTCCTCGAATACGCCGTGGGTCGAGGGATAGGTGATCATGACGGCGGCAAGCCGTTGCGAATGTTTCTCTGCCTTGGCGCGGAGATCGTCGACATCGACGTCGCCTCTCGCGTCGCAGGCGACCACCACGACCTCCATCCCGGCCATGTGCGCGGACGCCGGATTGGTGCCGTGTGCGGAGGAGGGGATCAGGCACACATTGCGGTGCGGCTCGCCGCGGGCCGCGTGATAGCCGCGGATCGCCAGCAGGCCGGCATATTCGCCCTGCGCGCCGGAATTCGGTTGCAGCGAGATCGCGTCATAGCCTGTGATGTCGCACAGCCATTTCTCCAGCCGCGCGAACAGCGCGCGGTAGCCCGCCGCCTGCTCGGGCGGCGCGAACGGATGCAGGTTTGCAAATTCGCCCCAGCTCAGCGGGATCATTTCACTCGTCGCATTGAGCTTCATGGTGCAGGAGCCGAGCGGAATCATCGCGCGGTCGAGCGCGAGATCGCGGTCGCTGAGCTTGCGCATGTAGCGCAACAATTCCGTCTCCGAGCGGTGGGCACGGAATACCGGATGGGTGAGGAACGCACTCGTTCGCCTGAACTCTGAAGATAACATCTCGCGCGCGCCAGACTCGATCTCGGCATAATCGAGCGCGCCGCCGAAGGCTCGCCACACGGCTTCGACCACGGCAGGCGTCGAGGTCTCGTCCAGCGCGATGCCGAGTGTGTCATCCCCGATCCGCAAATTGATGCGTTCCGCCAGCGAGCGACCGACGATTTCGCTCCGCTTGGCGCCGACGTTCACCGTCACCGTGTCGAAAAAAGCGTCCGATCCCGGGACAAAACCGAGCTTGCGCAGCCCTGCCGCCAGCACGGTGGCGCGGCGATGCATGGTTCGCGCGATCTCGATCAGGCCTTCCGGCCCGTGATAGACCGCGTACATCGAGGCGATGACGGCGAGCAGCACCTGCGCGGTACAGATGTTGGAGGTCGCCTTCTCGCGGCGGATATGCTGCTCGCGGGTTTGCAGCGCCAGCCGATAGGCCGGTTGTCCCCGGGAATCCACGGACAGACCGACGATGCGGCCGGGCAGCGATCGCTTCAAGCCGTCACGCACCGCCATATAGGCCGCGTGCGGGCCGCCAAAACCCATCGGCACCCCGAAACGCTGCGCCGATCCCACAGCGATATCGGCGCCGAGTTCGCCGGGCGAAGCGAGCAATGTCAGCGCCAGCAGGTCGGCCGCCAGAATGGCAAGCGCACCCTTGGCGCGCAGGGCTGCGATTGCAGGCCGCAAGTCGCGCACCGCGCCCGACGTATCCGGATATTGCAGCAGGCCGCCGAACACGTCTGATTTGTCGAGATCGGTCAGGGGATCGCCGACGATCACGCTCCAGCCCAGCGGCTCGGCGCGGGTCCGCAGCACCGCCAGCGTCTGCGGATGCACGGCGGCATCGACGAAGAACGATTTTGTTTTGGCCTGCGCGGCGCGCTCGGCCAGTGCCATCGCTTCCGCCGCGGCGGTCGCCTCATCGAGCAGCGAGGCGTTGGCGACGTCGAGCCCGGTGAGGTCGCAGATCATGGTCTGGAAATTCAACAGCGCCTCCAGCCGGCCCTGGCTGATCTCGGGCTGATAGGGCGTATAGGCCGTGTACCACGCCGGATTTTCGAGGATGTTGCGCTGGATCACCGCCGGCAGGATCGTTCCCGAATAGCCCTGGCCGATCAGGGAAGTGAAGACCTGGTTCTGCGAGCCGAGTTCGTGCATATGCGCCAGCGCTTCAGTTTCGCTCAGAGCCTTGCCGAGATCGAGCGGCGTCTGCTGGCGGATCGACGAGGGTAGCGTCTCCGCCATCAGTGCGCTCAGGCTGGTTGCGCCCACGGTCTCCAGCATCGCTACGACATCGCGAGGCGAGGGACCGATATGGCGACGGACGAAAGTGGTGGCGGGCTCGGTGGCGGGTTTGCGCTGCGCGGTCATGGTCATCCTCACGCCGTACGGGCCTTGTAGGCGGCTTCATCCATCAGGCCGCCGAGTTCGCTTCTGTCCGCGATCTTCATCTTGAAGAACCAGGCCTTGCCGGCCGCGTCCGAGTTGACCAGCGCGGGTTCGCTCGCGACCGCCTCGTTGACCTCGAGCACCTCGCCGGAGAGCGGCGCGTAGACGTCGGAAGCGGCCTTGACCGATTCGATCACGGCGGCGGCTTCTCCCTTCTTCAGCGAGCGACCGGTTTTGGGGAGTTCGACGAACACGACATCGCCGAGCTGCGACTGCGCATAGTCGGTGACGCCGATGGTGGCTGTATCGCCCTCGATGCGGAGCCATTCGTGGTCGGTGGTATAAAGTGTGGTCATGACAAATCCTTCAGCGCTTGCAATCTCAGCGTTTGTAGGTGTTGGGAACGAAGGGCATCGGCGCGATCCGCAGCGGCAGACGCTGGCCGCGCAGTTCCGCAAAGACGGTGTTGCCGATGGCGGCCTTATCCGCTGGAACGTAACCCACCGCGATCGGGGCATTGAGGCTCGGACCGAAGCCGCCCGAGGTCACGGTACCGATCCGTTCGGAGGAGGTGGCGTCCGCAAACAAAGACGTAGCCTCGCGCACGGGCGCACGGCCCTCCGGCCGCAAGCCGACGCGGCGGCGCGGCGAGCCTTCTGCGAGCTGCAGCAAAATCCGGTCTGCGCCGGGAAAACCGCCGGCGCGTTCGCCCCCAGCGCGGCGGCTCTTCTGGATCGACCATTGCAGCGCGCCTTCGACCGGCGTGGTCGTGGTGTCGATGTCGTGGCCGTAAAGACAAAGTCCGGCCTCGAGCCGCAGGCTGTCGCGGGCGCCGAGCCCAATCGGCAGCACCTCGTCATCCGCCAGCAGCGCCTTCGCCAGCCGCTCGGCCTGTTCGGCCGGTACCGAAATCTCAAAACCGTCCTCGCCGGTATAGCCCGAGCGCGAAACGAAGCAATCGATGCCGTCGACGCGGCGCGGACCTGCATCCATGAATCGCATTGCGGGCGCATCCGCGCAGAGTTTCGCCAGCACCGATTCGGCCTTCGGCCCCTGCAGCGCGAGCAGCGCCCGCTCGGCCAGTGGCTCGATCTCGCAAACATCCGACAAATGCGCGCGCAGATGCGTCTCGTCCGCGGCCTTGCAGGCGGCATTGACCACAACAAAAATATGACTGCCGAAATTGGCGACCATCAGATCGTCGAGAATGCCGCCGTCGCGATTGGTGAACTGGGCGTAGCGCTGCCGCCCGGGCGCGAGCTTGACGATGTCCTGAGGCACCAGCCGTTCTAGCGCTGCCGCCGCATCCTCGAGCCTTCCGGATTTCGGGCGCAGCGCGATCTGGCCCATATGCGAGACGTCGAAAAGGCCGGCGCGCTCGCGGGTATGCAGATGTTCGCGCAGCACGCCGGCAGCGAACTGCACCGGCATGTCGTAGCCGGCGAACGGCACCATCTTGCCGCCACTCGCCACGTGCAGCGCGTGCAACGGGGTATGTTTCAACTGCGATTGCTGTTCACGCGCAAGCATCACGGGGCCCCCGCGGATTCCGAGGACAATTCCTCGAAAACCCGCAAAAAGCCCCATCTGTCGCTGTGCCTGAGAGTATTATCCCGTCGGCGGACGCTTCCGGGCGTTGGCCCGTCGGCGTCTCTTTCCAGATGCTAGCAAGTCACGCGGTCCGTTTGCCTGAGAGTTTCCGGGGCGGTTGCTCCTTCGGCGTCGGCGCCGTAGCCGATCTCTCCCGACGTGACTATCTCCTGTAGATGGGTAGAGAACACAGCTCAACCAAGCCTGTCAACGCGGCTGCGAGAGCTATCAACGGCCCTTGCCGTGTTGCGGCAAGCCGCTGATCCCGTGCACACTTTCTGGACACCACGGCTCCCACTGTCTAAAAGCGTCCGGGGACAGATGGCTTATTTTCCGTCGAATCCCGGTTGAATTTACGATTGGATGGACATGAGCGGCGTTAACGAGATCCGGTCGGCATTTCTGAACTTCTTCAAGGTGAACGGCCACGAGATCGTGCCGTCATCGCCGCTGGTGCCGCGCAACGACCCGACCCTGATGTTCACCAATGCCGGCATGGTGCAGTTCAAGAACGTCTTCACGGGCGTCGAGAAGCGGCCCTACCAGCGCGCCACCACCTCGCAGAAATGCGTGCGCGCCGGCGGCAAGCACAACGACCTCGACAATGTCGGCTACACCGCGCGGCATCACACCTTCTTCGAGATGCTCGGCAATTTCTCGTTCGGAGATTACTTCAAGGACCGCGCCATCGAGCTTGCCTGGAACCTGGTGACAAAGGAATTCGGCCTGCCGAAAGACAAGCTGACGGCGACCGTCTATATCGACGACTACGAGGCGTTCGATCTCTGGAAGAAGATCGCAGGCCTGCCGGAGTCGCGCATCATCCGCATCGCTGGTTCCGACAATTTCTGGCAGATGGGCGATACCGGCCCCTGCGGTCCCTGTTCGGAGATATTCTACGACCACGGCGACAAGATCTGGGGCGGGCCGCCGGGCTCGCCTGAGCAGGACGGCGACCGTTTCATCGAGATCTGGAATCTCGTGTTCATGCAGTTCGAGCAGTTCGAGGGTGGCGCGCGGCTGCCGCTGCCGAAACCCTCGATCGACACCGGGGCGGGGTTGGAGCGGGTCGCAGCCGTGCTGCAGGGCAAGCACGACAATTACGACATCGACCTGTTCGTCGCTTTGATCCGTGCCATTTCCGAACTGACCGGCGCCGATCCGCATGGCAAGCAGAAGGCCTCGCTGCGGGTGATCGCCGATCATCTGCGCGCGTCCTCGTTCCTGATCGCCGATGGCGTGCTGCCCTCGAATGAGGGCCGCGGCTACGTGCTGCGCCGGATCATGCGGCGTGCGATGCGCCATGCGCAGCTGCTCGGCGCCCGCGACCCCTTGATGCATCGGCTGGTCTGGGCGCTGGTGCGCGAGATGGGCCAGGCCTATCCCGAACTGGTGCGCGCGGAGAATTTGATCGAGGAGACGCTGCGGCTGGAAGAGACACGCTTCCGCAAGACGCTGGAACGCGGCCTGTCGATCCTCGACGAGAAGAGCGCGGGTCTGAAAAAAGGCGACATGTTCGACGGCGACACGGCGTTTACGCTGTACGACACCTATGGCTTTCCGCTCGACCTCACCCAGGACGCGCTGAAATCGCGCGGCGTCGGCGTCGATATCGCCTCCTTCACCGACGCGATGGAGCGGCAGCGCGAGAAGGCGCGCGCGGCGTGGGCTGGTTCCGGCGACACTGCTACCGAGAATGTCTGGTTTCCACTGCGCGAAAAACTCGGGGCCACCGAATTCCTGGGCTACGAGAC
>Ga0075522_10002144_pt1 | contig 14757 bp, 11 predicted proteins | sample NGEPerA_FD_74796 | JGI IMG/M metagenome (GOLD analysis project Ga0075522, IMG submission 74796) | Arctic peat soil microbial communities from the Barrow Environmental Observatory site, Barrow, Alaska, USA - NGEE PermafrostL2-A | ecosystem: Environmental > Terrestrial > Soil > Wetlands > Peat ... | reverse complement strand
CGACACCGCCGACACCGCGCCCCGCCCAAGCGAGCCAAAGCCAGCGCGGTCAAAGCCCAAACGTGAACAACAACCAAGGTCAAACGTGAAGACCTCGCGATGGCGAGAGGCGGACTCGAACCGCCGACACCTCGATTTTCAGTCGAGTGCTCTACCGGACTGAGCTATCTCGCCGCGACCGCCGATCCTACCGTCTCGCGCGTCCCTCGGGATGAGCGCCGGCGAGGGGCTACCCGGCCTAATCTCGGGGTCGGCGGGTGTGAGCCTGTCCCGGATTGTTCGAGATGATCTGGCCTATCTCAAGGCTGGTCGTGCCGGCAGAAAGCCACACACCGGCCGAGGGGCCCGATCTCGGACCGCGCTCGATCGCTCTCGCCTCTCCTCCACGTTCTCAAAGTCGAGGCGACTCCAGCGAGGCTTGCACCGGGCCTACGGGGCAGCCACGGCGGCGACCGCGCGGCCGAGTTGACTCCAGTTGGGGCGAACGGTTAGAAGTCGGCTAAACATAAGGCAATCTGGCCGTCTTGCGCGAGGCGGTGCCGTGTGGCCGCTTTCGCGCGCGGCGGGAGCGTTTCCGTTACGGTCGCTGGGAGGAGCGGATTCTGCCGCTCCGGAACCCGTGGGGAATGTCCAATCCCCCGACCCAATGGAGGTCAGAATGGACGACAACCACAAGAAGAGCACGCTTGACCGCGTGCGTGACATCGCGAACACGATCCGACTCGACGACAACGGAACGCCGGTGTTGCGGATCGAGGTTCGCTACTACGACGGCGGGCACCTGTTCATTCGTGGTCGCGACCCCGACGGCTCGGTCGTGAGCCCCATCGCTTGCAACGATCTAGCCGAGGCCATCGTCCTCACTGGCGACATCGTCAGACGCGGTAGAGGCCCGGCGAGGAAGCTACTCGCGAAGTAGGCGCGCCGTTTACGTGGAGCAAGCTGCGCCCGCAGCCTTCGCGGCCCCGCTGCATTGACCAGAGCGGCCCGCGGGAGTGGTGGCTAGGACGAAGCGTCGCTTGATGGGATTGGCCAGCCTCGGTAGTGAGCGGCGAGCAGCTGTTCGACTTGGCTTGTGTTGAGCCCGATCTCACGCAGGAGACAGGCCTGCATCAGGGTGTGGAGTCGACGTGTGGAGTCGAAGGTGCTGCCGGCGATGTCGTCGATACTCAGGGCGACTGGCAGCGTTAGGTGGGCGTGGTAGTCACGGAGAGCGCCGATGAGGCGACGCGCCTTCTTGTCGGCGTGGGTGACGCTTGGGTCGATGTTGGCGCGTGTGGCGAGCGCGTCGATTTTCCAGTTCTTCTCGGCGGGTCGTTTGGTTGCCCTCCAGTAGCCTTCGGCCGATGTGTAGAGGGTGAGGAACCGCGGCGGCGAGTACATCGAGCCCTGCTGGACCGTTTCGCAGAACAGCCCGAGCGATGGGGCGCTCGTTCGCCAGAGCTCTAGCCAGGCGCGGATTGCGGCACCGATGTCGTCCAGATCCTCGGCCCGGAAGAGCAGGTGCCCCGGGGTAAGCCGCCACTCTCGGTCGTAGGTCTCGCGGTCTTCGCGCAGGAGCGCGATCTGGCGCTTGGTGTCGGGGTTGTAGAAGGACTCCCACCGTAGGTCGTCGGGACGGTCTGTGGCGAAGATGATGAACCCGAGGAGCGGGCTTCGATACTTGTTCCAGTGCTCGTCGATTGTGAGCGGCTCCTCGGCCTTGACGATGAACCGCATCATCGTCTCGATCGACCAGTTCGGGGAAATGCTGGCCCTCCAGTCACCGTCTAGGGCGAGGCTGATCTCTGCGCCGGGTGCCGGGATGCGCAGCGGCTTAACAGGTCGCATCTGCAGTCGTGGTCGCGGTGGGTCATCCTCGGATTCGCCGTGGATGAAGCCCTGCTGTGGGTACCACTCGTGGAGGCCGGTGGGGCTGTAGTGGGCGTAGGTCCACGTCTCGCCCGGGTGTGTGTGCTCGCCCAGTGCGAGCGTGGCGCTGAGGTACCGTGAGGCTTGGTTAAGCGCGGTCGTCTCGGCGAGACGCCCGTCCAGGAGGGTGATGCGTTCGCCGACGTGGAGTTGACCGTGAATGGTGTAGTGGGTGTTGAACTTCCTGGGCCACGGGTCGGCGAGGTCTGCCAGGCGCAGTTCGGCTCCGGTAGTTGGCGACCACCGGAGGACGCCGGCCGTAGCGAGGTCGGCGCTGATCGGGCAGAACGAGCCGGTGAGGGCCTCGCCGGCTTCTAGCGCGCGTTGGGCGTGGGATGGCTTCACGCTGGACAGTCTGGCCGTGAGTGCCGGATCGAGTTGCTCGTTAGCCGCACAGTAGGTCCGATAGCGCGCGTCTTGGTTCGGCTTGCTCGCGGAGATCCTGGATGGCGTGGTGGTGGGTGTCATAGCGCTCCTGGAAGGCTTCGGGGATGCCTCGGTTGCTGGCGAGCGCGTCGATCACCCACTCGAGGGCTTGGGCGCCGAGTGCATCCTGGACCTCGACCACGCTGTCGACGACTGGCGGGATCAGTGGGCCACCGTGGACGAGCGCGTTGCGGGTCCGGACGGCGCGTCGGTTGAGGTCCAGTAGCTCACTGCGGGTCTGCTCGAGCCAATCGACGACTAGCTTGCCGGTGCTTGTCCTGTGCTGAAGTTCGCGGAGATAATCTCCGACGTCGGTATCGGGAGCGTGCTGTGCGGTGAGCCAGTCGAGCCGCTCGAGAACGGCAGGGATTCGTACGCGCATTCGTCCGCCGGCTTCGTCGATGATCTCAGATCGGACGATGCGGTATTCCCCGTCTGGTGGCGCCTTGCCTGGCGGGTGTAGGCGCATGATCGCGTGGAAGCCGGCGTTTGCGAGCTCGCGGCCGAGCTGGTTCTGGGCCCAGATCCAGGACAGGTGTTCGGTGATCAGGGTGGGGATTGAGAGGTTGGCCCAGTTCGCGGCCTGCTCGAGGACGCGTCCTGATAGCACTATGCGGGCGGTTGGCGGCGCGTCACGTGCGGTGTCGATCCATTGTCCGAGCTGCAGCGCGTCGTGGAGCTTGCCATCGCGGACCGGGAGATGCTCCTCGAGCCGTTTCGCCGCGGCTGCGATGTTCTCGACGGTTGGATCGTGAATGACCTCGCGGCGGCCGAGGCGGGTGAAGACGTCCGGATCGCCGATGGGGCCGGCTGACTCGAAGATGATGTCTCCGTCGAGGAAGTGCAGGACGGGCTCGGCGATCTTCCAGGTGCTTTTGCGCTGGAGCGTAGAGGCGCGTGCAAGCAATAGCTCCAGGGTGTCGCGTGCTCGCTGGCGTGCGCCGGCGACCGGGCCATCACCGAGGTCCACGCGTGCGAAGGCGATTGGGATCTGTTCGTTGGGATGAGCGTCCGTGTCGACGCGGGAGCATGCATCAGGCAGTCGCTGCGGGTAGGCCGCTAGCTCGGGGGGTACACCCTCGCGGCGGCCGTCCCATTGGCGTAGGACTCCAAGGAGCCAGTCGCCATCGAAGAGCTGGACGACACCCGTGGGCGGCTGACCCCAAGCGTGCGCGTGATCGATCGCAATCCAGACGATCGAGTGACCGTGGGCCGGAGGGACTTCCAGTGCGCGGCAGCTAGCTTCGAGAGACTCGTTGAGCGTACGGCTGCGGGAGTGCCCGAGCGAGTGTCGAAGCCGGTCTGCGATCACAGCCCAGTCGTGTCCCCTGGCCTCTGTGACCCCGGCGAGCAGCACAAGGCGCCACCGGGACTCCTCATCCAGAGAGCCTGGCTGTCTGCTTGACCGCGCTGCTTCGAACATGTCCTCGAGCGCAGCCCGAATCGCCTCTGGAGCGGAGAGAGCAGCCTCGAGCGCGTCGGCGACCCGCACGGCTGTTCGCTGGCGCGCCCCGGCGTCGCGGGTGATCTCGCGCAACTCGCCCAGGTCATCGAGCGCGGCCTCTAGGTTGGCAACCGTGCCAAGGCGGGGACCGAGTCTTGACCAGGACCGCTGCACGTCGTCGATCAACGAGCACAGGTCTCGGTGCGCACGGGGGTCCCAGCGACCGGCGTCCTCGGCCCATGCCAGCAGTTCGCGGGTGACGAGCGACGGCTCGAGAGGATCGCTTGAAGTCGGTCGAGCACCGCGGTTCAGCGCCGCGACGAGCCTCGCCATCCAGCGCGACCCCCCGCTTTGTTCAAGCGATTCGGCCACGAAGTCCATGCGAGTCGAGTTGCCTGTCTGGCGGAGAGCTGGCAGCGTTTCGCTCCGCTAGCGTATGCCGAAGCTCACTGGCTTCTTTAGATCGTTGAGCCCCGACGGTGCCAAGTGTTGGTCGCGTTGTAGCCGGCCGACGAGGATACCCGGCGCGATCTCGAGCGTTCTGGCGGTGTCGCGGATCGCCGGACGTCCGAAGTCGCCACGCGCAATGAACCGCTCGTACTCGGCGAGTGGGATCAGCGCGTTTCGAGCGAAGTCGTCTGCTGCCTGCTCCTCGTCGTCTAGTGGCGTGTAGTTCTCCTCATCGATGAAGTCCTTGCGTTTGGCGGTGAGGAGATGGCCTGCCTCGTGGTAGAGGCTGAACCAGAGCTGGTCGTCGGTCTTATAGCGGAGGCTCAGTTGGATTAGGGCCTTGTCGTTTCGCAGCCAGCGTGCGGCTCCGCTGAGCCGGACATTTGATAGTTCCGGGGTCATCACGAGTGCTACGCCCGCGCTTGCAAGTAGGCCCTCGATGCGCTCGCGGGTTAGCGCGATCTCGCGCCTGGTCAGCGGTCGGATGTCTTGCAAGACAGAGCGCAGCTGGCGAGGACTGTAGGGGGGGGTCTCGATTTCCTTGGCCAGCAGCTCGCCCCAGCGAAGCCATGCCGCTGCTGCGTAGGGTGAGGACTCATACGTGCGGGAACCGCGGAACGCGACGGCGGCTGCCGTCCACTGGTTCTGCCACGCTTCAGGCGAGCTGACACCGAAGTAGCCAAGGAGCGCGGCGACGGTCGCGGTCTCGCCTGCTGCCTTCTCGATCAGGCCATGTCGTATGAGGTCTTTGACCGGGAATTGCGCAGCCCAGCCCTTGTGGTGGGCGAGCTGTTCCTCGGCTCGTTCCCGAGCGAGGTGTGCGCGGTAGGCGATCTCTGCGTTGTTCCAGAATCCGGCGGTCACGCCGAGTGCGAGTTCGAGCTGGATCGCGGTGTCCGGCGTGATCGCGGCCTTGCCGTTGACGATCTCGTTGATCGTCTTGATCGGCCGGCCCATACGTCGCGCGAGATCCGACTGGCTTAGACCCCGGTCCTCGAGAATGTCGAGCAGTAGCTCGCCGGGCGCGACCGCCCAGTCGGGCTGCCATCCGCGGGGCTCAGCGGCCATGGTAATCAACCACCTCTCGGATGACGATGCTGCTCACATGCGCGGTATCGATCCCGCCATCGGGGAGCCTCTGCAGCGGGTCGTGGTTCGGGCTGAAGATCAGCCGGTAGGAGCCCCACAGGTGCACGGCGAATTGGCCGGCGCGGTCGCCGGTGAGCGCGTGGCAGTTACCGGGCAGTGTGTCCATGTCCTTGAGGGTGGGCGCGTGCAGGAGGAACGCCAGGCGCTTCTGGAGGTGCTTCCAGTTGCCGGCGAAGCGGCGTTTTCCTGCCCGCTCCTCGGTGCAGGCCTTCTCGAGCTTCTGGTCAGACCAAGCGAGTTCGATGATGTCACCCTTGAGCAATCTATAACCCTTAGGGTTATAGTGTAGCGCATGCCGGGTGTGTTGATGCCTGTCCCCGTACAGCTTCCGCTGCTTGAGCCCGAGGCGCTCAGTCCGCTTCCCGTTGGGCCTGGGCACTACGTGGCTGTGCTGCAGAACCGCTCCGGTGAGTTCAGTGCCCTCGCACGGGCAGACCGCGCGGTGTGGGATCGGATGACGCCGCTGCTTGAGTTCGTGGGCCCCAAGCGCGGTGCCAAGCGAACGGTGCGCGCATCCACCGCTGCCGGCTGGATGAAACGTGCGGCGAAGGTGCTCGGCCAGCGTCCCGTCTATCTCGACACGCTGCGCTTGAACCGGGGCCTGGTCCTCGATACGCCCGAGGGTCGCCAGCCGGTGCTCCGCTACCTGCACGATCAGGCGCGTGCGCGCGGGATCCGCTTCGTGCCGGTGGTGTGGGTGGCCGACTCGACCGAGGCTGTCGAGTCGATTGTCCGATGCGCGTGCGCGGCCGACGGCCACGGGCTCGCGCTTCGCTACCGCGCGCTGAAGACGCTGCCGCGGAGCGGCACATCGCGCAGGGCGCTCGTCGAGTCGCAGTTGGTTCGCGTGGGGTGCACGCCGGATCACGCGGACCTGTTGATTGACTTGCAGTACTTGAGCGAGGACCGTGAGATCGTCGGCGAGGATGTCGCCGAGCTGCTCGAGGAGATGTGCGCTATCGGCAGTTGGCGCAGCGTTGTGCTGCTCGGCACCTCGATCCCACAGACGCTCGGTGTAATTCGAGAGGGAAGCGTTGGCAGCATCGAACGGCGCGAATGGCGACTCTGGCGCGATCTCGAGAGCCTCAAACCCACGCGGATGCCGGCATATGGCGACTACGCCGTTCAACATGTCGAACCCCCTGCCGAGAGCGGCGCGGGCGGCCGAGCGAACATCCGCTACACGGCAGCGACGGAGATCGTGATCGCGCGCGGGCACGGTCCCCTCACCGAAGAAGGCGCCGTGCAGTACCGCGAGCTCTGCCAGCAGTTGACCGGACGTGCCGAGTTCGCCGGCGCCGGCTACAGCTGGGGCGATGCGACGATCGCCGATTGCGCGGAGGGCGAGTTGGTACCTCGCGGCGAGCCGATGTGGCGCGCAGCGGGCACCTCCCACCACATCCAACACGTCACCGACGCGCTGCGGCCGTATGGGCGCGCGCACAGCCGTTAGCCCGGGCGCTTGCTCGCTCGGTGTGACGGTGAAGTAGCGCGCGGCGCACGGCGGACCGGAGCTGTGCCAGCGTGCATCGCTCGAGCAGCTCGCGCCACAGCGGCCCCCGATGAGTCGTCGCGGGCAGGTCGGCTCCGAGCCGCTGCAGAGCCGCGAACGCCTCCTCGCGCCAGAGGAGCCGCACCAGAGTCTCGGCATCCACCGCAGGGTTCGTACGAGGCGCCCGGACGGACTTGAACACGATGTGGCCGTTGCAGGCGACCGTCGATATCCCCCACCAGTCCGGCAAGAGCTCCTCGGCGTGCTCAAGGTGCTTCTCGGCCAAGACTAGGGTGCAGCGGTCCATGACTCGCGCGTAGGCGCTTGCCTGGCGGGGGAGTCTGCGCAGCGTGTCGCGCTCGGTCTTGATCTCGAATCCGTGCATTCGCGCGCCAACGACCGCGAGATCGACTCGCTCGTGCGAGCGCGGCACCCAGAACTCGTGATAAGCACACGCCACACCGACGCTAAAGCGCGCGAGTACACGCGCGCTGAGCGCGTCGCGCACACTCCCCTCGTTCGCCGCCGGGAGCACCCCGGCGCCCTCACCGGCCGCCACGTGGCGAAGTCTATCCTCGGCCCCAAATACGAACATATGTTCGTATTCTATGGGCGGGTGCGGACGGTCTCCGCTCCGAGGCGGCCTGTCGGCGCAGCGCGGTCGCGAGGGCGGGAGGTGCGTATCGCAGCCCGGCTCAGTGTCGAGGCGGTTTGTACGGGACACCGGCTCAGCGCTGCTCGAGCACGTGCTGCACATGCCGCGGTGCGATCTGGTCGGCGCCGTCATCTGCGGCCAAGCGGGCGGCTTCGTCAGCGCATTCGAGCACGCGCCGGAAGTCGTGGCTTGCTGTGAAGTACACGCCCTGGAGCTCTGCCAGCGCCTGCGGGTGGATTAGGTCGTCGACCGTCGCGTCGATGTTCGCGTTTCGTAGCCGTCTGCCCAGTACGAGCGACAGTGTGAGCTCGTCTTTGTCGGCCGCCAACGTGGCTACGTGCACGGCCTCGAAGTTGTACCGACGCTCCACGTCGGTGACAGGCTCGACTTGCTGGAAGTGCGGTTGGATCGCGACGATCACGTCGAGCTCGTCGAAGTCGGCGAGTGTGCACACGCCGTGGTGGTAGAGGTTCGAGATCGCCTCTACGTCCAGCTTGCCGTCCGGCCCCGACGCGGCGAAGTGGTCGGTGTCGTCGATGACGATGACCGCGCGGTAGTCCTTGGTCACCGCTCGCAGGACATCTTGGAAGTCGTTACGTACGCGCGCGGGGTCGGCGCCTATCGTCTGTGTGGCAAAGGCTTGACTCAGCGTTGGCTGATAGCTGAAGAACGGTGTTGTTATTCCCGCTTGATGTGCCACGGTAGTGGGCGTGTAGGTGGTCTGCTCTGCCGTGGCGTCGCGCAGCGCAACCGGGTCGACGGTCGCGAATGCGCTGCCGTTGACCTGGATCAACCCGAGGAGCATCTGCATGAAGTGTTGGGGGTCGGTGAGCTGGGAGGGCGCATCGCCAGTGTTGACGAACATCGGGTGCACTGGTCGCTTAAGGGTCTCGCGGCGTGCGATGTCAGCGAGCGCCCGCAGGATCAGGCTGGTCTTGCCGGCTCCAGCCTCGCCATAGATGTGCAGGCGTTGTGGGGACGCGGAGGTGGCGAGCGCGTTGACGATCTTGGCCTCGGGCCGGTCGGCGCCACCGACTCCGCTGAGCTCGTGCGAGGGCACGTAGTGGCGTACGAGCTCAGCCTGCGCGGTGACTGAGGCGAACACGCGGTGCTCGGCTACGTAGTTGAGGCTCATGCTGGCGGGTGCGGGTTGGGTTCGTAGAGCTTGCGTGGTCGGCCGGGACGATCTTCGCTGGCGGGGAAGCTGCGCAGCACGCCCGCGTCTTCCATCGCTGCGAGCGTGCGGGCGGCGTGAGGGCGGGTCCAGCCTAGTCGCTTGAGGAAGTTGGTATCGCCGGCAGCGACCGGCGCTCCCAGAGCTTCGATCTCGGCTAGTGCCACCGAGGCAGTTCTTCCAAGCTGCAGTGCGATCTCGGCGCGTCGTCGTGCCGCGTCTTGGTCTTGCTCGAGCGTCCCACCGAGCACTTGGCGAGCGAACCTTGCGACGTCGCGCGGATAGTCGATCAGTGGGCGCTGACTGTTTGCAAGGACGAGTCGCGCCTCGTCCGGATCCAGGCCGTTGCGCAAAAGCTGCTCGATCTCGGGTTCGTTCAGCGGAGGAACCTCGACCACCTCGGGAAAGAACGCGTCGGCTGGTGGGCGTCGCAGTGATGGACTCTGATCGGTTCGGATGGCGACCACCCATTGGTGTGGGAGCGCCCAGAGCTCCTCGCGGAGACGGCCGAACAGCTCGTAGGCGCTGTCCGGATGGTGCGGATCGTCGAGCAGGATCACGCTCTCGGGCGCTTGCGCCAGCTGGCGTACGCTGCGCACGAGCGACACGACGGGCGTGGTCAGGTTGGGATCGGGCTGGAGCTCTGGCAGGTCAAGCTCGTTGGCCACGAGGGAAAGCAGGTCGCTTGCGCTACTGGCAGCCCCGGCATTAACGAGCACCGCCTGTTGGCCGGCGTGCCGGAGATCCACCGCGAGCTTGTGAAGCGTTGTGCTCTTCCCCGAGCCGGGCGGCCCCACGAGCAGGATGTTGCGGTGGGCGAGAACCTCTTCGAGCAGCAGACCTTCAAGATCGGGACGCGGTACGTATAGGTCAGCATCGATGCCGTCAACGAGTAGAGGCCTGTCTCGAAAGTGCATGTACTAATAGTACAGAACCTTTAGTGCATTGTGGGAGCGTTGCTGAAAGAGGCCTCGAACCAGCTCCGCCGACGCAACTCACGCGACCGTCGGCTCTAGTCGATCAGCGACGGCTTCCATGCGGGTAGGATTAGCTCACAAACAACGCTGCCGGGCAGCGCGTCAACGCCCCCAGGCGACGGGAAGCAGGTCCCGATGCACAACAAGTACCGTAGCCACAACGGAGCGGTCGGTGTCTGATGGCTCCACGGCCTACCGGGACCCTTGACATCGAAGTACAGGCCGATGGCACGCTGGCGTTCCGTTTGCGGTTCCGTGCGCTTGGCGAGCGACATGCCGTGTTCCTGCACGAGCGGCGCGACTGCAACTGCCGGCACGGGTGCGGCGGAGGCTGGAACGAGCGAACCGCCCGTATCGAGCTGCGCAAGATCATGACTAGGGTCGAAGCGGGCGTCTGGAGGAAGCCCACACGCCGCGAGGCTGAGAGGAGCGTTGCTCCAGCCGAGATCCCTCTCTTCGACGACTACATCGAGTACTGGTTGACGGCCCGGTTCGAAGGCGTCCTCGGGGAAAAGCCGCTCGACGCGAACACACGCAGCGACTACCGCTGGCGGGCAGGACATCTCAAGCGGTTTTTCGGCCGCTACCGCCTCGATGCGATCGACGGGGACCTGTGCCTGTCGTTCAAGGCACACAAGCTACGGGAGGCAGAGGAGTTGCGTGGGGCGCTGCAGGCCGGCGCGGACCTTCGCGATGCGCGAAACCGCCGAGTGGTGCCTTTGGGGGCGGCCTCGCTGAGGAAGCTGCTGGCCATGCTCGCCGCGGTCCTCGAGGACGCGGTCGAGGACGGGCACCTGGGCGCTAACCCGGCGCGTAGCCGCCGGTTGCGTATCCATGTCCCGAAGCCCAGGCGCACGTTCCTCGAGATCGATGAGCTGGCCTGCCTGGAGGACATCGCGCAAGCGCAGGATCCGCCGCTTGCCCTCTTCAGGAAGGCAGCGATCGCGGCGCCCGCTGGCTCGACGCGGGCCGCGGTGGCACTGGGTGCCTCCGAGGGCAAGAGCCAGGCAGCTATCGTAAGGGAGCTGGGGCTGGCGAAGGGCAGCATCAGCTACCACCTGAAGCGCCTGACTCTGGGTGCCATCCGGTACGTGGGCCGTGGGGCGATCGTCTCCACCCTCGGCTACTCGGGCGTGCGGGTCAGCGAGTTGTGCGACCTAAAGATAGGCCAGTTGCGGCTGCACGATCGCGAGCGGGCGCGCTTCCTGATCGCCGATGCGAAGACCGAAACGGGTGTCCGGGCCGTCGAGATGAGCCCCGCCCTGGTTGAGGTCATCCTCGACCACATCGACCGGCTACGCCGCTACGGTCGCTCAACCGCCCCCGAGAACTATCTCTTTCAAAACGATGAGGGCGGGCGGATGCGCCCCCATGCGGTCGGAAAGATCCTGGCTGAAGCCGCGGTCGCGGCGAGCGAGGCAATCTGCAAGCAAGGCTTGCCCGCGCTGCCGCACACAACACCTCATTCGATGCGCCGCACCTACATCTCGATCGCGCTCCTGGCGAACAACTTCGACGTCGTGTGGGTGATGAAGCAGGTCGGGCACGCCAACTCGAAGATGACCCTCGAGGTTTACGCGCAGCTGCAGCAGCGCGCCAGGCGCAAGAATGGCGCCAAGTTCGACGCACTCGTACGTAAAGCCCGCGAGCAGGCTCCACGCCCCAACACCTCTCCGAAGCAGTCGACTGGGTCAGTGATCGGGTCAGCAACTTCCAAACCACGCCCTCGAACCGCTCGAAAGAGAGCCCGGCTCCGCGATCACAAAGCCCGTATTTCCAGGCGAAATGTCAGGCTGCGGGACTCCGGTTTGAACTCCGAACACCTCGATTTTCAGTCGAGTGCTCTACCAGCTGAGCTATCTCGCCGCGACCCCCGATCCTAGCGCCTCCGCGACCCCGGCGGATGAGCGCGACGACCCACCGGGGTCCGCTGCAAACCCCCGTCTCGACGAGGAAAGTGCGGGACCTGCATCAGTCGGCGTCGGGGTCGCACGCGGCGACGCTCGACGCGCGTCGGAGCGCCTCGTACATGGCCGCTAGACCCCATCGCAGCCGCGCGATCCGGGCCGGCCTCGGGCAGCGGCTGTCGGGATCCGCCAAGGCGACATCACGCGATGACGAGCAACGGGCCCGCGCCTCCGCTTGGGATCCAGGCCCGGTCACGCCCCGCAGGCTCGTGGGTATGAGGTCCCGCCACCAAAGCTCGAGCCTGCGCTCAAAGTGCCGCTCGCAGGCGTCGCGGTCATAGACGGCAGGTCGGCGCCGCCATGCTCGCCTGAGTCCAGCACTCGGTATCGTGCGGCTGTAGCTTTATGTCACAGCGAGAGGTTCCACGATGAGTGCTTCGGGCGCGGTTCTTACGCGCCGTCAGCGATGGAGCCGCGAGCGGATCGTGGATGCGATGAGGATGTTCCACGAGGAGCACGGCTACCCGCCGCGGGCCGGCGACTGGAGGGGAGCGCTGCCCACCTATCCCGATCCCGGCACGGTCTCTCGCCACTTCGGGTCCTGGGCGCAGGCCATCCAGGCCGCCGGCTTTCAGGTGCGGCGCATCGAGTGGAGCGACGAGCAGCTGCTCGCCGCGATCCGCGCTTGGACGCGAAGGCATGGGGCGCCGCCCAACACGACGAGCTGGGCGAAACGCGACCCTGCCGGCCGCTGGCCGAGCGCGGCCACCGTGCAGCTGCGGTTCGGGACCTGGGAGGCGGCGCTGCTCGCGGCTGGGGTCCGCGTCGACCGGATCGCCTGGGATCGCGAAAACGTTTTGGCGGCGATCGCAGCGTTCGCCGAGCAGCACGGGCGCCCCCCCCGTCGCGCCGAGCTGCGCAAAGCCAACAAGCTCCCCGACCACAGCACCGTCGTCCACTACTGCGGGTCGCTGAAGCAGGCGCTCGCCGAAGCCGGCTGCCCGCGCCCCGAGCGGCCCGCATGGGACCGGGCGAGCATCATCGCCGCCTTGGAGCGCTTCGCCGACGAGCACCGACGGGCGCCCACGTGGGAGGAGTGGAAGACCAGCGCCCCCGATCATCCTTACGCCGACCAGGTGGCCTCCGAGTTCGGGTCCTGGCCGGACGCAATCCGCGCCGCCGGGCTGCGCCCCGCCCGCCAACCGTATGACCGCGAGGAAGTCCTCGCTGCGCTGCGTCATTGGATGCTGGAGCACGGCCGGGCGCCGAAGCCCGCCGAGTGGCGTCCTGACCCCGCGCGCGGGGTGCCCACGCTCAGCGCGATCCGCAAGCACTTCGGCAAGTGGGACCTCGCGATCCGGGCCGCCGCTGAGGGCCTTGAGCTGCCCGGCCTGCCAGAGGAGGGCCAGCCGGTGTATCAGCCGGCGGAGCGCTGGGCGCCGCGCGGAACATGGGACCGGGAGCGCGTGATCGAAGCGCTCAAGGATTGGGCACGTGAGTTCGGCGAAGCGCCGCTGCGCCAAGAGCTCTCACCGGCGGGAGCGGAATGGCTCTCAAGCCCCCACCGGGAGCGCGCGCAGCGCTGGATGCAGGAGCACCCTCGCTGGCCCGGCGGGGGGGCCGTGAACAGCTACTTCGACAGTTGGGCGGACGCGCTGCGCTCCGCGGGTCTGCCTGTCCGCTATGCCAATGAGTTCGACCTGCCGCTCGCCGAGCGGGTCGGCGCGGCGCTGCGCATGGACGCCGCCGGCCACAGCATCGCCACGATCGCCGACGAGCTCGGGGTCAGCCAGGGCAGCGTCTACAAGTACCTGCATGCCTCGATGTGCCCGGACTGCGGCGCCCCGGTCGTAACGCCCACCGCGAAGCGGTGCCCGGCGTGCTCGGCGCGGGAGAACGTCAAGCCCAGGTTCGACCGAGAGGAGACGATCGCACTCATGCGGGCGTGGGCGCAGGAGACCGGCCAGGCGCCGATGACACCGCAGTGGCTGCCGACCTCAGATCAACGCACGAAGTGGGGTAGCGAGTACCCGCGCTGGCCCAGCAACCGCACGGTCGTAACGCACTTCGGGTCCTGGAACGACGGCCTGGAGGCGGCCGGGTTCGGCTACCGGCGCCGCACCTGGGACCGCGAATCGGTGCTCGACGCGCTGCGCGACGTCGCAACGGAGCTTGGCCGTCCGCCGAGCCGGGCAGACCTCGCCGGTAGGCCCGGCGAATGGCCGACGCCGCAGACGGTCGAGTTTCACTTCGGCACCTTCCACGCCGGCATGGCCGCCGCCGGGTTCCCTGCCGTTCGCAGGCGCTCCTGGAGCCCCGAGGAGATCGTCGCCTACTTCCAGGCGTTCGCCGTCGAGCACGGCCACCCACCGTCCAGCCGGGATCTGAGCAAGGCGAGCGACGGCACCCGTCCGAGCAGCGCAAGCGTGTACCGCGCGTTCGGGACCTGGCAGGCCGCGCTCGCCGCCGCCGGGTACAGCCCCAGGCTGCAACGCTGGCCGTCCGAGGACGTGATCGCCGCGCTGCGGCGGTTTGCGCGCCGGCACGGCCGCCCACCGCGAATAGATGAGCTTCGCTCCGACAGCGACCCGCCGCTCCCCGCCTACAGCACGATCGAGCGGCGCTTCGGCGGCTTCCCCCAGGCACTGAGCGCCGCCGGCCTCGCGCGCACCCACGGGGTACGGCGCACCCGCCGCACCGAACAGCTACTGGACGTGGTGGCGACGCACCCCGGGTCCTCCAACCGCGAGCTCGCCGAGGCGTGCGGCATCACCGACAGCAGCCACATCTCCATCCTGCTGCGGCGCCTGCAGAAGCTTGGGCTCATCAAGAACACCGGACCAGGCGCACCAACCCCGAACTCGTGGAGCATCACCCGCAGCGGAGCAGCAGCGCGGCGGCGGTTCGCACGCGACGCCCGCGGCGAAAGGGCTTGACTTCGCGCGGGATCGAGCTACACGTGTGTGCCGATGGCCCAGAGCGAAACGAGCTCAGCGATGAGCATGCATGCCGGAGCCGACGAGGTCGAGCTCCATCGCGACCTGGTCCCGTACCTGATATGGAGAGTTGTTTGTCAAGTGGGGGTTGGTGATTTGTCGTATTTTGCGCTTTCGGGTGTGGTGTGTGGTCGGCTGGGTGGGTGGCGGTCCGGCAGGCTGTGCGCGACGCGCGG
>Ga0075522_10002140_pt1 | contig 14777 bp, 15 predicted proteins | sample NGEPerA_FD_74796 | JGI IMG/M metagenome (GOLD analysis project Ga0075522, IMG submission 74796) | Arctic peat soil microbial communities from the Barrow Environmental Observatory site, Barrow, Alaska, USA - NGEE PermafrostL2-A | ecosystem: Environmental > Terrestrial > Soil > Wetlands > Peat ... | reverse complement strand
ATCAATACCGATCCAACGACCGGCATCCAGACCAGTTCGACGACGGATCTCACGATGAAGAGCTGAAGTTACGGCCGTTATCGACCTGAGCGCCCGGCGACCCTCGTCGGGCGAGAATTGACCGTGACTGTGCGGTCGATGGTTAATCAACCATTAATTTTGTTCTGCCAGGAATGTCCGAGCCGCCCGCAAATCACTGGGCCAACGGAGGGTTCCAATGGCAGACATCATGAGCATCCTGCAATCGTCTTATGCGGCGGCCCCGCAAAGCCTGATCGCGCCCGGCTCGAAATTCGCCAATGTCGACCCGACCAAATGGGCGGGCACCTGGACCGGCACCGACGACAAGAAGCAGAACGTCACGGTATCGATCAGCAAGGTCAGCGGCTTCCGGGCCAATGTCACGGTCAACGACGTTTCCGACGGCCTGCAAAACGCGCGGGCGTTCATCACCACCAAGAACACCTTTCGCATCGGAGACTCGCAGTTCGCGCTGACCGGCGCCGGCAAGGCCACGCTGACCACCATCGTGACCGATCCGAACACCGGCAATCAATCCGCGCTGACGGTCCCGCTCACGCTGAAGACCTGACGTCCGGCGACGCGCCGCCTGTCCGCTCGGCGACCTTTCGCCGCAGAGCAAAGGGCGCCGCGCGGCTCATGGTTAATCGGCGATTAATTTCGTTCGGTCAGGAATGCCTTGACGCCCGCTGGTCCCGCGTCAAGGGAGTTTCCAATGGCAGACATCATGAGCATCCTGCAATCGGCTTACGCGGCAACCCCGCAAAGCCTGATCGCGCCCGGCTCGAAATTCGCCAAGGTCGATCCGACCAAATGGCAGGGCACCTGGACCGGCACCGACGACAAGAAAAAGCCGGTCACCGTCACGATCAACAAGGTCAGCGGCTTCCGCGCCAATGTCGCCGTCAACGATGTTACCGAAGGTCTGCAAAATGCGCGGGCGTTCATCACCACAAAGAACACCTTTCGCGTCGGCAATTCGCAGTTCGTGCTGACCGGCAACGGGAAGGCCAAGCTCATCACGATCGTGACCGATCCAAACACCGGCAATCAATCGGCGCTGACGGTGCCGCTCAGGCTGAAGACCTGAGCCGCGCGAGGTCCGGCCGCCTTATGCCGCCGGCGGCAATATCTTTCCGGGATTGAAGATATTCTGCGGATCGAGCGCCTGCTTCACCGCGCGCATGGCCTCGATCGCCTCGACGCCGATTTCGGCCTTGAGGTATTTCTGCTTGCCCTGCCCGATGCCGTGCTCGCCGGTGCAGGTGCCGCCCATCGATTGCGCGCGCTCGACCAGCCGGTGCATGAAATCCTCGCCGCGCGCCATCTCGTTAGGATCGTCGACGTCGCACAACAGCGAGCAATGGAAATTGCCGTCGCCGACATGACCGACGATCGGCGATTGCAGTTTCAGCCGCTTGAGGTCGGCCTCGGTCTCGGTGACGCAATCGGCGAGCCGCGAAATCGGCACGCAGACGTCGGTCGCGACCACGCCCGCCCCCGGCCGCAGCGCCTTCACCGCCCAATAGGCGTCGTGCCGCGCTTGCCACAGTTTGGTGCGGTCCTCGGGCCGCGTGGTCCAGGTGAAGTCGCCGCCGCCGCATTCCTTGGCGAGCTCGTGGAAATTCTTCGACTGCTCGGCGACCTCGTTTTCGCTGCCATGGAATTCCAGCAGCAGCAGCGGCGTCTCCGGCAGCGACAGTTTTGAGTAGGAATTGCAGGCCCGCACCTGCTCGGCATTGAGCAGCTCGATGCGGGCGACCGGAATGCCGGTCTGGATCGCGAGAATAGTGGCCTGACAGGCGCCGCGCACGCTTTCGAACGAACAGGCCGCCGCCGCGATGGTTTCGGGAATGCCGCGCAGTTTTATCGTTAGCTCGGTGATGATGCCGAGCGTCCCTTCGGCGCCGACGAACAGATGGGTCAAATCATAACCGGCCGAGGATTTCTTCGACCGCGTGCCCGTGGTGATGATCTCGCCGTCGCCGCGCACCACTTTCAGTGCCAGCACGTTGTCGCGCATGGTGCCGTAGCGCACCGCATTGGTGCCGGACGCCCGCGTCGAGGCCATGCCGCCGAGCGAGGCGTCGGCGCCGGGATCGATCGGAAAGAACACGCCCTGGTCGCGCAGATGCTCGTTCAGCGCCTTGCGGGTGACCCCGGGCTGGATCACGCAATCGAGGTCGTCGGCGTGGACTTCCAGCACCTGGTTCATGTCGCGCAGGTCGATGCAGACCCCGCCGGCCGGCGCGTTGACCTGCCCCTCCAGCGAGGTGCCGGTGCCGAACGCGATCACCGGCACGCGGTGTTTGGCGCAAATCCGCACCACATCCTGGATGTCGGCGGTCTCCTGCGCCATGACGACGGCGTCCGGCGGCTGCGGCGCCAGCCAGGTCGTGGTATGCGCGTGCTGGTCGCGCACCGCCTGCGAGGTGATCAGCCGGTTGCCGAACCGCGCGGCGAGCGCTTCCAGTGTGCTCGCCAGCGCCCGCGGCTCCGGTCTTTTCAAATTATGGGGTGTCGATGTGGCCAAAACGATATCCTCCGCGCATTCGACCGTGGCAAAGGATATATAGGCGGTCAAGAGACCCTGAAATCGAACATAGAGGGTATGATGACACTCGCCGGCGATCAATTGGCCGCCTCAGCGCCGTTCCTGTCGTCGGTGATGCAGATCGAGCCGCAATGGATCGACTATAACGGCCATCTCAACATGGCCTATTACAACGTGATGTTCGACCGCGCCATCGACGAATTATGGCTGCAGCTCGGGATCGGCCCCGACTACAAGCGAGAACGCCACGGTTCGACCTTCACCGTGGAATGCCATGTGCGCTATTTGCGCGAGATTCATCTCGGCGATCCCGTGCAGGTCTCGATCCTGCTGGTTGAGGCCGACGAAAAGCGGCTGCATACGTTCGAGGAATTGCGCCACGCCACCGAGGGCTGGCTGTCGGCCACGTCCGAGAACATGACCGTCCATATCGACATGAATGCAAGGAAGGCCGCGCCGTTTCCGGCCGATATCCGCACGCGCATCGATGCGGTAGCGGGTGGGCATGCTGCGGTCGCGCGGCCCGAGAGCATCGGGAGAAGAATCGCGATGCCCGCGAAGAAGTCTTAGGATGCGAAGAAAACTGCCTCGTTAAAACCCTCATGGTGAGGAGGCGCGAAGCACCGTCTCGAACCATGGGCCACGAGCACCGCGCCGTGCGGCCCATCCTTCGAGACGCGCGCACCGGACAGCGCAAGTGCGCTGCCGGGAGAGCACGCTCCTCAGGATGAGGTCAGACCCGCGTGCGTCCGCGCGCCAGGCCGACCACGGCCGAGACCAGGAACAGCACGACCGCGATAAAGAAGATGATCTTGGCGATTTCGATCGAGGCGCCGGCAAGGCCGCCAAAACCCAAAATGCCCGCGATCAACGCGACAATCAAAAACGTAACGACCCAGCTCAACATGGCAAGAACCTCTGTTTCCACATCTTGACGCGACCAACAACATCGCGCCTCGTTGCGGAAATAATCCGGCCCGGGAACGAAAGTTCCCCTCCGGCCAAGGGCCGGAATCGGCAAAAAAGCGGCGTTTAGCAGGAACAAAAACGCCATCCCAAGCGCCAAAACGGCGCCGGGATAACTCCTGTCAAAAGGCCTCGCGGACGCCTATATGGCTTTCATTCCTGCTATCAAGGCTCCCCTTCACGGCCCCGCGGTGCCATCGTGGGCATAAGACGATTCGCATGACCGAGCCGAACAAACTGACCCCTCGCGAGGTCCCCGATCACCAGCCCGTTTCTGGCGGCATCGCCGCGCGTGCGCGGGCGGCGGCCACCCCGCAATATCTGGCGGGCCTCAATCCGGAGCAGCGCGAGGCGGTCGAGACGCTGGATGGCCCCGTGCTGGTGCTGGCCGGCGCCGGCACCGGCAAGACCCGCGTGCTGACCTGCCGGATCGCCCACATCCTGAGCCAGGGTCGCGCCCGCCCTGGCGAAATCCTGTCGGTCACGTTCACCAACAAGGCCGCGCGCGAGATGAAGCTGCGGCTGGGCCAGATGCTCGGCCAGGCGGTGGAGGGCATGCCGTGGCTCGGCACCTTCCATTCGATCGGCGGCCGTATCCTGCGCACCCACGCCGAACTGGTGCAGCTCAAATCCAATTTCACCGTGCTCGATGTCGATGACCAGATCCGGCTGCTGAAGCAGCTTCTGGCCGCGGAAAATATCGACGACAAGCGCTGGCCGGCGCGGATGCTGGCCGGCCTGATCGACGGCTGGAAGAACCGTGGCCTGACCCCGTCGCAGGTGCCGTCAGGAGAAGCTGCGGTGTTCGGCAATGGCAAGGGCGGCAAGCTCTACGCCAGCTACCAGGAACGCCTGAAGATCCTCAACGCCGCCGATTTCGGCGATCTGCTGCTGGAAAATATCCGGCTGTTCCGCGAACACCCCGATGTGCTCCGGCAATACCAGCATCGTTTCAAATTCATCCTGGTCGACGAATATCAGGACACCAACGTCGCGCAATATCTGTGGCTGCGGCTGTTGTCGCAGGCCCCGGCCAAGCCGGGCACGCCGTTGTCGGCGATCATTCCGGGGGCGATCGATCCCTCTTCCGTCATTCCGGAAGCCAATTCCTCGGACGACAAAGCCATTGCGTCCTCCGCCCCACCCAAAAACATCTGCTGTGTCGGCGACGACGACCAGTCGATCTATGGCTGGCGCGGCGCCGAGGTCGACAACATCCTGCGCTTCGACCATGATTTTCCTGGCGCCAAGGTGATCCGGCTGGAGCGCAATTACCGCTCCACCGGCCATATCCTCGCCGCCGCCTCGCATCTGATCGCGCACAACGAAAGCCGGCTCGGCAAGACGCTGCGCACCGAGGACGTCGACGGCGAAAAGGTCACCGTCACCGGCTCCTGGGATTCCGAGGAGGAAGCCCGCGCCATCGGCGAGGAAATCGAGGAGTTGCAGCGCGCCGGCAACCGTCTCAACGACGTCGCGATCCTGGTGCGGGCCTCGTTCCAGATGCGCGAATTCGAAGACCGCTTTGTCACGCTCGGCCTGCCCTATCGCGTGATCGGCGGTCCCCGATTCTACGAGCGCGCCGAAATCCGCGACGCGCTGGCTTATTTGCGCACCATCAACTCGCCGGCCGACGATCTCGCCTTCGAGCGCATCGTCAACGTGCCCAAACGTGGCCTCGGCGACGCCACCGTGCAGATGCTGCACGACCACGCCCGCAAGCGCCGCATTCCGCTGTTCGAGGCCGCCCGCGCCGTGGTCGAGACCGACGAGCTGAAGCCGAAGGCGCGCGGCTCGCTGCGCGGCCTGATCGCGAGCTTCGATCGCTGGCGCGCGCAGCGCGAGGTCACTTCTCATACGGAATTGGCCGAGATCGTGCTCGACGAAAGCGGCTACACCGAGATGTGGCAGAAGGACCGTTCCGCCGATGCCGCCGGTCGGCTCGACAATTTGAAGGAACTGATCCGCTCGATGGAAGAGTTCGAAAACCTGCAAGGTTTTCTCGAGCATATCTCGTTGGTGATGGACCGCGACGGCGGCGCCGAGGACGATGCGGTGTCGCTGATGACGCTGCATTCGGCCAAGGGGCTGGAATTCGACAACGTCTTCTTGCCTGGTTGGGAGGAAGGCCTGTTTCCGAGCCAGCGCACGCTCGACGAACAGGGCCGCGCCGGGCTCGAGGAAGAGCGGCGTCTGGCCCATGTCGGGCTGACCCGGGCGCGCCGCCGCGCCAAGCTCTATTTCGCGACCAACCGCCGGATTCACGGCACCTGGTCGACCACCATCCCGTCGCGCTTTCTCGACGAATTACCGGCGCACAATGTCGAGATCACGGAGTCAAAGGGCGGCTCCGGCTGGGGCGGCGCCAGCGGCTACGGCCCCTCCCGCTTCGACAATGTCGAATCCTTCGGCTCCAGCTACTCGACACCGGGCTGGCAGCGCGCCCAGGCCAACCGCGCCCGCGGCCAGGGTGGACAAGCGGGACAAGGAGGCCGTCAGGGAAAACAGGGCCAGGCCCGCGGCGGTTTTGACGAGAACCAGTCGCCGTTTTCCTCCCGCGACGACAGTTTTTCCCGCAACAGGCGCGGCCCGATGGTGATCGAGGGCGAGCTGATCGCGAAATCGACCGGCACCGTTTCGGAGTTCACGCTGGAAGACCGGGTGTTTCACCAGAAGTTCGGCTACGGCCACGTCGTCAAGATCGACGGCAACAAGCTGACCATCGCATTCGAAAAGGCCGGCGAGAAGAAAGTGGTCGACAGTTTCGTGCAACGGGCATAGCAGTCAGTCCGGCAAGCCCACTCGTTTCAGGTTTTCACCCATCACGTCCAGCACGGCGGGAGAGAAAACCATCGCCTGCTTGTATTTTGACACCGTCAAATCGGGATAATGGCGCATCATCTCCGCGAGCATCTGCCTCCCCTCTTCGATCCGGCCCGCGCCTGACAGCGACGACGCCAGGTGTCGATACATCCAGCTAGCGTTGGGTTGCTCTTGCAGCGCGCGCCGATAAAACGCGGCAGCCTTGTCGTATTCCTGCGCCACTTCGTGTGCCGAACCGATGCCGGCATAATTGTTGAAATTCATCGGGTCGATAGGACTAAGACGCAGCGCGCGTTCGAAATTCTCGATCGCCTTGCGCGGTTGATCGGCATAATTCTCGATCCATCCCAGCCGGCTCCAGGCCCACGCGCCATTGGGGTCAAGCGAAAGGGCGCGCTCAAGCAGCACTCGCGCGGTTCCGTGGTTGCGCACGAAGGTATGCACTGCGCCGAGGACCGCCAGAATAAACGGATCGTCGCTGCTCAGATTAGCGGCCCGTTCGGCCAGCGCGCGCGCCATGGCTTGCTCGCCCGCGATGTCGTCGGTCCAGTTATAAACGCCGCGCTGGGCGTGACACCAACCGGCGAGCGATAGCGCGAGCGGATATCCCGGGTCGATCTGCAGCGCCTTTTCGAGCAGGTCGAGCGCCTGCGAGATTCCGCCCTTTTCCAGCGCCCATACATAGGGCATCGCCCTCATGGTGTAGTCGTAGCATCCTAAATCCTGTGGGCGTTTCCGCCGTGAGCGCTCGATCTCGGCAACGCGAATGGACGGCTGCAACGCGCCCGCTACCTGCTCGGTTATTCGATCCTCGAGATCAAAGAATTCATCGATCGCGCCGTCAAATCGCGAACTCCAGACATGCGCGCCGCCTTCGGTCTCGATGAGCTGGACGATAATGCGAAGGCGGTTTCCGGCCTTCTGCACGCTGCCTTCCAGCAGATACGCAACCCCCAGCTCCCTGCCGATGTCGCGCACATTGGTGGCGCGGCCCTTGTAGGTAAACGCCGAATTGCGGGCGATGACAAAGAAGGAACGAATTCGCGACAGCGCCGCGGTGATCGCCTCGACGATTCCGTCCGCCAGATATTCCTGCCCGGCCTCGGCGGACATGTTGTCGAATGGCAGCACCACGATGGACGGCTTGTCCGGCAGCGCGAGCGTTTGTGGCCGTTGCGATGGAGCGACCGCGGGCCGGGCCACCGGGACGGTTTCGCCGGAAAACCGCACGCGCCATGCCCGCATCGGCTCGGCGATATTTTTCAGGTTCTGCTCGCCGATGTCGTCGAAGGAATGATCGACCTTACCGCGAATTTGCCGGTGCGCATCGTCCGAGACGCAAACGCCGCCCGGTTCAGCAATGCCTTCCAGGCGTGCAGCGATGTTGACGCCGTCGCCGAAGATGTCGTTGTCATCGATGATGATATCACCGACATGAATTCCGATGCGGAATTCGATCCGAAGCTCAGGCGGCACGCTGGAATTTCGGACGGCCATTTCCTGCTGGATGATAACCGAGCATCGCGCGGCATCGACCGCGCTGCCGAATTCGACCAACATGCCATCGCCGGTGGTCTTGACGATACGGCCGTGATGGCTGGCGATCGCCGGGTCAACCAGCGTCTTCCGGAATGCCTTGAGCTGGGCAAGCGTGCGTTCCTCGTCGAGGCCCATCAACCGGCTGTAGCCGGCGATATCCGCCGCCAGCACCGCCGCCAGTCTCCGTTCCACGCGTTCGCTAGGCAAAATGAGCCCTTTGGCCTCGGATATCCGCTTGCGTCCGTCGGAACATAGGCGGGAACGCGCCCGCTAGATACAAAATCCTGCCGACGTCATCCGCCGACAAATACAATCATGAAAACGCTTGAACCACGCGGGTCCGGCTGAGACGCAATAATACCGCGATCGATGACCAAGCCTTTGACGATGTAGCCTTCGATGATCTACCTTCAATAATCGGGCCAACCGGACTCGCTCATCTTTTGACCCATTGTTGGCGCAACACTTCGAACACATCCTATTTCACCACGCAAAACATACAATATCCGGAGAGGCACCATGGGGCGCAAATACCAGAGCATTCTCGAGACCATCGGTAACACCCCGGTGGTGAAGATCAACCGGCTGGGCCCGAAGGGCGTCAATCTCTATGTCAAGATCGAGGCTTTCAACCCGCTCGGCTCGGTCAAGGATCGCCTCGCGCTCGGCGTGATCGAAGCGGCGGAGAAGTCGGGCGAATTAAAACCCGGCCAGACCGTGATCGAGGCGACCAGCGGCAATACCGGCATCGGCCTGGCGATGGTTTGCGCCGCCAAGGGCTACCCGCTGGTCATCACCATGGCCGAGTCGTTCAGCGTCGAACGCCGCAAGCTGATGCGTTTCCTCGGCGCCAAGGTCATTCTCACGCCGGCCGCCGAACGCGCCGTCGGCATGATCAATAAGACGGTCGAACTCGCCAAGGCCCATGGCTGGTTCATGACCCGGCAATTCGAGAACGAGGCCAATCCCGAGATCCATGAGCGCACCACCGCGCGCGAAATCCTCGCCGACTTCGCCGGCGAGAAGCTGGACTATTGGGTCACCGGCTACGGCACCGGCGGCACGCTGAACGGCGTCGCCCGCGTGCTTGCCAAGGAAAGCCCGGATACGAAGATCATCGTCTGCGAACCGACCGACGCCCAGTTGCTGGCCAGCGGCATCGAGCAGGCGCGCAATGCCGACGGCTCGCCGGCGGCGGCGCATCCGACCTTCAAACCGCATCCGATGCAGGGCTGGACGCCGGATTTTATTCCGAAGATCACCGACGATGTGGTCGCGATGAAGGTGATCGACCGTCTGCTACCGATCCCCGGTCCCGAGGCCATGCGTTGCAGCCAGGAGCTGGCGACCAAGGAAGGCATCTTTGTCGGCATTACTTCCGGCGCGACCTTCGGGGGGGCGCTGAAGATCGCGGCCGAGGCCAAGCCGGGCGCCAACATCCTCTGCATGCTGCCCGACACTGGCGAGCGCTATCTGAGCACGCCTTTGTTCGCAGACGTGTCGGCTGACATGAACGAGGACGAACTCAAGATCGCGCGCTCCACCCCGGGCAGCCAGCTCAAAACCTCGCCTTAACCAAAATCCCGTCGAATTTTAGCGGATTCCTAGACCGAAAACTCGCGGGTGGCCTGTATCGTCCGGCCCAACTGGTGTTTGCGCGCGTGGGTTCACAGGTCGGGGCTGCCTAAAATGGGTGAGGTAAAATCGTTTCTCAGGGATCTCGACGAGGCCGTCTCGCGAGGCACCCCCGAAAGCCGCGCGCGGGCGCTGTGGCACACCACCGACCTGATGGTCGCGGGCCGCTACAGCGACGACGAGATCTGGACCTTCGGCGAGGTGATCGGCCGGCTCGCCGACGAGATCGAGGTGACGGCCCGCGCGCAACTGGCGAAGCGGCTCGCCCGCTTCGAGGATGCACCGGTCAACATCATCCACAAACTGGCCTTCGACGATTCGATCGAGGTCGCCGGCCCCATCCTGCAGCAGTCCGGCCGGCTGGAGCCCTATGCTCTGGTCGCCAACGTCTGCACCAAGAGCCAGTCGCATCTGCTCGCGATCTCGAAGCGCGCGACGCTCGACGAAAGCGTCACCGACGTGCTGGTGACCCGCGGCGACCCGGAAGTCGTGACTTCGGTCGCGACCAACAACGGCGCGCAATTCTCCGAGTTCGGCTTCCTGCACATGGTGCAGCGCGCCGAGGGCGATAATATTCTCGCCGAACATCTCGGCCTGCGTAAGGACATCCCGCGGCACATTTTCCAGCAACTGATCGCCAAGGCGTCGGACGACGTCAAGCAACGGCTGCAGGAAGAACGGCCGGAGATGGGCGAACATATCCAGACTACCGTGACCGACGTCGCGGGCGTGCTGCAATCCAAATTCGGCCCGGTATCGCGCAGCTATTTCGTAGCCAAGCGCGTGGTGGCCACCCAACACCGCGAGGGCAATCTCAACGAGAACAGCATCTCGGTCTACGCCCGCACCCACAAGCGCGAGGAAGTCACCATCGGCCTGTCGTTGTTGTGCGGACTGCCCGCCGACGTGATCGAACGCGCGCTGCAGGACAAGAACCGGGAAACGCTGCTGATCCTCGCCAAGGCGCTCGATTTCTCCTGGGCCACCACCATGGCGCTGCTGTTCCTCGGCGCCAAGGACCACCGCATCACCGCCAAGGAATTGTACGACCTAGAGCGCGAGTTCGGATGCCTCAACATCGAGACCTCGCGCAGCGTTCTGGAATTCTATCAGTCCAGAAAAAATATCGACAAGAACATCGACAAGAACGCCGCCGCGGATGCGGCGTCGAAGCGGCAGGCCGTGCGCGCGGCCTCGTAAAATGACACTTCCGGAATCGGCAGGAAACCATCGGTCATGAACGCATTCGCATTCGGCGCCGCCGCGCGCAGCACCGCTCCCGACCAGGCCAAACCGGACGCCCCGGTGGATGCGGCCTGGATCGTGCTCGAAGCCGCCAACGACCTCGGCGATCACGCCACCGTCGAAATCTGCCGGCGGGTGATCGACGCGAACCTGAACGGAAGGTCGCCGTCACCCTCCGATTTGCACGTGGTCACCGAATATTTCAGGTGATTGAAGGGCCGGAAGCGAAATCCAGAGGGCTCCGGCGCAGCCGGCTGACCGGCTGATTTTATTTCCAATTTTTTTGCCGGGTAATTGCGCAATCGGTCGCGGCCTCCTATCTCTGCCCTCCGACCACCCTCCTTTGCCCGGGCCGACGGAATTGCCGCCCGGTCGTCCCGCGCATTTCCGCTTCGATTGCAAACATCCCTTATGCCTCCCATCATATCCGTTGCAAACCTGTCGAAGACCTATGGCTCCGGCTTCAAGGCGCTGAAGGGCATCAATCTGGAAATCGCCAGCGGCGAGATCTTCGCGCTGCTCGGGCCGAACGGCGCCGGCAAGACCACGCTGATCAGCATCATCTGCGGCATCGCCAATCCGACCGAAGGCCGCATCTCGGTCGGCGGCCATGATATCCAGCAATCCTATCGCGCCGCGCGCTCCCTGATCGGCCTGGTGCCGCAGGAGCTGCACACCGACGCGTTCGAAACCGTGTGGGCTACCGTCAGCTTCAGCCGCGGCCTGTTCGGCAAGCCGAAAAATCCGGCTCATATCGAAAAGGTGCTGAAAGACCTGTCGCTGTGGGACAAGAAGGATTCCAAGATCGTCACGCTGTCCGGCGGCATGAAGCGCCGGGTGATGATTGCGAAAGCGCTGTCGCACGAGCCGCAAATCCTGTTCCTCGACGAGCCGACCGCGGGCGTCGACGTCGAGTTGCGCAAGGGCATGTGGGAAGTGGTGCGGACGCTGCAGGCCTCCGGCGTCACCATCATCCTGACCACGCATTACATCGAGGAAGCCGAAGAGATGGCCGACCGCATCGGCGTCATCAACAAGGGCGAGATCATCCTGGTCGAGGAAAAGGCAGGATTGATGCAGAAGCTCGGCAAGAAGCAGCTCAAGCTGCATCTGCAGGGCAGGATCGACGAGATTCCTTCGCAGCTTGCCACCTACAACCTCGAACTGTCGGAGGAAGGCAGCGAATTGACCTTCAATTACGACACCAAGGGCGAGCGCACCGGCATCACCAGCCTGCTCGGCGATCTCCGGAGCGCGGGCATCCGCTTCTACGATCTCGATACCAGCCAGTCCACGCTGGAAGACATCTTCGTCAGCCTGGTGCGGGCGCCATGAATTTCCGGGCAGTCGGCGCGATCTACAAGTTCGAAATGGCGCGCACCTGGCGCACGCTGCTGCAAAGCATCGTCTCGCCGGTGGTCTCGACCTCGCTTTATTTCGTGGTGTTCGGCGCCGCGATCGGCTCGCGCATCACCCAGGTCGAAGGCATCAGCTACGGCACCTTCATCGTCCCGGGGCTGGTGATGCTGTCGGTGCTGACCCAGAGCATCGCCAACGCCTCGTTCGGCATCTACTTCCCCAAATTCGTCGGCACCATCTATGAGCTGTTGTCGGCGCCGATCTCCTATTTCGAGATCGTACTCGGCTATGTCGGGGCGGCCGCGACCAAATCCATCATCCTCGGCCTGATCATCCTCGCCACCGCCGGCCTGTTCGTGCCTTTACATATCCGCCACCCCGTGTGGATGCTGACCTTCCTGGTGCTGACGGCGGTGACCTTCAGCCTGTTCGGCTTCATCATCGGCATCTGGGCCGACGGCTTCGAGAAGCTGCAGATGATCCCGATGCTGGTGGTGACGCCGTTGACCTTCCTCGGCGGCAGTTTTTATTCGGTCAACATGCTGCCGTCGGGCTGGCGCACCATCACGCTGCTCAACCCCGTGGTCTATCTGATCTCGGGCTTCCGCTGGAGCTTTTACGAGATTGCCGACGTCAGCGTCGCGCTGAGTATCGGCATGACGCTGGCGTTCTTGGCCGGCTGCATGATCGCGGTATGGTGGATCTTCAAGACCGGCTACCGGCTGAAGAACTGATCCATTGCAAGTGACCTTGGCGCCGAATTCATTCGGGGCCAAGGTCATTCAAAAGCTCTCGCAAAAAGCTATCGCAAGGAACTTGCGCAAAGACCTAGCGATAGCAGTGATAGCGATTGTAGTGGTCGTAGAAACCGCGGCAGCCATGGCGCCAATGATGGCGCGGCACGCCGAGCACGCCGTCGACCGCGCCGATCGCGCCGCCGACACCCGCGCCAACCGCTCCACCCACCACCGCGCCGACCGGGCCGGCGTCGCGACCGCCCTCCCGGGCACCTTCCCGCGCGCCGCCGATGATACCCTGCGCATGTCCGGAATGCGGGATCGCCAGCAGACCGAGCGCGATGGCCGCGGCTGCGAAATATGTCCTCAGGGGCGACCAATTTCGGGAAGAGTTTGCCGGCATCGCCGATGTCCCGACCCGCATCCTGCTGTTCATCCTGTTCATCTCAATTCCTCGTGCCCATCACGCCACCCCCAGTGGGTCGCGCGCATGGATAACGCGAATGCGGCCAAAAGGTTGCGCTGACATCACGGCATCACGACCGGGCGTGACGGGGCGGTCGCGAAAAATTAACCGGCCAGCCCGATTAAGCCCGGCCTCCGCCTTGTTTGCGCCAGCCTGCACATTAACGATGGCCCGACAGGTTGCTGGAACCATAGCTGCGTTTGGCGCATAGTATGCCAGGGGACGGTGACGGCGGTGCTGAACTAATCAAAGGCCCGGAGGCCAAACGTAAAATGCGTCCCTTCCTCGTAGCTCTCTCAGGTCTGATGCTGTTCGCCGCAAGTGCCGCACAGGCCAAAGTTGAAATCACCGTCGACAAGAATGCGCAGCTGATGACCGTCGCAGTCGACGGCGTCCCGCGCTACCAATGGCCGGTCTCGTCGGGCAATCCCTCGCATGAAACGCCGAACGGCACCTTCCGCACCTTCCGCATGGAAGCGGACCACTTCTCCAAGGAATTCGACGACGCGCCGATGCCGCATTCGATCTTCTTTACCAAGGTCGGTCACGCCATCCACGGCACCGAGTCGGAAGGCAAGCTCGGCACGCCGGTCTCGCACGGCTGCGTGCGGATATCGCGCGCCAACGCCACGACGCTGTACGCGCTGGTGGAAAAGGAAGGGGTGCTCAACACCACCGTCACGCTGACCGGCTCTTCGCGGATCGCGCTGGCGCGCAATCCGGGCAACCGCGCCAACACCGAAGTCGCGCGCCGCGAACCGGCGCCGCAATATCAGCAGCCGCAATATGACGGCTCCGGCGATCCCGTGGTGCTGACGCCGCAGCGGCTGCCGCCGGCGCAATACGCCCAGCCGGTGCAGCGCGCCGACGACGGCTATATCTATCCGGCCGACGGCAGCTCGAATGGCGCGGTCTATCCGGCGCCGCGCAGCGGCCGGCGCATCTACGACGCGCAGAGCTATCCGCAGCCGCAAAATGAGTATTACGACAATCGCGGCTATGCTCCCCAATACGCGCCGCAGCCGCAGCCGTATTATCAGCAGCGCGGGTTGTTCAACTAAGCGACTCCCTGGACCGTCGGTCCGGACAACAAAATGGCCTGATCCGGTTCAACTGGATCAGGCCATCTGTTGTCGGCGCTGGATTGAAAGCCTAGCCCGCTTCGCACTTCTTCAAGAACGAGTTCTTGGCCGCGCCGGAAAGCGGCTTGCCGTCCGAGCTCACCGCCTTGGTCTCGCAGGAATCGGCCATGCACTTCTTCATGAACGAGGTCTTGGCAGCGCCCGCGAGCGCCTTGCCGTCCTTGCCCATGGCCTTGCTCTCACAGCTTTCCTGCGCCATGGCCGAGCCGACGGCGAAGGTCGCAAGCAATGCAGCTACAAATACAGTCCGGATCATGTTTCTCTCCTTTACCGCCAAAATAGCGTTTACC
>Ga0075522_10002139_pt1 | contig 14779 bp, 21 predicted proteins | sample NGEPerA_FD_74796 | JGI IMG/M metagenome (GOLD analysis project Ga0075522, IMG submission 74796) | Arctic peat soil microbial communities from the Barrow Environmental Observatory site, Barrow, Alaska, USA - NGEE PermafrostL2-A | ecosystem: Environmental > Terrestrial > Soil > Wetlands > Peat ... | reverse complement strand
TTATCCAATTTAGCCAAATTATCCAATTTAGGTGGCGTCATATCTTCCCAAGTATATTTGGCTTCGCCAATATCTGGATACGGTTTAGAAAACAACCATTCTTCTTTACCACATATTAAGCACCGGCGTTTCCCATATGAGAATTTATCCCATTTATGGTTACACATGTCATATGAATTTTGTAGGGAATCACCTTTGAATAGATGATACAAACGTCTAAAGATTTTAAACATTATTGATAAATCCAACAACAAAAAGGGCCGGCCATGATAATATGACAAAAACAATTTGGAAAATAGATATTTTCGGAGAATTTGTCGGAGTAGCAACCAAAAATGCAAAAGTAACAAATAACCCAATAACAAAATACAAATCAGCATAATCTATTATCATAATCTAATCCTAAAAATGGAGCAAGGGGCTGGGACAAGCCAGCGTCTCCGAGGGGGTACCTCGGTGTTCTTCTCTAAACTACCCCAGCAAACTTATTTATCTAACAGACCAATCAATGGGCTTAATCTTGGTAAAATCTCCGCAGCTTTTCGGATTTGTTCCCCATATTGTTTGTTCAAGATATAGGTATCTATCCATTTTAACTGTTCCGAAAATTCATCGGATAATAACTCAGCTACTTCCATAGAAGATTTTCTATCTTGTAATTCATTAATTAATTCCGAATCATTAAAATCTCCAAGGGAAACTTGATCACTTGCATGTTCGCGATTTATATGGTCCTCAATATCTTCAATTGGAGTTTTCGCGAGGACATCCTCGATAAGGCCACGACTAAAAATACTTTGGATAATATCTACATTAGGCACATCCCTCAGGAAAGTTTCGTTTAATTTCCTTCGGTTAAATTCCTCCATAATAGCCTTATCGGAAACTACAGTTAGTCCTGACAAATCAACCATCGCGAAATCCTTAATTTAATATGATACTACTATAACACAAGACTATAGGAAAAGCAAGTGTTAAAGTTTGATCATTTCTCCAACAGGTCCATCCGCTTTGATCTTATTTCCTAGAGCAGTTAAACACATATCAACGGAAGTATCAACTAACTGGTTAGCTTTCCATCCAAGTTTCTTATAGGTTTTCTCAACCGATGGTCTCCGATATTGAACATCATGAACAAAATCCAATACTCTTTCGAATTCCAACGGTTTAGTGGTTGTATCTAAAAGTCCTTGTTTAATCGCTGTATTATAGATAAGGATAGCCAAATCTTTCATAGAAATTGGTTCATCATTTCCTAAATTGAAAGTATCATTAAGAGTTTCATCAGAAAATGAATAATCCGCAATAGCCTGAGCCACATCATCAATCCAGGTAAAGCATCGAACCTGATCGCCTGAACCAATTATAGGTAATGGATTGAGTTTCTTAACCACAATATTGTTAATGAAATCAGCAAACACATGAGACACACCTTGTTCTCTGGAATCAACCGTTTCATAGGGGGTGATAATATTGAATGGTCGCCAAATTGTATAGGGAAGCAAATATTGTTCCATAAAAGCCTTGGAAAGTCTTTCTCCAACTAATTTTGATAAACCATAATCAGTATATGGAGCAGGGTAAAGCTCCTCAAAACCTTCTCGGGCTGCCCAACCAACATCCTTAATATTTTCATAGACCATAGAGGACGAAATATACACAACTCGCTTTACATTGTAATTATGGGCCGCCTTTAAAATATTATTATGGAGAGTTACATCTTCTCCTAGGATATCAGCACGATATGCATTGAAACCTCCAACACCATAAATTCTGGCCGCAGCCTGAATAACATAGTCCGGTTGCGCTTGGTTGAAAACATCATCCACAAAAAATGGATCAACTAGGTCACCACAAAGGAATGGATATTTGGCATCAGCGATATATCTACGTTCACCATATCGCATCAAAGAGTCAACTCCATAAACTGTATGACCTTGAGCTAATAGTTTTGGAATAACAGCCTGCATCAAAGAGCCCTCGCTGCCGGTAACTAAAATTTTACTCATCTTACATCCTTTATGTAATATATACCTGTTTTAGTCTGTTTTGATTTATCTAGGTATTTCCAAATATCAATAACTAAACAATCATCTCGGAAGGGCGATGACCGTGTAGATAACCAATCATAAAATTGAAAATGAGGAGTCATCAGAATAATCACATCAACATCCTCGGAATTAACTTTCGATGATTTATTTTTGAGTAATTTTGGATCAATTCCATCAATCATAAATGATTCAACACCATGTTTGATCAAGACCTTGCGCATCTTATAAGAAAGACTCTGACGAATATCATCCGAATCAGCTTTAAAAGTGGCTCCTAATATTATAGCGAGTTTTGGGTTAGTAACTTTTTCTTTGATAATTGAATAAATATAATCTGGCATACCCTCATTAATATCAAATGAAGTTCTAATCAGATCGGAATATGGGACATCATCTAGAAGGAATTTACCATCTTTAAATAAACAAGGACCACCAACGTTAGGACCTGGTTTAGGTAAATTCATCCTAGGATAATCAAGGTTGATAGCATCAATAATCTTATGTATATCAACATTTTGTTTTTGGCCAATCATATAAAATTCATTGGCTAAAGCAAAAGTAATAAAACGCCACATATTAGTCATAAGTTTGCCAAGTTCGGCTTCCCGAGGTGTTAAATAGATACTAGTCTTTTCAACAAATTGTCCAAAAAAATTAGCGGCTACGGTAAAACTTAACTCACTAAACGCTCCAATCAATTGAGGAAACTTCTTAGCCTCCTTGATACCAACACCTTGGGCCACTCGTTCCGGACAAAATACCAAATGGAAACCTTGACCTTCCTTTTTATCTAATCCTTTTTCCAGAAGGTCCTTAATAATTTCTGTGGTACCCGGTGATACCGTGGAACGCAACATAATCAGTGGGATATTCGTTGGTACCTTTTTTAGTTCTAGAATAAGAACATTCGAAACAAAATTCAAAATACCATCTAATCTTGGATTACCTTCTTCATCAACAGGAGTTCCCATCATAATGGCAATGACATCGGAAATTTCTAAATTACTATATGTATCCATGAATAAAATAGAACCTGGGGTCCAAGGACTCTGGTCACGCTTACGGAGAGCCTTGGACAATAAGGCTTGAGCCCCTTCTTCTTGGTAAGGAAGGATACCATTATTTAATTTAACCACCAATTCTTCGTTCGTATCTATACCAAAAACAGTATATCCAGCCTCCGCTAAAACGAGAGAAAATGGTAATCCAACGTGACCTGCGGCTCCAATTACAGATACTATCATTTAAGTCCTTCTATAGCTTGTTTAAGACTGAAAATATTATCGGCGCAAATACCCCCGAAATTTTCAACCAATTGGACCAACATATAGGCATGTTGACTAGGCATAACAGCAATATATCGTTCCATATGGGAATTGGTCATATCCATAAAACTGCCAATCCATTCAGGATGTACCCAATAATACTTTTGAGAAGTTATGGCCATTGGATCATTATTATGCATGAAGTAATTAACATGCGGTACTAACCCATGAATTGACACAAAGTAATTGAAAGCGGCTACATTTTTACAATGGAACCAAAGTTTAGGATGGAGGAATAGGTTATGGGGCAACTTTATCTTAGGATTATCATGTCCCAACCAAACAGATCCATTCAACACCCAAACATCTACCTCAACATCAAAACCTTTGTCTAAAGCCTCCTGGATATACTCCGGAGTATTTTCGTGGTCCACTTGTCGATTGTGAATATTACCTCGATGGGAGATATATCTCATTTATAAACCTCTATTCCAAATTTCTTGGTTGCCCAAGGATACCAGTTAATTTCAGGTTCTTTTCGAACTAATGAATCAATTATTGGTCGACCATTATCCAACATAACCCCCCACTTTTTCTCAAATAATGCTTGAGCAGCTTTAATAGTTGGATTAGTTTCGGAGGTTTGACCTCCACAACCAAGGATTCGTTCAAAATGCCAATGTTGATTTTCGTAGGTAGGATCGATAGTTTTAGATTGATATGTCGTAACGATATGAGCCGGTATACCAATTGGATTATGAACAAATCCCCAATTATGAGAATCTTCCACAGAAATTCTATCTAATTTGTTAGAATCTCTAAAATATATGTAAGCCCTTTTTAAGTACTCGGCATCGTCCGCATAACAACCTTGATAAGTTTCTTCCCACCAGCCAACCTTCTGCAAGACCTTCTTGGTGGTATAATGGAATTGGTCACCTGCTGGGCCCCAGATAAAATCGAAGTTTGGTTGATTATGTTCAAACCAACCTCGGAACGTAGGAGTAATATCAGTATCATCCTGGATCAGAATTGCCGAGGCCTCTTCATCAGGAGTATCAAAGGCTTTCATGAGAATTGTATTCCAAGACCTAGCACACCAAGAATTAGATTCGGAAGAATTTAAGGTATTGATGATGGTTTGATTGACATATTTTTCATTAACCAAATCAATATGAACTTTCGGATGATTCGAAAGGATATTAACCATATATCCTTGTTCTCCAAAATGTTCAATTAGACGATTAAGAGCAACCGGACGATGGAAAGTGAGGATCCAGACTTGTGTGCTCATCTTCATTCTTTCCTAGCTTGGATAAACAACCAAGATTCTGCCCAGTACGGAGCATGATAATTACCGTTTAGGTTCGCATAAAGTTTATCAACATTCGCCAAACCAAGTTTAACCTGACCACCTTTGAATATATCCTTGATATCAGTTCTGACCTTATCCAAATCATTTTGATTGATAACCATATCAGCATGACCATTGGTAGCCTTAGCATTCCAAAAATCGGAATCATAGGATGCATGTTCGGTGTCAGGACTCCATACACCCGCTGTTCTAGTTGGATGATATGCTACTTGAATAGACATATAGCCCCCTGGCTTTAGGATATTATAGATACCTTTAAAGATATTCTCCCGGATAGTTTTACAGGGAATATGTTGAATAGCAATAGTCGAATAGGCTATATCATAAGTATCTGAGGGAATATCACCAACATCAATACCTGACGAAATATAGAATGTAGAATCTTTAAAATGTTCTCTAGCATATTGAATTGCATATTCTGAGATATCAATACCATCAACTCTAGGAAATAATTTTTGGGCTCTAGGTATCATTCTCCCAGGACCACAACCAAAATCAATTACTTTACCCGAAAATAAAGCAGAAGATTCGTCCAGAGCAGGGGCTAAAAGTGGTAACCTATTTTCCAAGTCTTTGAACAGATAATCCTCATATGGAAAAGCTTGGTGCCAATCATAATTTCCAACAATATCGAGAGGTGAATTGAATGGTTTATTCATGAAATTTTTTGCCATCTGGGCATAAGCCACCATTTCGTTCTGATATTTTAGGTCTGTATAAAACCTATATTGGTAGCCATCTACTACCAAAGCCGTTTCATTATAATTCATTTGGTTTTTTACCCTGTGCTTCACGTTGTATGATTTGTTTTTGGATTTCTTGTTGGTCTATCCGTTGTTGGGCCCATTGTACAACGTTAGGAGAAAATCCCTTAGGATTATCAACAATATATTGTGTTGTTTGGAATTTCATTTATTTCCCTTAAGAGCCTTAATATCTTTAACTAATTGAGCTAGAATCTTATCATATGCACTATGAAGATTATCCCAATTATCTACACCATCTTCAACTTGACCAAACCAATCTTCATTAACCTCTTTAAAAATCGTTATATCCTCTTCCTGTAAGTGGTATAGAATAGCTTCAATTATCATATTTCGTAAGTTCATTTTTCAATTTCTCCAGGTCAGCCATAATTTTATTCAATTTGGCATCGTAAATATAAAGTCCTTCTGGTAAAAGAGTTTTGTCATTAATATTTTTCTCGTGATATGGAACATCAGGTACATATGGAACATAATAATCTTGATATTCTTCTCTCGTAGGAACAAGATCACTAAACCTATCTATGAACCAATTTCTAATAGTCTTAAACACGATTGTTCTCCAAATATATATTCAACGATTCTGGGTCTCCAATTCCCCACATTTTATCGATTGTCTTGGTTCTAATTTTCTTTCCATCAGCTATGGCTTCATTAAATACAGGAGCTACATAAAATTCCCCGTTAGTCATAATATCCTTAGATATCATTTGTTCAACATATTTAACATAATCAGCACCATGTTTCCAATAGTACACACCAACCGTGGCTAGATTGGAGATAACTAACTTTTCTGCTACCTGTGATACAAATCCATCTTCATCTAAGGAAGCAAAGGACCATTTAGGATGGGAAGCTTCGAACGTTACAATACCACCGTCAATTTTATCCGCAGAAAATGCATACATCACTTCATTTGCATTCCAATCCAAAATCTGATCCGAATTAGCAATCATCAATGGATTATCATTGTCGATATACTCTTTGGCTAGGAGTGTAGTGCAAGCGGCGCCTTTTGTCAAGCCATCCACCAAAACAATTTTACATCCGGGAGCAATTAATTGAAGGAGATATTGAAGATGATATTTCTCATAATGTTCTTTTTGAACAAGGAATATATAATTAGCTTCTATATTCAAATTTTCCACAACCTTCTGAATCATAGGCTTTCCCTGAACCTCGATAAGAGGTTTCGGAAATGTATATCCAGCTTGAAAAAATCTCGAACCGGCTCCGGCCATAGGAATAAGGACATTCAATTTCTTGTCTTTCCACGGAACTTTAGCCTTAGGAATACCATTGATCCGATCTGCGGCTTCCAAGAGTTCTTGTAATTTTACATCATTTTCATCTTCAATAGGCATTAAATGTGCTCCTGAATCTATTGCTCCTTGGCGACCAATATGTGAATCTTCTAAAATAAGAGTTCGGGAAGGTATAGTTCCCACAGCTTGCATTGCGTTCCATATCATTTCCGGATATGGTTTAGGTCGTTTAACATCTTCATTCGATTGGATAATATCTACATATTCAAGGATACCAAGTCGAGCTAGAATAAGAATAATTGTATTTCTAATACTATTGGAAGCAACCGCAATCTTATATCCTCGATCCTTAAGGGTAATGAATATCTCAATCAATTTTTCGGATGGTTGTAATTCATCAAAGATATCTTTAGAATATTCTTGTTTTAGTTTCCATATCTTATCATAATCTGAAGGAGAGGGGTAACCTTCCTTTTCCGTCAAAAGTTTTAATTTTCGTGTTGTGGGTAATCCATCATATGTAGAAAGATGATCGTCCTTAGGAATAATTGGATAATCTAAAGCTTTCAATGCGCTATTCATAGCCTCGAAATGTACCTCTCGGGAATTAATTAAAACTCCGTCGAGGTCAAAAATTACTAAAATTGGATATTCAAGCGCCAAGGTTTAAGTCCCGCATTACATTTAAAGCTTCTTCAGGTATTTGAGTGACAGTCCATTTACCAGATTTCTGGCATCGCACGGTGGAATATGGATTGAAAATTGGTAGATAATTACGTTTGTTATTAAACAACTTAAAACTCCAATCTACATCTTCCGGATCACCCGGTTTCAATTCTTCATTAAATGGAAATTCCAGGAGAACATTTTTCTTACAAACTATGTATCCTCCGGAAATATATTGATAAGGTTTGAAATCCTTACAATCATACGGAAGCGCATTGATGAACTCCGGACCATTTTCTTTTGGATTGGCCGACATAAGAATATCCTTAAGACCAGGAGATAATCCAATAGCAGTTTTAATCCACCACGGACTCATCATCCAATCGGTATGTCTAGTCTTTTCCGCTGTAAAGATTCGATTCATACAAACGTTCCAATCAGGATTTTCATCATTAAATCTATGGAAATGGTCTAACCAATCCGAATCAAAAAGGTAATAATCGTGGACAATCACCAAGATTTCGTGGATTGCTCGGCGAGCGATCCAATTTTTCTTTTCAGGAAGCCAGGAATCTTGATCAGCATAAACGACTTGAAAAGTATCATTCTTTTTCCAAGGTTGATTCAGAATTGAATCGACTAGATTTTTGAGATATTGATTTTTAACGGGGTCTTTTCTAGTATCTGGAGAGATACAGAGACCAAAAGTGATTTTAAGACTCATTTAAAATATCCTCAATATCATTACATGTTTGAGTAATAAGATGATTGGTCATGACATAATCATATGCAGAATTAACAATGGAAGGAAAGGATGGATCGCATTCAAGGATGTCCATCAATTCATCTTCATCTTTATATAGTGTACCATATCGACTCATATCTGAGGAAGCTCCAACATTTTCACGCGCATACCATGGAGTGTGATTAAGCATAGCCTCCAGGAGAACTAAACCAAAACCTTCCTCATAAGAGTTCATAATGTAGCCTTTTGCATTATGAATGGCAAACATTACTTCCTGTTTAGACTTACCTTTAAACCATTTAACTTTTTCAGTATCCTCATAAATGATACCTTCCCCATATCCATATAAATGGAGTTGAGTATCTGGAATATTAGCATTTTCAAAAGCTACAGCTAAAGGAGGCATTCCTTTATGAGGATAAAATCCTCCGGCTGAGACATAGATATGTGGTAAGGTATCCTCATTTCGTGTTGGGGCTCCTAGACTATTCTTATAAACAATACCATGACGTATTCTCCGAGCCTTATCTAGAACGTTATGTTTCTTAAGGTAATCGATATCATATTGTGTTGAATAAGCAAGGAATTTATGTTGTTTAAGTCCATTTAAGGCTGCGGCAGATTCAGATGGTTTGATGATCATATAACAGACAGGGCTATTTTGATTAATCACGTATCCATTAGCATGGACAATGTTTTGAGATATTACATCTGCTCCATGGACAATTATCAAATCCCACTTTTGTAGAAGAATATTATAATCCTTGGTCACCATAACGCCATTCAGGTCACCTTGATGGGTCTCCGCTAAGACAGTAACGTTATGTCCCCGAGCCAACATTTCTTCCGCCATATCTCTTACGAAATACTCTGAACCCCCAGGATATGGAGCGTAACGATGGACTACAAAAAGTATTTGTTTCATTAAATAATCACTTCTTTCTGTCGGTTTCGTAATTTATGTGTTGGAATGTCTTTTTCTGTCCAATATTTCATGGGTGTTGCTCCTCAAAAACAAACATATCCCACCAGTCAAGGAAATTATCCAAATTTGTTACATCGGGGGCAATGTTATTATTGAATGGAGGTTGATATAGGATATCTAGATATTTGCTCTTATTGTTTCCTATTTCAATCAGATAATCTATGGTAGGAATATCATAAACTTTAACCATAGATTTAGGATTAAAATCTCTATCCACTGTATCGGACCCCCAATATATAGGTACAGTATTAGCATAGTAGCAATCAATAAGCTTTTCCGTTACATAGCCTGGATGGGCTCCATTTTCCATTGCAATACCAAATTTAGCTTGATGGAAAAAGTCCAGCTTCAATGTCCTATCTCTTGGTAAAATTATTCCAGTTGTATTTAAATGAGGGCCCGAGGACGCTAAGAGACCTGCATCTAATAACATCATCACAAAAAGGTTACGTTGCTGACAATAAGGATTTGATTGGACATATGCAGAAAAATTAGTTTTTTGATCCCATTCCTTTTCATAGTCAATATCTCGATGGGTAAGATAGAGATAATCAAATTTCCCGTGAACATTATTGTCTTTATTGATGGCCCACATTTCTAGTACATACAGAGGTAATCTATAATGTCTAGGAGAGTTCTCATGATCAAAAGTCAGAGCCACATCACATTCGGAATAGTTCGGCCGAACATTTTCTCCCGTGAAAAATATCTTATGAGGTCGAGTATAGTTTAAATGATTTGTACCAAAATTGGCATCTCCAAAGATCAAGTAATCTGGATCTTGATCATCTCGGATAACATTATATCGTCTCCCCAGGATATCCGTGAAGAAATTTATACAGTTTGTATACGTATCTGTGAACCCGAGCCGGAGGTCTCTCATTGTTTAGTCCAAAATACAACGGAATTAGGAAGTTTATTGAGAGGTGTTCTAATCTTATTGGTTTCCCTAAATTCTTTGATCGCATCGTTTACCGATTCTAAGTTGGTATCATGAACCGCTACAATCCCATTTAAAACCACTTTAGGATAATATCCAGTTAAGTCATTTAGAACATCGTTCTTAGAATGATTTCCGTCAACAAAGAGAAAACTTATAGAATTATCGGCAAATTGATCCTTAACTTCATCACTAGAATTGACTTGAATATCTACTCTACCACCAAATTCTAGTAAGTTTTTATTAGCAAGGTCCTGAAATTGGTCCATCGTATGTTGATCAATCACTCCAATCCAATCTATATATTCAAGGAAAGGATCGATAGTGGTCAATAAACTTACATTAGGACAAGATTCTAAAATGTGATAAGCCGATTCACCACGGGCTGTACCAATTTCAATACCATGAACTTCACCTTTAAGGCGTTTGATATATGGTATCAAACCCTTGGAAGCTGTCCATGGTAGAGGCCAGTCACCAGCTTCCTTAAGGTCCTGGACTGTCATAAAATCTGATGGCGTAGGTACAAAGCCCATGTTAAACTCTCATTCCTGTTGTATGATCGACTATATGGTACCATTTGAAATGGAACCTGGCAAATTCTCTAGATTTTTCAAGTTGCCCGAAAGAACCTTTATAGTCCTCCCAACCGCCATTTGGACCAGTATCACCACCAAAAATCATATAACGTTTTACCTTTGGTTCTATAAAAGTTTCAACCACATTGTCACTTAAATCGGTCATTCTCTAAATTCCCTATCCCAAATTACATTCAATTGCTTTACCCGATTATATTGGTGGACAATGACATAATGGTTATCATAGGTATTGGCAACAAATGGATACCCCGCAGCATCATAAATTCGGGCGTCGGGCCCGATAAAGTTATCAGTGATTTGTTCTAGTGTTTTTCGACCTGAGGTATATTCTATACCAGCATCCCCCGACCCTTCTTGGATTGCAAATCGGGTTGTTCCCATATGAACGCACCAAGAATTAACCGTAGATGTCATTTCACACTTTTCTTTCCATGGTTGTGTAGAAAGAAGAATATTCATAGCGGCTTGATCCGGACCTCCCCCTCCAGATACATGTTTAGGAGCCCCACTACATATAAGACTAATAGAAAGACATAAATCCAAGAAAATTTCAAAACCACCGGCGATGACACCGGCACAATAGATTGGACGATCTTTCATATGATCAAACATTAGGTCACCGAAAGCTTGTTTCATATTATTGGCCGACCATGTTTCATCCTTATATAGGAAATTCTCTGAGGCCACTCGAATCATATTCAAAGGAAATCCAACTAAAGATTTTATTGGATCACTTTGGAAAATAACATCTTTAACATCTGTAGCAAGGACATATCTAATGGGTTCTTTAAGCTGATTTAAGAAATACCACATATGAGCAAAGCGGTCAACTACAATATTAAAATTTTGTGGACCTCTAGGATCATAATAAACCAAATTACCCATATCATCTTTCATAAAGGAAAATATGGTAACACCTTGCGACACTAGTTTATCAGCATCCTCTTTTTTCATATTATAGACAACCAAAGCAATAATGCCTTGGTAGCCTGTCCTTTTCAGGGAGACTAACCAAGGTTCAATATCATGGTAGGTATAATTGGTAACTGCACCAATAACAATATCTTGCATTACAAATCCTTCACGTAAAGGTCATCCCATTTGGAAATTTCGATGAATTTCCGTGTATAACCCTCTGAGGTTAACAGATCATAGATATTTTGGCGAGCCTCCATATTATAATTATGCTCTACGGATAAAGTTTTAATGGTATGATTTTTCGATTTTTCATTTGAGAAATAAGCTTTAAGGATATCATATTCCGAACCTTCGGTATCCACTGACATATAATCGATAATAGGAGTTCCATAGTTATGTTCCATCAATCCAACCATATCAATAAGAGAAAGAGTTGAAACCTTGATTATCTTATGATCTTGTCGTTTTTGAGCATGTTCATCCTTAGTACCATATCCAGAAATAGTCGATAAGTCCGGTTCATCGGTTACATGGAAATCTAACATTTCGCCAGATTGTGTCCATATACATTTATTCCATATTCGTGAATGTGGTCTTGTCCATATCAATTTTTCGGTATAAGAAGGAATTGGTTCAACAAGAAATCCTTGCCAACCATATTTTATTTCTAACATATAAGTATTTGAACCCGCCACCCCATCTGTAGCCCCAAATTCTAGATATAAACCTGGTTGATATGGTTCATTATAAAGAGCCCAAACATCTTGGAAATTCTGAGATTTCGTATTGTCCAAGTTAGCAATACAAAGACCTATGAATTTCATAAGGTCTCGATCAGGATTGGTCCTAAAAGACTCAATTATTGCATGGGGGTCCATGGAAACTTTCCTTCATAATGTTCTTCTTGTTGTTTATTTCCTTTGATAAAGAAATCTTCTGTGACAGACCCAGGATTACCATCCAATCTATAACAGAGTGTTGGTAAAGCCGTTGTTCCATAGATATATGAATCTTTAACAGAAGCTAGGTAATGCCTATCTCCTCCCCACCCGAAATTCCAAATAGGAGAGGTTTTCATAATAAACTCTTTCCGAAAAGCGAAGGATGAAGTATCTATTAGATATTCCGGATGTGTATGGGAATGCCAAATCGGCCAAGAACCGAGGGATTCACAAAGATCATCACAGATATATTTACCATCCTTATCATAGATTCGCCGAAATGAATGGGCAAAAGAATACCCCTGTTTCGCTTCTAATAAATCTACAAGGGATTTTACATGATTGGGTTCATACCAATTATCTTCATCTAGGAAAAATATGTAATCAGCATTAACCAATTGGGGCCAGGCCGCATATATTCTATGACCATAAAATCCATTTGCTCCAGTATTTTCTTGGAGTAAATCAAGAGCTAAACTATGGCTTGTTTGCCCCTTAGAATCCTTTATTCGAATATGAACATCTTGCTCATATTGGTGTCCGTCAACCACAACATGATGTTTGACATTCGAATAGGTCTGGGATAAGACAGAATCTATTGCTTTGGAAAGAGTAGATTTGCCTATTGTTGGAGTGATAACAGCTACAGGTCTTTCAAGATTTATTTTAATTTCCTCGCCCCGTACTTCCATATCCACCATTTCGATCTGTTTTCTTGGTTGGCTTCTCAGTAACTTCATCCAATGTATAGTCCAACATCTTAACCAATTCAGCCTGAGCTATTCTGTCTCCAACCTTGATGATATAAGGAGATACACCAATATTGGTCAGAAGTACAAACAATTCATCGATATAATCCCAGTCGATTACCGCCTCAGCATTTGCTAAGGCTATACCAGATTTTAAGGCCATAGAAGACCGTATATGAAATCTCACAGAATATCCTTGAGGAATATCCATAATCAGGCCTGTAGGAACAAGTAACCGGTCACCTGGCATAATAGCCACGTCACCGGTTTTACCTAGTTCACGAGTTGTTGGAGAATTTTGGGGATTGTATCCGTTAACTACTTTAGTATGATATGGTTGGTAAGACAAATCAAAACATGCTGCACCTTGAGTGCCGAATGCAGGTAATTTCACCATGTTGTGTAGTTTAAAGAATTTTAGTTTAGGCCTCACAGGTCTTGCCATAATATAACTCCATGTTAAAATTTTTCATAATAAAGTTCCTAGTTTATGTTTTTTGTATGTGGGTTCCAATAGAATATTTTTGTACTAACTTCCAATCACCTTTTTCTCTATGAGAAATCACTTTGATTTGATTCATAGGTGCTTCAGGTGAAGCTGATTTTTCTTCATCAACCAAGTCACAAAGTTCCCAATCATGGAGGAGATTCGCAATTGTATTCCTTCGGGCCATATCATCGATGGAAAAATCGGATGGTTTACCATCCAGGATGAAAAGTTCCTTGAAATGCATAATCGCATATCGGCCTTTTTTGTGGAGAATATTACAACTCTGGTATAAAGTTTTATCTAATTTGGAAGCTACTCCAATTCGAGTCAATGTTTCTTTTATTTTTAGGAACGATTCAGGATCAGGTAATGTAACTTCTACTCCTAATCCTCTAAATATGTCGTCCTTGTTGTCGTTTATCATAAATCCCACCCTTATCCAAACGCTTCTTAATGGCGTCTATTTGTGTATCAGTTAGGAGCTTGAGTGCATCTTTGGCCTTTTCGGCCGAATATCCATAATACTCTTTGACCAATTCTAGGTTATCATTAGATTCTAGTTTTTGCCACTTTTGAAAAGGTCTTTTCCAAGCTCGTATTGTATTTAGGCCATAATCATTTTGAAGTAGATGATCTACATCATACATTATATTCAGTTGATTGGCTACAAAAATACAATCGGCATGGAGACTGAGGCTCCGGTTGATGATAAAAGGAACATATTCCTTTTCGTTTTCGGAGGTAATGACCCGCTTCTTGGTTTGAAGTAGGGCAGGTATGATATCCTTAAAGAGTTCCATCAATAAACCTTCTCAAACTGTGCTCCTGTAAATATCTTTTCTGAGTCTGAGCAATAGAATGTTCGGATATAAGTGTTTGCCCAACAGTTTGGGAATGTGCCAAATTCATTAAAGGTTCAGACCCAAAATTTAAGGCATATTGATATATCAAATAGCTTTCCATCATAGCTAACCAGGGTCGTACAAGAGAATTAGGTAATTTTGAGATTGGTTGATATATTCCAAT
>Ga0075522_10002138_pt1 | contig 14784 bp, 16 predicted proteins | sample NGEPerA_FD_74796 | JGI IMG/M metagenome (GOLD analysis project Ga0075522, IMG submission 74796) | Arctic peat soil microbial communities from the Barrow Environmental Observatory site, Barrow, Alaska, USA - NGEE PermafrostL2-A | ecosystem: Environmental > Terrestrial > Soil > Wetlands > Peat ... | reverse complement strand
CACCGCAACATCGCCCGAAAATCCCGCTCCAAAACGCGCGCACGGCGCAAATACTTGTTTCGCATTGTCAGTCCTAGTCTTTCAGCAGGTTCACACCCGCTCAACTAGGAAAGACCCTAAAACATTTCCCAAATACCAACCATTCAGGTCCGAATGGAGGCTTGTTTTGACGATTTGGTAATTGTTCAGTTTGAATTCAGCATAGTAGGTTACACCCTCAAAAAATCCACTGGACGATTTAAGATTAAATGTTGCCGGAGTTATTCCTCTATCAATTTCATTTCCAGAATTATCTTTAATTGCGATTTCAGCCCCCGGCGGGTTGCTCTTGAAAGTTACTGGCCAGTTGGATTTGCTAACGATGCTGGCGCAACCAGTCAAAACAATCAACGCTACCACCGTCCCGCTGTGGAGAAGTTTGGATATTTTCATCACAAATGTAATTATCCTATTTTGGGATAATCGTCAAATCCAATTATTTCTCATGGCTGGTGCCAAAATCCATATTCAGCCACAGTCAGCTAAAACTCCAAGAATTGCTTCGGAAGCATCGAGTCGTGGCTGGCTTGAATCAAACCGAGCTGGCAAAGAAACTCGGTCGTCCGCAGTCTTTTGTTTCAAAATATGAAAGCGGGGAGCGGAGACTGGACTTGGTTGAATTACATCAGATTTGCCAGACGTTGAAAGTGCCTTTTTCTGAATTTGCAAAAAAGTTTGAAAAAGCACTGCGATAATTTGCTAGTCCGAGCCGCAAAAAATACATTCTGCCTTCTGCCTTCTTCATTTTCCGACATACCCGGCGCGCACAAATTCGCGGATGACGGAGAGTTCCTCTTCGCCGTGAATTGTGTGCGCCTTGGGAAACTCGCGCCATTCGGCGTTGAAGCCGGCGGCCTTGAGCGTCTTGATCTGTTCGCGCACCTTGGCGATGGGAATCAAGGTGTCGAACGGGCCGTGCGTGGATAGCAGGCGTTGCTGCCGGGCGACGGGCGGAACTTCTTGCAACAATTTTTCAATTTCAAAAACCCAGCCGCTGATGCCGACCAGCCCGGCGAGGCGGTGCGGATAACGGAGGCCAACGTCAATCGCCATCAGGCAGCCCTGTGAAAATCCGCCGAGCGTGATCTGTTCCGCCGGAAAATTTTTTGTGCGCAAATCGTCGAGGAGGTCAAAAAGCATTTTGCGGCTGCGATGAACGCCGGGCATCTGGTCTTCAATGTTGAACCACGAATAACCGCCGAAGTATTCGTCGGGCGCGTTGACGAGGAGAAAATTCAGCCACGGCAGGTTCATCGCCTCCGGCATCCAGCGGTAGCCGTCAATGCTGTCGCCGAGGCCGTGGAGCATGACCATCAGGCGGCGCGAGGTTTTTTCGGCGGCGGGAATGAATTCGCTGTGGAGCATCGTCAACGGTTCGTTAATGCGGCGCGCAATTTTTCCGCCGCCGCGTCGCTCCAGTCCATGAGCTGCTTGACTTGCGCTGCGGTCAGCCGCGCTTCAGGATGCAACAGCGTGTATTGTTTTGGAGGCATTTCTTTGTAATCGAGAACCTCGTTGATGCGGTCGAGTTTTTTGGCGACGGCGGCGGGGTCGGTTGGCCAGTCGGAAAAATTCATGTGTTTGCGGCCTTCGTTCACGTCGCCGACGACGAGCCACGAGGAGGGTGCGATGCGCGAATAGAGCGGCCATTTGGTCTCGTGCGAATGGCAGTCGTAACAGGCGGCGTGGAGCAGGGCGGTGATTTCGGGCGGCGGCGGATTGGTGGCGGCGATGTCGTTGACCACCGTTGGATTGGTGCGCGCGGGATTGGTGAATTGCAGCAGCGCGAACAGGACGACGAGCAAGCCAAAAATCCATTTCAACTTTTTTTTCATGCCGGTTCAGACACGCCTGCGTTGGAAAATGTTCACGCCGTTCAATTGGCCGCCGTTCGCGCCGTGATCTTGCCGCGCATGACGTGGATGAGCGCCTTGACGGTCAGCTCGATGAACAGAAATGGTTTGCCGATGAAATCGTTGCCGCCGGCCATCGTGGAACTCGTGCGGCTGTCGAAGTCGTTGAGGCTGGTGACGAAAACGACGGGCGTTTTTTTGTGCTGGGGCAGGGCGCGGAGCTTGGCGCAAAGCTCGAAGCCGGTCATGCCCGGCATGTCCACGTCGAGGAAGACGAGGTCATATTCATTTTCGGACAGCAGTTTCAAGGCCTGCTGCGGATCGTCGAGGTCAACGGATTTGAGCTTGGCTTTTTCCAGCGCATAGACGATGGCGCGGCGGGAAATGGCCTCGTCGTCCACGACCAGGATTTTGGAGGCGGGAAGTTCCTGCCGTTCCGGCTGCGTGCCCTTTTCAAAAAGCACGCCGAGAAAATCCACGGCCGCCGCGATGGTGCGCGTGCTGGAGGCGTTGATGTTTTTCGGCTTCTCGTAAATTTCCTTGAGCAGCGCCTCGAACGCGGAGGACATGTGCGCGATCAGCACGAGGCCGGCGAGGCCGGCGTTGCCGTTCAGCGCGTGAACCTGGCGGTAAAGTTCAAACACCTGCTTGAGCCGGAGCATTTCATTTTCCGACTTGGTGAGCGCCTGCATTCCGCCGCGCAGGGAAAGCAGCGTGGCCGGCAGGTTTTCAATGAAAGTTTTCCGCAGGTCGGCCTGGAACGCGGCATCGCTTTTGATTTCAGCCTCGGCGGATTTGGGGTGGAAAATTTCGGAGATGGCCGGCTGCTTCTGCGGCATCGCGCCGCTCTCGCCGATGGTATGGCGGACGACCTCGATGATGTCCTTGGGCGTGCAGCTCGCCTTGGAAAGGCATTTGTTCGCGCCCGCCCGCCACGCGTCCTGGATCAGGTTCGTCAGGTAGGTGCTGGAAAAAACAATGATGGGAACCTTGGCGAAATCCGGTTCGCTGCGGATTTGCTTGATGACATCCACGCCGGACATCGTCGGCAGCACCAGGTCGAGGATGATGATCTGCGGCTGGAAGGTGCGCATGATCCGCAGGCCGGATTCGCCGTCGCCCGCCACCTCGACCTTGTAGCCGTCAACGGCGAGCTTGTTGCGATAGACGTTGGCAACGATCTGGTCGTCTTCGATGATTAAAATGTTTTTCATGCCGGTTTGAAATTCCTGAACACGGGGGCCAGCTCTGGATTCAGCTTCAAAAATTCCTGGATGCGGGCGTATTCACGGCCCGCACTCTCGCAGATTTCCGCCGCACCTGTCAACGCGCCGGAGCCGCCGAGTTTTTCCAGTTCGCGCAGCTTCGGGACGAGGTGCGTCATGCCGAGCGTCGCGCTCGCGCCCGCGCAACTGTGCGCCACGCGCCGGACGATGTCGGCGTTGTTCTCGCGGATCGCGGCCTGCATCTGCTCGAAATTCTTGTGCGTCTGCTTGAGATACATCTCGACCAGCTCGCGCAGGCTGTCATTGTTGCCGTCGGTCAAATCCATCATGCGGTCCATGTCCACCGGCGGCTCGGCGCTGGAATTTTCCGCAGCCTTCGTTTCCGTTTTCTTCGCCTCCGGCAAAATTTTTCCGCCCCAGCGTTCCAGCATGTCACGGACATCTTTTGGGCGGACGGGCTTGGCCAGATAATCGTCCATGCCGGCGGCGATGCACTTTTCGCGGTCGCCGGCCATCGCGTGCGCGGTCATCGCGCAAACAATGATGCGCGACTGGTAATTGAAATGGTCGCCGCTCATCTGGCGTTTGCGCAGGATGCGCGTCGCCTCCAGGCCGTCCAGTTCCGGCATCATCACGTCCATGAAAATGAAATCAAACGGATGGCGGTCAAGCATTCCAAGCGCCTCGCGCCCGTTGCCGGCGACTTCCGGCGCATAGCCCATCTGCTGCAAAATGCGGACGGCGACCTTCTGGTTGATGGCGTTGTCGTCCACGAGCAAAATCCGCAGCGGCAGCGATTCCGCGAGCGGTTGCGCGGTCTTGGCCGGTTCGGGCGGCCGCACCGGAATGCGCGGGCTTAACAGCGCGCGTTCCAGCGCGGCGCAAAGCTGCGCGGGCTTCACCGGCTTGTGGACGGAGTGCGCGAACACGATGCGCACCTCCTCGGAACTGCTTTTCTTTTTGCCCATCGGCGTGAGCAGAACCATCGGCAGCATCGCGGTGGCGGGCATTTTTTGGATTTCCGCCGCGACGGCGAGGCCGTCCATGCCTTTCAGATGCAGATCAATCAGGGCCAGGTCGAACTCCGTGCCTTTGCGCAGCAGGTCCATCGCCTGCGCGGAATTTTCCACGGCCTGCGGCAACATTCCCCAAAGCCGGCATTGATCGAAGATCATGTTGCGGCTCGCGCCGCAGTCGTCGAGGATCAAAATTTTCAGGTCGGCCAGGCGCGGATTCTTGGCGGTGTGCGCCGGCGGCTTGGAATCCGCCGGTGTCGTTACGTTGATCGTGAAATGAAAGGTCGAGCCTTCGCCCGCCACGCTTTCGGCCCACATTTTTCCGCCCATCAGTTCGACGAGCCGCCGGCTGATGGCCAGGCCGAGGCCCGTGCCGCCGTATTGGCGCGATGTGGAGACGTCCGCCTGCGTGAACGGACGGAACAGTTTTGCGAGCCGGTCCGGCGCGATGCCGATGCCGGAATCGCGCACGGCAAAGTGCAGCCGCAGCGCCTGCGGATTTTCCGCCTCGCCCGGCGGCAGCAGCAGTTTTTCCACCTTCACAAAAACGTGGCCGCGCTCGGTGAATTTCAGCCCGTTGCCGAGCAGGTTCACCAGCACCTGCCGCAGCCGCTGCGCGTCGCCCTCGACGAGCGCGGGAATCCGTTCGTCCACTTCGTAGCCCAGGTCAAGCTGCTTGTCGAGCGCGCGCGAGGCGAGCAGGTCAAGCGATTCCTCGATGCAGACGCGGAGGTCGAACGGGCGTTTTTCCAGTTCCATCTTGCCCGCCTCGATTTTTGAAAAGTCGAGGATGTCGTTGATGATCGTCAGCAGCGATTCGCTGCTGTTGTGGATCGTGTCGAGATAGCTGCGCTGGTCGTGGGTCAGCGTGGATTCCATCATCAAACCCGTCATGGCGATGACGCCGTTCATCGGGGTGCGGATTTCGTGGCTCATCGCCGCCAGAAAATCCGACTTCGCGCGCGAGTTCGCCTCGGCGGCGCGGCAGGCGTCGGTGAGTTCCTGCGTGCGCCTGGCCAGTTCCTCGAGCTGGCGCTTGATCTGCACCCCGCTGCGAATCCGCGCCCGGAAGACGGCATTGTTGTCAAACGGCACCTGGATCAGTTCATTCAATCCCAGGTCAAACGCGCGCAAGGCCGCCGTGGTGTCCGTCGCCGGGATGAGCGCGACGGTAAAAATCTGCGACGACAGCGGGTGAAGTTTCAACTGCCGCAGCAGGCTCAAGCCGTCGGCCTCGGAAGTTTTCAAGTCCAGCAGCACCACGTCCGGCGGATGACTCTGGATGGAGCGCAGCGCCTCCGTGCAGGTGGTCGCAAAGCCGATGCTGCCGCCGTCGAGCCGGACCACCAGCGACACGGCCTCCACCAGCCTGGCGTCATTGCCCAGCAGCAAAGCCTGAAATTTGTTTGGATTCATGTCGGACAGTTTCCCGGAACGCAAAGATTTAGCAGTTTTTATTCCAGTCGGCCAGCCGAATTTTTTAGCGCGGACTCAAAGAACCATTGCCGGCAGACTGCCCGGCTAGATTCTCCTAAAAAAAGAGTTTGGCAATCCTTGGCTGCCAGTCCATGCCTGTTTTTGGCGATGAACGGGAAAAGAAAACCTTGTTCCTTCGCGGCTTCGTTGTTTATTTCCCGCCGTGAATTCTCAACCGGCAAATGCCAGTCCGAAATACCGCGGCAGGCTCGCGCCCTCGCCGACCGGCCATTTGCACCTCGGCCACGCGCGGACATTCTGGACGGCGCAGGTGCGCGCGCGGGCGAACGGCAGCGAATTGATTTTGCGGAACGAAGACTTGGATTCCACGCGTTTCAAAATGGAATTTGTGGATGCGATGCTCGAAGATTTGCGCTGGTTCGGATTTGAATGGAGCGAAGGCCCGGACGTCGGCGGAAAATTCGCGCCTTACAATCAAAGCGAGCGGATGGTTTTTTATCGCGCCGCGCTGGAAAAATTGCGCGCCGGCAATTTTATTTATCCCTGCACCTGCTCGCGCAAGGACATCCAGCAGGCCGTGACCGCGCCGCACGCCGAAGGTGACGAGCCGATTTATCCCGGCACTTGCCGGACAAAATTTCCATCTGCCAACTCCCAACTCCCATCTGCCAAATTCAACTGGCGCTTCCGCGTGCCTGACGGCGAGACGGTTTCCTTCACGGATGGAAACTGCGGCGAACAAAAATTTGTCGCCGGAAAAGATTTTGGCGATTTCATCGTCTGGCGGCATGATGATGTTCCAGCCTATCAACTCGCGTGCGTCGCGGACGACGCGGCGATGCAAATCACCGAAGTCGTGCGCGGCGCGGATTTGCTCGTCAGCACCGCGCGGCAGATTTTAATTTATCGCGCGCTCGGCTTGCCGCCGCCGAAGTTTTTTCATTGCGCGCTGATGCTGGACGAAAAGGGCGAGCGACTGGCCAAACGTCACGCCGCCTTGAGCCTGCGTAAATTGCGCGAACTCGGTGAAACGCCGGAATCGTTGCGGCAAAAATGGCAAAAATTTCTTTGATTTGTAGCGGCGGTCTGTGACCGCCGAAAAGCGGCGCTCACATAGCGCCGCTACAAGTAAAATTTTCCAAAAAAGTGCTTGTGAAATTTTTCACGATGAGGCAGACTTTCAATTCTCAAACCCACAATTGGTTTGGTTAATTGAGCAATCAGTGTCGTCGGGAGCGATTTTTACAGTGAAACAATTCAGCAAAATTTTTTTGGTGTGCGCCTTTGTCGTCACAATGTTTGTGACGAGCCTGAACGCGCAACCGACTTCGCCGCCGGCGGCAAGTTCGAGTGATGAAGCTGTTCCTTCCGCCGCGCCGGCAGTTTATACGATTCCCGGGATTAACTTTCCAATAACTAATTCGATGATCTGCACCTGGATCGTGGCGGCAATTATTTTGATCGTCGTGCGCGTCAGCACTTGGAAAAATATCAAGGAGATTCCGTCGGGAATGCAAAACGTGCTCGAAGCGATGGTCGAAGGCTGGGAAGGTTTGATTGGCGACATTTTGGACAAGCGCGTCACGCGCTGGGTTTTTCCATTCGCGACGACTTTCTTCATCTTCATCGTCATTTCAAATCTGATGGATTTGGTTCCGGGCGTCGGCAGTATTGGGATTTTTCATACGAATGGAGAGTTCACGCCGATTTTCCGTCCGCCAACGACGGATGCGAACCTCACGATCGTGATGGCAACGATTTTTTTGGTGATGAGCCTTTTTTGGGCGGTGCGTTACAACGGCGTCTGGGGACTGGCCAAGCACATTTTCGGCGTGAAAATGGAAACGAGCAAGTTGTTGTATCCAGTGTTTTTTTTGCTATTCCTTTTCATCGGCGCGATGGAATTGCTTTCCGTCGGGTTTGCGCGTCCGGTCGCGCTGGCGATGCGGCTTTACGGGAATGTTTTTGCGGGTGAAAGCATTTTGGACATGATTTTTCACGGCAAATCATTGTTCTGGTCAATCATCCTTTCGTCGGGCATGTATTTTTACGAAACCTTCGTCTGTGTTGTGCAGGCGTTTGTGTTCGCGATGCTGGTCGTGGCCTTTGTCGGCACGCTTTGCACGCACACGGAAGAAGAACACGGGCATTAATTTACCAATTTGCAGTCGCGTTAAAAATAAAACGGCTGCGACAACCAAAACCAAACAAAATAAAGTTATGATGTTAGCAGATACAATCGCTCCTGTGATTCAGGGCAACGTCCACATCGGTCTCGCCTTTGGCGGCGCGGCCATCGGCATCGGCATCGCCACCGCCGGCGGTGTCACCGCCATGGCGCGCAATCCCGGAATGTTCGGCAAAATTTTGACGTTCATGTTCGTCGGCATTGCGCTCGCCGAAGGCTGGGCGGTCATCGCGTGGCTCGTCGTCAGATAATCCGGTTATGGACAAACTAGGAATTGAACCGCGAATTCTGCTCGCGCAGTTTATCAGCTTTTCCATCGTCTTTTTCGTGCTTTGGAAATTTGCCTACGGGCCGATTTTCGCCATGCTGCAAACGCGCCGTGAAAAAATTGCCGAGGCGCTTGCCAACGCGGAAAAAATCAAAGGCGACGTTGCGAAAACGGAAGCCGACCGCCAGAAAATCCTGGCCGACGCCGGCGACAAGGCGAACAAGCTCATTGACGAGGCGCGTCAGGCCGCCGCGCGCGTGCGCGAAACGGAAACGCAAAAAGCGATTGCTGCTGCGGAGCAAATCGTCGTCAAGGCGCGCGAAGCTGCGGCACAGGAACATTCGCAAATGCTGGCGGAATTGAAACGCGAAGTCGGACGGCTCGTCGTGCAAACCACGGCGACGGTCACGGGAAAAATTCTCACGCCGGAAGATCAACGACGGCTTGCCGAAGAAACGGAAAAACAATTAGCGGCTTGAGAATTTGAACCGCAGAGGCGCAAAGGCGCAGAGAAAAACAAAAATTGAATTTGAAAACTCTGCGTCTCTGCGTCTCGGCGGTGAAAAATAAATGAAAATTTCCAAACAAGCCCAGCGCGACGCCCGGCAACTGTTCCGCAGTTGCCAGCAAAATAATTTGCTGGACGAAAATCGCGTCCGGCGGACGGTCTCGTTGTTGTCCGAAAAAAAGCCGCGCGGCTACGTCGGGATTTTGTCGCGCCTGCACCGGCTGGTGAAACTGGATTTGGAACGCCGCGCCGCGCGCGTGGAAAGCGCGACGCCGTTGCCCGCCGATTTGCAAACGGACGTGACGAACCGCATCAAAAAAATTTACGGCGACGGCGTGAACATCGTGTTCGGCCAGAATCCGGCGCTGCTCGGCGGCTTGCGGATTCAGGTGGGCAGCGATCTTTATGACGGCAGCGTGAAAACACGTTTGAATAAATTGGAGCAGAGTTTTTAGCCACAGAGACACAGAGCGCACAGAGAAAATTTTCCTCTGTGTTCTCTGTGACTCGGTGGCGAATTAAAAAATATGAGTAATCTATTACAGGAAATTGAAGCCCAGATCACGGGCGCGAAGACGGCGACGGCCAAACAAAACGTCGGCATCGTCCGCGAAATCGGCGACGGCGTGGCGAAGATCGAAGGCCTGACCGACGCGATGTTGAACGAGATGCTTGATTTCGGCGACGGCATCACGGGCATCGCGCTCAACCTCGAAGAGACCGAAGTCGGCGCAATTATTTTGGGCGACTACACCGAGATCAAAGAAGGACGCGAAGTCCGCACGACGGGAAAACTTTTGCAGGTTCCGGTCGGAAAAGGTCTGCTCGGCCGCGTCGTCAACGCGCTCGGCCAGCCGCTCGACGGCAAAGGCCCGATCAAGGAAAGCGCATTTTATCCCGTCGAAAAAATTGCGCCGGGCATCATCCGCCGCAAATCCGTGAGCCAGCCGGTGCAGACGGGCATCATGGCGATTGACGCGATGATTCCGATCGGTCGCGGCCAGCGCGAACTCATCATCGGCGACCGTTCGACGGGCAAGACCACGATCGGCGTGGACACGATGATCAATCAGGCGCGCATCAACAAGGCCGCCAAAGATGCAGGCGACCAGGATTGCCGTCCCATTTATAATATTTACGTCGCGATCGGGCAGAAGCAGTCGAGCGTCGCGCGCGTCATCGGCATTTTGGAAGAATCCGGCGCGATGCCTTACACCATTGTCGTCGTCGCGGCGGCCTCCGACTCGGCCACGAACCAATATCTCGTGCCGTTCACCGGCGCGGCCATCGGCGAATGGTTCATGGACAACGGCATGGACGCGCTGATTATTTTTGATGATTTGTCGAAGCACGCCGTTGCGTATCGTCAGGTCTCGCTCGTCTTGAAACGTCCGTCCGGCCGCGAAGCGTATCCCGGCGACGTGTTTTATCTGCACAGCCGCCTGCTTGAACGCAGTGCGCGCGTTTCGGAAAAATACGGCAACGGTTCTTTGACCGCATTGCCGATCATTGAAACGCAAGCCGGCGACGTTTCGGCTTACATTCCAACGAACGTGATTTCGATCACGGACGGACAAATTTATTTGGAAACGGATTTGTTCTATCAAGGCATTCGTCCCGCAGTTTCCGTCGGCCTGTCAGTTTCACGCGTCGGTTCCGCCGCGCAAATCAAGGCGATGAAACAAGTCGCCGGACGCATCAAAGGTGATCTTGCGCAATACCGCGAACTCGCGGCGTTCGCGCAATTCGGCTCCGACCTCGACGCGAAGACGCAGGCGATTCTCGAACGCGGCAAGCGCGTGGTGGAAGTTTTCAAGCAGCAGCAATACGATCCGATTTCCGTCGAGGCGCAGGCGGCGATTCTTTGGACGATGCAAAATAATTTCTTCGACGATGTCGCCGTGGACAAGGTGAAGGATTTCCAGCAGAAGCTTTCCGAGTATTTCCACACGCGCAAGCCGGACCTGCTCAAAAAAATTCTGAAGGAAAAAGCCATCAGCGACGCCATCGCAGCGGATTTGAAAACGGCGGTCACGGAATTTAAGCAAAGTTACAGATAAATTTTAAAACGTAATTTGCGAACGCAATAAATCAATCGTGCCATATAAAACCCAGCCAGCGCCGACGCGGATCGAATCGTTGATTTACACGATTCGCGGGCTGCGCGTCATGCTGGATTCGGATTTGGCGAAAATTTACGGCGTCACCACCGGCGCGCTGAATCAGGCGTTGAAACGGAACATCCGGCGGTTTCCTGATGATTTTGCCTTTCAATTATCCGGTGAAGAATTAGAAATCTTGATATCACAAATTGTGATATCAAAAAAAGGTTCGGGTGGACGACGCAAATTGCCGTGGGTTTTCACCGAACACGGCGCGATCATGCTCGCCAGTATTTTGAACAGCGAGCGGGCGGTGGAAATGAGTGTTTCCGTGGTGCGTGCGTTTGTCTTGATGCGCGAACAATTGACGGCGAACAAGGAACTCGCGCAAAAATTGAGCGAATTGGAAAATCGTGTCAGTGGCCACGACGAATCCATTCAAAATTTATTTGAGGCGATCCGGCAACTGGTCGAACCGCCGTTGCCGGAAGATCGGAAACAAATTGGTTTTATGCGCGAAACTTCGCCGCCATATCGCGTCAAAACACAGAAACGTTTTTAATTTTGCATTTTTAATTTTTAATTTCCGATGCCCAGCACACGCGACATACGCCGACGCATAAAGTCGGTCAAGAACACCGCCCAGATCACCAAGGCGATGCAAATGGTGGCCGCCGCCAAGATGCGCAAGGCGCAGCAGGCCGCGCTCGTCGGGCGTCCGTATGCGGATTTGATGAACGCGATTCTGGCCGAGGCCGGTCCGCGCATCGCGTCGTTCAAGCATCCGCTGATGGAAATCCGCGAGGTGAAAAAGCGCGCGGTCATCGTGGTGAGTTCGGATCGCGGTTTGTGCGGCGGATTGAACAGCAACCTGTTCCGCGAAGTGGTGAAACTGGACAAAGGCTCGACGTTTGTTTACGTCACGGCCGGGCGCAAGGCGTCGCAATTCATCGCGCGCACGAAGCGGCAGTTGGCTGCGGAATTCACTTACAAAGACGCGCCGTCGTTTGCCGAGGCGCGGGCGATCTCTAAATTCGCGCAGGATTTGTTTTTGAAAAACGAGGCGGACGCGGTGGACATCTTGTTCACGCAATTCGTTTCAACTCTGGTGCAGCAGCCGAAAACGATTCCGTTTTTGCCGGTCGGAAAAATCCAGGCGGTCACGGCTGGCGTCAACGCGCCGCAAACGGAATTGCCAAGTTCCGGCGTGCGGACGGATTCGTTTGAATTTGAGCCGGACGAAAAAACGGTGTTGAGCGAATTGCTGCCGCACAGTTTGAATTTTCAGGTCCACCAGATTTTGCTTGAGGCAAAAGCGTCGGAACACAGCTCGCGCATGGTCGCAATGAAAAATGCGACGGACAACGCGAAGCAGATCATCAAGGATTTGACGCTCGAATACAACAAATTGCGCCAGTCGAACATCACGAAGGAATTGCTGGAGATCGCCAGCGCGCAGATGGCGGTGGGCTAAACAGATTGCGAACGCGGCAGACTGGAATTAAACTGGCAACATGAATGCGACTTTAGAAAAAGCATTTGATGAAGCGGCAAAATTGCCGGAAGACGAACAGGAGCATTTCGCCCTTCGTTTGCTGGATGAATTGGAATTGCGCAAAGCGCTCGCCGAGGCCGAAGAAGATGTGAAACATGGGCGTGTCGTGCCGATTGAAGAAGTAAAAAAATTGATTCCTCAATGGATTGCCGAGTCATCATCACAGAAACGGCGATCCGCGACTTGAGCGAAATTGTCCGGTTCATCGCGCCCGACAATCCGCAGGCGGCGGAGCGGACTGGATTGTTGTTGATTGCGAAAACTGAAATCCTCGGGCGATTTCCAGAAATGAGGCGACGCCCGCCAGAAAAAGGCCTGGAGCATTTGCGCGAAATAGTTGCGCCGCCATATCGAATTTTTTATCGGTTTAATGTTGAAGAAAACATAATTGAAATCCGTCGGTTCTGGCATGGCGCACGCGGAACGCCAGTAATTATTGCAGAAGAAAAAATTTAATTGAGAGAATTTAATTATGAACAAAGGCAAAATCGTTCAAATCATCGGCCCGGTCGTGGACGTGGAATTTCCCGGCCAGTTGCCCGCCATTTACAACGCGCTCACGGTCGAATACGACCTGCCCGGCGGCAGCAAAACCAAGCTCACGCTCGAAGTGCAGCAGCATCTCGGCGACAACTGGGTGCGCGCCGTCGCCATGAGCACCACCGAGGGACTCAAACGCGGCTACGAAGTCACCGATTCCGGCGGCCCGATTTCCATGCCCGTCGGCGAAGCCGTCATGGGCCGTGTGTTCAACGTCACCGGCGATCCTGTGGACGAACAAGGTCCGGTCAAAGCCGACAAGTATCTGCCGATTCATCGCGCCGCGCCCGCGCTCGTGGATCAATCCACCAGCCCGCAGGTTTTGACCACCGGCATCAAGGTCATTGATTTGATCTGCCCGTTTCTCAAGGGCGGAAAAGTCGGCGCATTCGGCGGCGCCGGCGTCGGCAAGACCGTCGTCATCATGGAACTCATCAACAACATCGCGAAGTTGCACGGCGGCGTTTCGATGTTCGCCGGTGTCGGTGAACGCACGCGCGAAGGCAACGATCTTTACAACGAAATGATCGAGGCCGGCGTCATCAAGGTGGAGAAGGATGAAAAAGGTCATCCGAAAATCGGCGAGAACGGTTTGCCGATCATCGCGCCCGGTTCAAAGATCGGTCTCGTCTACGGCCAGATGAATGAACCGCCCGGCGCGCGTCTGCGCGTGGCGCTGTCTGCCCTCGCCGTGACCGAATATTTCCGCGACGAAAAAAATCAGGACGTGCTTTTGTTCGTGGACAATATTTTCCGTTTTTCGCAGGCCGGTTCGGAAGTTTCCGCGCTGCTGGGCCGCACGCCGAGCGCCGTCGGTTACCAGCCGACCCTCGCCGCCGAAATGGGCGATTTGCAGGAACGCATCACTTCGACCAAGAAAGGTTCGATCACGAGTTTCCAGGCCGTTTATGTTCCCGCCGACGACTTGACCGACCCCGCGCCCGCCACGACCTTCGCGCATTTGGACGCGACCATCGTGCTCGAACGCTCGATCGCCGAACTGGGAATTTTCCCCGCTGTTGATCCGCTTGCCTCAAATTCCCGCGCGCTCGCGCCGGAAATCGTCGGGCAGGAACATTACGACGTCGCGCGCGGCGTGCAGAAAGTTTTGCAACGCTACAAGGATTTGCAGGACATCATCGCGATTCTCGGCATGGACGAACTTTCCGCCGAGGACAAGACGACCGTTTTTCGCGCGCGCAAAATCCAGAAGTTCATGAGCCAGCCGTTCACCGTCGCGCAGGTTTTCACCGGCCGCGAAGGCAAGCAGGTTTCCCGCGAAGACACCGTCCGCGCGTTCAAGGAAATCCTCGAAGGCAAACACGACGAAGTCGGCGAACAGAATTTTTACATGAAGGGCGGCATTGACGAAATTAAAGAAGCGTGATTTGTTGAAATGTTGAATCGTTAAATCGGCAGACCGATTCACGATTCACGATTCAACAATGTAAGGATTTAACGAAACACAAATGGCCACGATCAAACTCGAAATTGTCACGCCGGAGGCGAAAACCTACTCCGACGACGTGGACATGGTCACGCTCACCGGCACGGAAGGCGAGATGGGAATCTTGCCGCAACATATGCCGTTGATGACGCAACTCATCGCGGGCGAAATCATCGCGAAGAAAGGTTTGGAAACAATTTTCCTCGCCGTCGGCGACGGCTTTGTGCAAGTCACTGGCGACCGCGTCGCCATCCTCACCGACATGGCGATCCTCGCCGAGAACATTGACGAAGCCAAAGCTGAGGAAGCCCGTCAACGCGCCGAAGCGCGTCTCGCCGAAAAAATCACCGAGGAAGAAGCGGCCTCCGCCGGCGCGGCGCTCGCGCACTCGCTGGCGCAACTCAAAGTCAAACGCCGGCACAAGTAAGTCCGCGAATTATATTGGCATTTCAAGCAGTTTTTGTTACTTCATAGCCACGACCAATTATGGGATCACTGAAAAAACGCCGCAAGGCAAAGATCAACAAACACAAACGGCGCAAGAAGCTGCGCTTGAACCGTCACAAGAAGCGCACCTGGCAGAAGTAACCTGCCGCGCAGTGTGA
>Ga0075522_10002137_pt1 | contig 14787 bp, 12 predicted proteins | sample NGEPerA_FD_74796 | JGI IMG/M metagenome (GOLD analysis project Ga0075522, IMG submission 74796) | Arctic peat soil microbial communities from the Barrow Environmental Observatory site, Barrow, Alaska, USA - NGEE PermafrostL2-A | ecosystem: Environmental > Terrestrial > Soil > Wetlands > Peat ... | reverse complement strand
GCCAATATCCTCCCCGAAGGGATGGCGAGCCTGCCGAAAGACTATACGGCACCCCAGGCGCCCAAGCTTGGGCCACCGCTGCCGGGCGATCTCGGCAAACCTATGCTGAAGGCCGGCGTGACGGCTCCCGGCATGCCGACGCCGGCTACACCCGAACAACAGCGCATGGCTCAGGAACAGGATGCGGCCCGCACCAGCCACCTTTTTGCGACCACCAATATTTCCCAGGCTGTTGCGTCGGCTGTCGCGGCGCCAGCACCGTCCGTCGCCCCGATCGCCACGCCGTCAGGAGGATCGGCCGACCAGGATCATAAGCTGGCCTTCTTGAACGGAACGGCAGACCACCAGACTGCAAGCCCCGACCGGCTCCAGGCCGCGCCGAGCCCCTACGTGCTGCAGGCTGGCGCCGTGATCCCAGCTGCGCTCATTAGCGGACTCCGCTCCGATCTTCCCGGCCAGATCACGGCGCAAGTGACCGAAGATGTCTATGACAGCACCACAGGCAAGATCCTGCTCATCCCGCAAGGAGCTCGACTGGTCGGCCAGTATGATGCGCAGATCACATTCGGCCAATCGCGGGCCCTGTTGGTCTGGAATCGTCTCATTCTGCCGAACGGCCGCTCCATCGTGCTGGAACGCCAGCCTGGCACCGACACCGAAGGCTATGCAGGCCTGGAGGACCAGGTGGACGAACATTGGGGCTCGCTGTTCGAGGCCGCAACGCTTTCTACTCTCCTCAGTGTTGGCGCAGAGGCCGGGACCAGCAACAGTGAGAACAATCTCGCCCAGGCCATTCGCCAGGGCGCCTCGCAAAGCTTCAACCAGGTCGGCCAACAGGTCGTAGGACGCTCCTTGAACGTCCAGCCGACCATCACCATCCGTCCGGGCTTTCCGGTTCGGGTTTTGGTGACGCGCGATCTTGTCCTTGAACCATATCACGCATAGAGGAAGATCAGATGGCCAAGCTCAAACTCGGCCCCGTCGAAACGGACAAACCGGTACGAGTCAGCATCAAACTGGCGGCGCCCGTATATCGTAACTTACTCGCCTATGCCGAGGCACTCGCGACAGCGACCAAGCAGGAGCCGCTCAAACCCGACAAACTCATTCCGCCGATGATAGAGCATTTCATGGCGACGGATCGCGGCTTTGCAAAGTTTCGTAAGCAGGCGCCTGTGCAGGGCTCACAGAAGGTGCCTTGAGGCCGACATGTCGCGCATGAATGATACGAAGCGGCCGACCACGAAATCTTTGTTTTCAGGAACCCAGACCAGCTCAATCTCTAGACTGGCGTCCTCTTCCAGGATGTGCCGGAATACTACGCCCGGTATGCGCACCTGCGCCTGTGCTTGTGTCACCAGAGTAATGCCAAAGCCGGCCCCCACTAATCCCAGCACCGACTGCTTACTTGCCGAGTGCGTACCGAAATGTACCCCGCTGCCAAGAAAAGCAGCGTAATACTCCCGCGCGGTCTGGCTTTCATCCCAGCCTTGTACAAGTAGCGTCTCCTCGCGGATTGCATCCCAGGTCAACCGCTTTTTGCGTGCGAGACCGTGGCCTTTGGGCAAAGCCACAAGCAGCCGCTCCCGGTAAATCGGCTCCGCGACGGCGCGCGGCCAAAGCGTATGTTTCGTCATTAACGCCACATCCAAGCGGCGTTCCTCCATTGCGGATGCGATGTCCCGCTCGTTCATCTCGAAAATTGTGAGACTCACATCAGGAAATCGCTGGTGCCAAACGCGAAGTAGGCCCTGAATTGGTTGTCCAACCGACGGAAGTCGCATACCCAACCGAATTTGCCCAAGTTGCCCGAGGCCGCCGCTATGCCCGGTCGAAACCAACACCCCGAACTCAGCGAGAGCGCGTCGTGCATGTTGAATGATCACTTCGCCAGCAGCGGTCAAACGCAAACCGTCATGACCGCGTTCGAACACAGTCAGCCCCAGCTCGTCTTCAACGCGCTGGACCCTGCGACTCAAGGAGCCCGTCTCGATGCCTAGTAATTCCGCCGCCCGCGTGAATTTGCCGGCCTCAGCTGATGCCAATAAATACCGTAATGCTTCAAAATCAATCGTGCTGTGTGGCTTCAATTCTTTAACTTCTTCTGTGCCTTAAGCTGCGCTTCAAAGTCCTTCTTTTTGAAATCATGGAAACACTAGACAGCCGCGCTATGGCCTTCGGTCCAACAAAATCTTGAAGCAAGGCAATTTAGGCTAATTGAACCAGATCAACTCCTCTGCATAAATCGGCATAGGATTGTTAGATTACTAAATGGTTTCCGATGAACGACAAATGCGTCAATTGTTGTTGATCAGAATCAACGCAAGGACCAGCCGCGATCCCGTTCGGCAGCCAGCGCGCCCTCGGGCAGGACCTCGCCACCCACCTGCTTAATACACAGGGCAACGAACGAATAGAGATGGCGCAGGTGCGCGGTGCCGTCGCCCGCGACCTGCACGGCGCGTTCGCCGAATGGGAGGTGCAGGCCCACACGTTGACGCGCTGCACAAACTACCTCTACAGCCTTTCGATCAATCCGGATCAGCGGCAAATGTGGCTCACCAAGGCGCGGTACCTCGACTACATCGAGCGCACCTAAAGCCGCCTCGGGCTGTCGGCCATGGGCTACATCCAACAACGCGCGTGCTATGCTTTCTTATGATTCCGAGCTTCAGCAAATACACTCTTCTCACAGGAGCCGGTTGGTCACACAACTGGGGCGGCCGGCTAGCGTCTGAGGTGTGGCAATCGGTGATCGGTCACACTGTCATGAAGAAAAATGAACCTCTGCGTAAGATGCTCTTGGACGAGCCATCGTTCGAGGCGGCGCTCGCAAAGACCTATGCCGCACCCTTCGCGGAAGAGGATCGTCAAGAATTAGAAGAGGCCATACTGGATACCTTCATCTCCATGGATCGCGAGATCGGTCTGTCCGACCATGACCCGTGGATCAATATCTACAAGGTGCAGGAACTTCTGTTCCGCTTCTGGGGTCAGCGCGCCGACCACAACAATGCCAGTTATCTATTCACCCTCAATCAAGACCTGTTTTTTGAACGACATCTATATAACGAGCATGTTGCTGGCGCGCCCGGCGGGGTATTGCCGGGTCTTGTGCCTGTTCCCAACCAGCGGTGGTTCACCACCAATGTCGGGCTCTATTCACCTGAATTCACTTTGCGCCCGGCAGCCGATCCGGCGGGGGAAGGTCGATTGCAAGGTCAGACGAACGTCATCAAGCTGCACGGTTCTTTCAATTGGCGCTCACCCAATGGCCGAAATCTCATGGTGGTAGGGACTGAAAAGACAGGCCAGATTGCTGCGTCACCGCTCTTATCGTGGTACGCTGAAATCTTCAGACAGGTTCTCGCGGCCGGCGGAGTCCGGTTAATGATTGTTGGCTATGGATTCGGTGATGAGCACATCAATGCCGTGATTGCCGGCGCAATTGAGAAAAATGGACTTTCCGTGTTCATATGGGACACCGCACCCAACCTTAAACAACGTGTCCTAGCGGCCCCACATGGTCCAGCTATATGGAACGGCCTTATCAGTACCGCGTCGCGCCGTCTGGTTGAGGTCTTTCCGAGCAATCAGTCTGTGACTGAGGAGTACGTGCGAATCCAAAACACCTTCTTTGCTTAGTGAGATTTCAGTAGGACCACTAGTCACGGATGATCTAGGCTCAACAGGATTGGAGGTATCACTCCCCATCTCTCATATGCCAAAAAATGAGCAGCTCCCAGCAACGGTACCGACGAATTCGACTTTGCCTCAGGCGCAGTCGAGTGGCCTCATCGCTCGCGGTCTGGCGGCTATCCAGCAGTCACTTTCTGTACCTGAGAAACAGGACGCTGAAAGCCTCTTCAAGAAAGGAATGCGCTACAGAAATGACGAAGGCGGAACACCTCAGAACAGTGAGCAGGCGCGTGCATATTTTTTGGCGGCAGCCACATTAAATCATGCTGAAGCCCAGTATGAATTGAGCTTGCTCCTCGGAGAATATAACGAGTGGCCAAAAGCTGTTGGTTGGTTGGAAAAATCCGTTTCACTCGGCTTCGGCCCAGCTCAACAATACCTTGCTAAATTGCTATCCGACCCCTTGATAGCTGACCACCTCAGTAACCCGAACTACGACGAGTCACAGTTGTATCGCCAAGCATCAGCTTGGTTCGAGGAACGGGCAAAGGCCGGCGATCCAGCCGCTCAATATGACCTTGCTTTGATGCATTGGAATGAAGAAGCAACAAATTACAGTCCTGAAGAAGCTATGCGATGGATGAAAGCAGCGGCAGAGCAGGATCATGGATTTGCCTGCTTGCGGCTAGGTGAATGGTTACTCGATGACAAAGCCCCCCACCACAATACCGAGCAGGGCATTTACTGGTTTTCACGCGCCGCAGAATTGGGAAAGTCACATGCATGTCAACGTCTAGGCGATCTTTACCTGCTCGGTCATATGGGTGGACGTTACGCGTCAAAAAGGGGAGAAAAGTCTTCGCAACTCATTCCGCCCGATAAAAATTCTGCCGTCAGCTGGTACGAACGCCAAATTGAACTCGAGAAAGAGCGCGGCTCTTTCATGGGCGCACAATCACTAGGGCGGCTATATCTGTTCGGAGATTACCTCGATCAAAATATGTTGCTTGCTGAGCGATGGCTATTACATGCTGCAAACGCAGGAAATCTCGATTCACAGAGATTACTTGGCTCTGAATACACGTCGGGTAAACGACTAAAGAGAAATGCGACTGCGGCCCTTCACTGGCTGAAGATGGCTGAACAAAACAGTAGTAGCTCAAAGCATTGTGACCAATATCAGCTGGGCTATTTTTACGAACACGACAACGACAACGCGCCCAATTATCTCGACGCTATAATGTGGTATCGCAATGCTGCCGATCAAGGAGAATACAGAGCTCAGAAAGGCCTTGGTTCTCTGTATGAGTTCGGACGCGGCGTGCCGACGGATTACGTGCAAGCCTATAAGTGGTACGCCTTATCTGTTGCCAATTCCTATGGCAAACCTGGGATAAGGGACTTCCACGCTGTCGCCATTAAGGCACGCGATGTGCTTGCCCAAAAAATGATCCCATCCCACATCGCTGAAGCCCGTCAGCTTGCGAGCGATTGGTTGGGCAACATCACCTCCTTGCACCCCGCAGACTATGAACTTGCAAGAGAAGGGCTGGTTAAAGGTGCTTCCTGAAGAACAAGAACTGGCCCGCCTGGATGCGCAGCAAAAGGAGCTTGAGGAACAGCTTGTTTCCGCAGAGTTGTCTTTAGAAACAGCTGCGACGGAAATAGAACGGTTCAAACAACGCTACTACCGCGCAGTGGGACGCCTATACGCTGAGCTCGATGAGCTTGAGGCAAAAATTTCCAATGCACGCCTAAAGCAGGCGCCCAACGATCCCAACGTCAGAGCTCACGCAAAAGCATCTGAGGAGCGTGCAAAACGAACCGCTGAAGAAGCTGGCTTTGTTGAAAGTCAACCAGATTCAGAACCTGAAATTACGCCCACCCTCAAACAAGCATACCGGCGTGCGGTCAAACTAATGCATCCTGATCTCGCATTGACTGAGAAGGAACGCCTAAGGCGCACGGCGCTCATGGCCCAGATAAACCTCGCCTACAAGCGAGGCGACTTGGCTGCAATTGAAAAACTCATCAAAGAATACGGAGAGGACCCTGAAGCAATCGTTGGGGAAGATGTGGCTTCTCGAATCGTTAAGACCATTCGCCGCATTGCCCAGTTGCGACGCAGAATCGACGAAGTGAAGCAGGAACTGGAAGCGCTCAAGAAAACCGATATCTATCGGCTAAAGCAAACCATCGAAGAACAAGAAGCCAATAGGGGTGACCCTTTGGGCGACTTGGCCCGTGACTTGAAAAGGCAGATAGTGGAGAAGCAACGTAAGGCGTATGCCTGATCCCAGACATCGACTTCGGGCTTGGCAAAAGGGCAGCCGAAGCCGCCCTTATAACTTCTTTGAATTCCCTAAAAAAAACGAGGGGGCGAACGGATTCGAACCGTTGACCCTAGGGGATCCTGAACCCGCCCTTTATCCGCCAGTGACCCGCATATCTGCGATAACTGGCACTTACGTCGCACTTACGTCAGCCGGAGAGTGGAGCCGCGTAAGCAAAAGGGCGGCCGATGCCGCCCTTTTAAGTACTTGAATTTCCCTATTAAAACTGGAGCGGGCGAACGGATTCGAACCGTCGACCCTAACCTTGGCAAGGTTATGCTCTACCCCTGAGCTACGCCCGCGATCCAAGTTCGAGGGGCGGGTTATGGCCCATCACCCGTCCTGTTTCAAGCCAGAGCCGATCCGGCCCAAAAAGGGGAATTAACCTTCCATCAAGCGGTCGAACAGCGCGCGAACCGCCTGCTGCCGCGCCCGGAGTTCCCGCTCCAGTTGGGTGAAATCGACTGCCCCGCCGGCGCGGGCGAGCAGGGTCTTCAGCCCCGCCGAGGCCTGTTCGGGCTGGAGCGTCTCTTCCAGGGCGATGCGCAAAATCTGGGTCAACGCTTGCTCCAGCCCGGCCGCCTCGATCAGAAGGGTGGCATCGTCCGGATCGAGCGCGCCGCCCGCCATCTTCTTCAGCGCCGCGATGATGTTGGTGTCGAGAAGGACGGGGCGATCGGGCGCGTGAATCAGCTGAAGGGCTTGGGCCACGAATTCGATGTCGATCAAGCCGCCGGAGGCATATTTGAGGTCCCAGACATTGCCGCCGGGATATTGCGCGGCGATTTTCTTCCGCATCTCCCACGCGTCCGCAAGAATATGCCCGTGATCGCGCGGCGTGGTGAGGCGTTGGGCGATTTCCGCCGCGATCCGTGCCCGTAATTTTTCTGTTCCCGCCACCGGACGGGCCCGGGTGAGCGCCATATGCTCCCAGGTCCAGCTTTCGCGCGCGTGATAGTCGGCGAAGGACTGGAAACTCACCGCCGCCGGCCCCTTGTTGCCGCTGGGCCTCAGCCGCATATCCACATCGTACAATGTGCCCGCTCCGGTGGGTGTGGTGAGCGCCGCGATCAGGCGCTGGGCCAGGCGTGCAAAATACAATGTGGGCGACAGGCTCCGGGGCCCGTCCGAACCTTCCACGCCGTCCGGCACGTCATAGACGAACACAAGATCGAGATCGGAGTTGGCGGTCATCTCGCGCCCGCCCAGCTTGCCCAGCGCGATCACAGCGAATTCCGCGCCCTTCACCCGGCCCACGCTATGGGCCAGTTCAGCTTCCACCGCCGGCAACAGCCCCGCAATCACGCTTTCGGCGACGCGGGTAAAGGCCGGACCAGCGCGCTCGGCATGGACCGCGTCGCTCACCAATTGCACCCCGACCCGGAAATTCTCTTCCCGGGCAAAGCGCCGCGCGCCGTCCAGCTGCTCCTCGTACGAGCCCTCAAGCTGACGCTTGAGATTGGCCTCCAATTGCACTGCCGTGGGGAGCGTTGCCAGGAAATCGGCATCCACCAGCGCGTCCAAGGTTTCCGGCGCGCGCGCCAGATGAAACGCCAGGCGGGGCGCCGAACCCACCACCCTGGCCAACAAGTCCAGGAATTCCGGCTTGGCCATGAACAGGGAAAAAAGCTGTACGCCGGCCGGGAGATTGGAAAGAAAGCGGTCGAATTGCACAAAGGCCGCGTCGGGGTCGGCGGTTTCGGCCAGCGCCTTCAGGATCGCGGGCAGCAGCTTGGTGAGAAGTTCACGCGCCCGGGCCGAACGCATGGCGCGGATGCGGCCGTGATGCCAGCCGCGGATGGCGGCAGCCACTTGCGAAGGGGCGCCGAAGCCCATTGCCCGCAACGTCTCCAGCGTCTCCGGATCGTCCTCAACCCCAGTGAAGACGAGGTTGCCATGCACATCGGCCAGATCGGCCTCACGCTGAAACAGCCCCGCGTAGTGATCCTGAACCGTCTCCATGGTGCGGGTGAGATCGGCGGAAAATTGCGCGACATCGTCATAGCCCATGAAACACGCGACATGCGCCAAGCCCTCCTCGCTTTTGGGCAAAGTGTGGGTCTGCTCGTCCTCGATCATCTGCAGCCGGTGCTCCAGGGCCCGGAGCGCACGATAGCAATCGCCGAGGTCATCCGCCGTTTGCGGCTCTATGACGCCCGCCGCGGCCAGCGCCTTGAGCGCGTCCAAGGTCGCGGGCGCGCGCAGCGACGGATTGCGCCCGCCCAGGATCAATTGCTGGGTCTGGGCGAAGAACTCGATCTCGCGAATGCCGCCCCGCCCCAGCTTGATATTGTGGCCCGCCACCTTGATCTCGCCATGGCCGCCATGGGCGTGAATCTGGCGCTTGATGGAATGGATGTCCTCGATGGCGGCGAAATCCAGATGCCGCCGCCAGACAAAGGGCGCGATCGCGGCCTGAAACGCCTTGCCGGTTTGCGGATCGCCGGCGCAGGGCCTCGCCTTGATCATGGCGGCGCGCTCCCAATTCTGCCCCAGGCTTTCGTAATAGCTTTCCGCCGCTTCCAGCGAGATCGCTGCCTGGGTGGCCGATGCGTCGGGGCGCAGCCTGAGATCGGTGCGAAAGACATAGCCGTCGGAAGTGATCTCGGACAGAAGTTTGACCAGGCCGCGCACGATATCCACCGCCGCGCCGCGCGCATCGCCGTGCTTGGCGAAGGGAAAGCGCGCATCATAAAAAACGATCAGATCGATATCGCTGGAATAGTTCAGTTCATGGGCGCCGTATTTTCCCATCGCCAACACGGTCAAACCGCTTTCCGCCTCCAGAGCGGCGCCATCCCGCTCCGGCATATTGTGCAACGATGCGGCCCGGCGCAGCAGAAAGCACAACGCGCCCTTGACCGCGGCGTCGGCAAAGCGCGTGAGCGCGCCTGTCACCTGGTCCAGATTCCACCAGCCGGCGATGTCGGCGATGGCGATGGCAAGCGCGGCTTCGCGCTTTGCCCGGCGCAATCCCGCCATCGCCTCCATTTCTTCGTCAAGAGACTCTATCTCTTCCGCCCGCGCGATCGCGGCTTGCAGCGCGCCGTCCGGTCCTGCCGTCAACACGCGGGTCAATGTTTCGGGCTCGCGCAACGCCAGCCGGCCCAGGAACGGGCTGTTGCCGAACACGCTATCCAGCAGCGCCTGCTGATCCGGGCGCCAGGAAAGGCCGCGCCCGAAAAGCTCTTCGCGGATGCGCAAAGCACGCGCGGAATCGAATGGCAGGGGTGGAATATGCTGACCGGACATCGCCGGATTTAGAGCATCTATTCTGCGGCGGTGCGAGCGGGGACTTGCTGGATGCGTGGGCTTGCGGGCGTCAGGCGCAAAGCCGGCCGCGGGAAGCGCAGGATGGCCTTCAGACCGGGCGCATTGTCTTCCAGTAGCAATTGCGCATTGTGGAAATGCGCCACCGCCGCCACCAGGGAAAGGCCCAGGCCGGTGCCGGGCGAATTGCGGCTGGCTTCCAGGCGCACAAAGCGTTCGACCACGCGGCTGCGCTCATGGGCGGGAATGCCGGGACCGGAGTCGGCGACCGCGAGATCCACGCCGGCAAAAGACTGGGTGATGGAAATCGCCACCTGCCCCCCGGGCGGCGTGTATTTGATGGCGTTGTCCACCAGATTGGCCAGCGCCTGCGCCACCAGGCTGCGCACCCCTTCGATCAGCGGCACGCTGGCGGTGGCAAAGATGAGCGACACACCGCGCTCTTCCGCCAGTGGCTCGTACAATTCGCTTACATCGCGTGCCACCGAGGCCAGATCCAGCGGCGACATGGCCCCTCGCGCCGTGCCGGCATCGGTCTCGGCGATCAGGAGCAGTGCGTTGAAGGTGCCGATCAGCTGGTCGGTATCGACGATCGCGTGTTCGATTTCGCTGGTATCGGAGCCGGCGGCCGACAGGCGCGCCTGGGATTGCTCCAACCTCTGACGCAAGCGGGTCAAGGGCGTGCGCAGATCGTGCGCAACACTGTCGGTGACTTCGCGCAGGCCTTTCATCAGCCGCTCGATACGGTCCATCATGCGATTGAGATTTTCCGCCAGAAGATCGAATTCGTCCTGGGCGCCCGAAACAGGCACACGGCGGGTCATATTGCCCGCCATGATCTCGCCGGAGGCGCGGTTGATCGTGTCCAGCCGCCTCAGCATATTGCGGCTCATCAAAGCGCCGCCCAGAAGACCAAACAACAAGATCAATCCCATCGTCCATGGCAGCGTGGTGCTGAACATGCGCTGGGTGACGTCGCGGTCATGAACATCCTGGGCCACCAGCAGGTCAAAATTGCCCGCCAAGGTGAAGAGCCGGCCGCGCGCGCGCCGCGTCTCCGCCACGCCATTGACGCGCCGCTCATAATCGAATTCCACGAAATCGCCGGCGTTGGGCCTGATCGCGGGCCAGATATCGAGGTTGCCCGCAATGACACGATGCGCGCCGTCGGTAAGAAGATAAAGCGCCTGGTTGCCATGCAGCGAGCGGCTCATCACGCTTTCCGCCAAGCCACGCAGCCCCAACCTTTGATATTGCTCCGACAGGCCGGTGATTTCCGCCTCGATGATCTGGTCGGTCTGGGCATCGAGTGTGCGCCGCGTGTTCCAATAGGTGAAGAACAGCAACGCGCTCACCGAGACGGCGAACAGCAGCACGTAAACAAGAACGATGCGAAACGCCTGGGTGCGAAGGAGCCGGGAACCCGCGCGGGCCATCTGCGTGCTATCTGGCCCGGATCATATAGCCGGCGCCACGGATGGTGTGCAGAAGCGGTGTGTCGAAGCCTTTGTCGATCTTGGCGCGCAGCCGCGAGATATGCACATCGATCACATTGGTCTGGGGATCGAAATGATATTCCCACACGCTTTCGAGCAGCATGGTGCGGGTGACGACCTGGCCGGCGTGGCGCATTAAATATTCCAGCAGGCGGAATTCGCGGGGCTGCAGGTCGATCACTTGGTCGCCGCGCTTGGCCGCGCGGGTAAGAAGATCGAGATCGAGATCGCCCACCGTCAATCGCGTCTTCACCGTCACCGGCGAGCGGCGGCGCATCAGGGCATCGATGCGGGCGAGAAGTTCGACAAAGGCGTAAGGCTTGGTGAGATAATCGTCGCCCCCCGCCTTCAGGCCTTTCACCCGCTCATCCACTTCGGAAAGCGCGGACAGAAACAGGACCGGCGTGGCATTGCCATGCTCGCGCATCTCGGCCACCACGCCCAGGCCGTCCATTTTGGGCAGCATGCGGTCTATGATTGCCACGTCATAAGGCCGCGACAGCGCCAATGACAGACCGACATCGCCATCGGCGGCATCGTCCACCACATGACCCGATTCCTTCAGCCCTTGGACCAGATAGCGTTGGGCTTCCAGATCGTCTTCCACGACAAGAATGCGCATGGCCAGTGATACTCCTTTAGCGCCTCAAGGGTCCGCGCCGGCGGCGTGGGTGGGGGGACTCGCCGCCACCGGCGCGGGGGGCCGGACGTAAAGGCTGTCGCCTCGCTGTCCGAAACACGCTTCAAATCACGTCGCTCCGATGTCCACGGCGACGAACCGGGAGCCGCCCTGGGCGGAGCCCACCAGCAGCAGCACGCTCTTGCGGCCGCCTTTCTGCGCTTCGGCCACGCCTGATTGCACATCGGCGGGCGTGTGAACGATTTTGCTGCCGACCTTCTGCACCACATCGCCAGGCTGCAGACCCTTGTCAGCGGCGTCGCTGTTGGGATCGACCTTGGTGATGACCACGCCGGCGGTGGCTTCATTGAGATTGAAGGTCTTGCGCGCCTCGGGCGTCAGCGAGGCCAGCCCCAGCCCCATGGCGTTGCCGGTGGCGACCGGACCCGGCGCGGGATTGGGCGCGTCGGACGCCGCTTTGTCATCCGGGCGATTGCCGATATCGGCTTTCAGAGTCTTGGCCTGGCCCTGGCGGTTGACCGCGAAGGTTGCGGACTGGCCGGATGGCACCAATGCCACTTTGCGAGTGAGATCGCGATTGTCTTCCACGGTCTGACCGTTGATCGAGGTGATGATGTCACCCTGCTGGAAACCGCCTTTGGCGGCCGGACCATTGGGCACCACTTCGGCGACCAACGCGCCCTTGGCGTCCTTGAGGCCCAGCGACGAAGCGATTTCCGGCGTCACGCTCTGGATGCTCACGCCCAGCCAGCCGCGCGAGACATGGCCATGGGTCTGAAGTTGCCCCACCACGTCATGGATGGTGGACGCGGGAATAGCGAAGCCGATGCCGACGCTGCCGCCCGAAGGCGAGAAGATCATCGAATTCATGCCGATCACCTGCCCGCGCAGGTCGAAAGTGGGACCGCCGGAATTGCCGCGGTTGATGGGCGCGTCGATCTGGATGAAGTCGTTGTAATTGCCGGCGCCGATGTCGCGGCCGATCGAAGAGACGATGCCCGCGGTCACCGAATTGGAAAGGCCGAAGGGATTGCCCACCGCGACCACCCAGTCGCCCACGCGCAGTTGCCGGTCGTCGCCGAATTCCACGGTGGGAAGCGGCTTGTCGGACTTGACCTTGAGCAACGCGATGTCGGTGGCGGGATCGGTGCCGATCAGCTTGGCTTCGAAACTGCGCCCATCGGGCAGCTTGACGGTGATTTTCTTGCCATTGTCCACCACGTGATTGTTGGTCACGATCAGGCCCGATTTGTCGATGATGAAGCCGGAGCCTGCGCTGATCGCCTTGTGTGGCGCTTGCGGATGCTGCTGATTGAACTGGTTGAAAAGATCGCGGAACGGCGCGGGCAGATTTTCCTGCTGGTCGTCCATCTCAGTTTCGGTGGTCATGGTCTCGGAGGTGATGGTGACCACGGCGGGGCTTACCCGCTCGACCAGATCGGCGAAGCTGAAAGGCGAAGAACTTTCCAGCATGCGCGGCGTGGCATGCGTGTCATTGGCCGCGAGCTGGACCGTAGCCTTGTCGGCTACTGGAGTCGCATGCGGCAGGAGCGCGAAAGCGCCCAGCCCCACCACCAGGATGGTGGCGGCGCTTCCCATCGCCAGAAGGCGCGAGCGCGTGCGGCGAAGAGAGGATTGCTGCGGTTGATTGGAGTTGTCGGTCTGCATCATGCGCTCCTTGAAGGCCCGGCGGGTGCTCCGCCCGTGACCCCGTAGATGTGGGAATACCCCCTCATTCTTACGAGTTCCTAACTGCTATATTAGAATTATTTAATGGCTTATAGCGAGGCGGAATCAGCCGGGTTTGACCGCCGGATAACCCAGTAGGCAACGCCACCGGCCCCCAAAAGCACCACAAAAGGCGCCAACCACAGGAAGTATGTGTCTGGCTGGAGCGGCGGCTCCATCAGGATGAAATCGCCGTAACGGGCGACCAGGAATTGCTTGATCTGGCTGTCGCTTCTTCCCTCCCCCATCTGCTCGCGCACCAGATGGCGCAGTTCGGCGGCCAGCGGCGCCTGGGATTCGTCAATGCTCTCGCCCTGGCAGACCAGGCAGCGCAATTGCCGTTGCAAGGCGCGGGCGCGGGTCTCCATCGCTTGGCTGGAAAAAGTACCGGCCACCGGCGCGGCGAGCGCGGCGCTTCCCAGCGAAGCCGCCAGCAGAAACGAAAAGATCAGCCGTTTCATTCGGCGGGCTGCGCGGCCGGCGAGGGCTCGCCGATCCTCACGCGCAAGCGACCCCACAGGCTGAGCGTACCGCCCAGCGCCATCACCAGCGCGCCCAGCCAGATGAAAGGCGCCAGCGGACTGACATAGGCGCGCACCGTCCAGCGACCGCCGCCACGATTGTCGCCCAAGGCCAGATAGAGATCGGAGAAGCCGGTGGTGCGGATCGCGGTGTCGGCCACTTCCTGGCCTTCCGCCGGATAGACGCGCGACTGCGGCTTGAGCACGCTCACGACGCGGTCATGGTCCATCAAGGCGAGGTGCGCTTCCGTCGCCTGATAATTGGGACCCTGGACCTGGGTCACGCCGTCGAAGCGCAGGGTGTAAGGCCCCACATGCATGATCTCGCCCGGTCCCATCACATCCAGCGCTTCGCTGCGCCAGAGCGAGGTGGCGGTCACACCCATCAAAGTGATGCCAAGTCCGGCATGCGCCAAAGCGGCGGCAAACGCGGCGGCATGCGCGCCCTTGCGCTTGAAGACGTCGAGAATGGAAGCCCCGATCAGCCAACCCGCCACCGCGAACGCCAGTGTCCCAGTGAGCGCGCGCGGGCTGGCCACCGCCAACACCACCACGGCCGCAACCAAGGCCAGGCCCAGGGCAGGCGCCAAAGTCCGCGCGCTGGCCTTGAGATCGCCCCGCCGCCAGCCCAATCGTGGGCCGAATGGCACCAGCAGCAGGAGGGCGAAGAAGATGGGCGCGAAGGTGAGCGCGTAATAGGGCGGCCCCACCGAAATCTTCTGCTGGCCGTGGGTGAGCGCGTCCAGCGCCAGCGGATAAAGCGTGCCCACGAATACGGCGGCGGTGCTTCCCACCAGGAACACATTGTTGAGCAACAGCGCGCTTTCCCGGCTCACCGTGTCGAAGGAGGTCCCGCCCTGTAATGTCGGCGCGCGCCAGGCGAACAAGGCCAGCGCCGCGCCGATGGCGCAGACGATCAGAACCATGATGAAAAAGCCGCGGGTGGGATCGGTGGCAAAGGCATGCACCGACGACAGCACGCCGGAGCGCACCAGAAAGGTGCCAATCAGGCTCAAGGAAAAGCCGCCGATCGCCAGCAACAGGGTCCAGGTGCGGAACGCGCCGCTTCGTTCCGTGGCAAGCGCGGAATGCAGTAGCGCGGTCGCCACCAGCCAGGGCATCAGGGAGGCATTCTCCACCGGGTCCCAGAACCAGAACCC
>Ga0075522_10002136_pt1 | contig 14789 bp, 15 predicted proteins | sample NGEPerA_FD_74796 | JGI IMG/M metagenome (GOLD analysis project Ga0075522, IMG submission 74796) | Arctic peat soil microbial communities from the Barrow Environmental Observatory site, Barrow, Alaska, USA - NGEE PermafrostL2-A | ecosystem: Environmental > Terrestrial > Soil > Wetlands > Peat ... | reverse complement strand
TGTCAGGACCACACGACTTTGCCGTCCGCTTCAGGCGCCCTCGTCAAAGACACCATCCGCGTCCATCGCATCCCGCCCCGCGTTTCGCGACGATCATGATACGCCCCTTTGGTGGGACGGGATGGGGTGAGATATAGGGTGATTTCATTTCTGTAAAACCGAAATATTTTTTCGTCGAGGACTGGACAGGGCAAATCAGTTTGATTTGATTGAAGAAATTAATTTCTGCGCGCAATGGCTCGCCTCGCATTGAGCCAGCATCAAGCGCCTTTGGTGCGAACCAAAGTCGCAGTCTTGGGATGGTCAGGCCAAAACAGGGCAAGTCATCCGGATCGAGTCACAAACACCTAAATCCATTTTTCGGCAACAAGCCGATCGTAGGCGGCCTTGATGTGAGCGGGCGGCATGATTTGACGCTTGCGCTCGTTCCAGCCCTGTACCGCCTTGACGATTTCGTCAAAAGCCGCTTTTGGCTTTTCAGCGACGGTCCAATGGACAGTAGCCAACAATTCCATGCCGTAAGGCGTTTCGAAACCTTCAATCAATCGACTAATTCGGCCCACGCGCTCGCCGGTTTCTTTATCGGCACTTGCTTCAAGTAATGCTTCGGCTTCAGCAAGAGCCGTGCTCATTACAGTAATTTCCGAAGGCTTTGTTCCGTCACCGACCCCGGCAAGGAATGCTCCGTCCATTTTTGTGAGCACATGGCGCAGCGCCGGCGCGTACGGGCCGAATTTGTGCTTTTCGAACTTCAGCGAGCCCAAGTTCTGTCCCGCGCTGGCCAGGAAATAAGCGAGCTTCTGCACCTCGATTTGAGTCAGCGGATACATCATCTCACGATAGATCGACAGCAGCTTGACGATGGCCGCCCGTCCCGGTGTCATTTTGGGTTTTTCAGCTTCTGGCACGAGTTCGCGGACCCGATCATCTGTGGTGGGGGCAAACAGTTTCACGTTTACGTCAGGCAGCTTTTCGAATGCGGCCTCGATCAGTGGCTTAACTTCCGACCAATTCAGTCCTCCGTTCCCGCAGCCAAGCGGGGGAATGGCGATGGATTTGATCTTCAGCGCCTTAACCTGATGGACCAAATCAACCAAGCCGCACTCAATATCTGACAATCGCGACGGTTGCCGCCAATGACGCTTCGTCGGAAAATTGATGATGTATTTGGGCTCTACGAGTCCGCCGTTGTCGAACACGAGCATCTTGCAAGGAGCGACCTCTTTCCGTTTGCAGGCGGCCTCGTAGGCCTTGTAATTCGCAGGCCATTTGCGCCGGAACTGCAGGGCAATGCCTTTGCCCATAACGCCGACGGTGTTTACGGTATTGACGATCGCGTCGACGCGCTGTTCCAGCAGGTCACCCTTGGTGATTTCGACGGCCATTGTTTTACCCTATCAATAATACCAACCGGGATGCCTCGCGATATCAGGCTGCCAGCTGGTCCCCGCCAATGCGGCGCGCACGCGCGCCTCCATGTTCTCATTTCGTACCCCGATTTGGGTTATTGCAGCAAGCGGCAAGCGCTCGTGCACGAGGAATTCGGCCTGTCGAATTTCCCGCCGTTGAGCGTATTTTGCGGGGGTGTGCCGGCTCATCCAATACTGGCAATAGCCGTCCAGTTGCGGCTGCTCATAAAACAGATCCCAGGCAATTTCCTTGAGGTCTTCGAGCGCGCGGAAGAAGCGGGCGTAGTCAAGGGCTGCGTGCAAAGACGAGGACCGTGAGATGGATAAGGTCACCGTGCTTGGCATCAAAGTAATGGATATGACGCGTTGTGAGCCTGAGATACCGCTCATTGATGCTGAGCTATCCAGGATGGTCAGCAGAAAGGACGCGGAATCTCGATGCATTAGACCCGGCGCGATCGTCTTTCCGAAGAACGGCGCTGCCGTCGCGACTAACAAGAAGCGTTACGTTGCCAATTGGTGCGTAGAGTCGGTAGCTGCCGCATGAGCGACCTCAAGATCAGCGAAGCCGGCACCGTCCAGTTCCCGATGGTAAAGCATGCCGTTGAAATCGGCTGGATGCCGATCAATCCAGAGATTGCCAAACAGAAGCGTGGCGGCGAAGCCGGCATGCTTCTCCGCGACGAGCTCGAAGCCAAGCTGGCAGAATCTAATCCCTGGCTTTCAGCCGATGCCGTGCGTTCGATCATCGAAACGCTCGATGCGATTCCGGCGACCGTCGACGGCAACCGCGAAATGTTGCTTTGGCTGCGCGGCGAACGTGGCTGGTACGACGAAGCTGAGAAACGGCATCGCCGAGTTCAGCTCATCGATTTCGAGAACCCCGCCACCAACGTATTTCATGTTTCGTGGGAATGGGCGCTGAAGCCCCCCGCGCGCAAAGGTAACCGGGCCGATGTGATGTTCTGCGTCAACGGCGTACCGGTCTGCATCGTCGAGCACAAGAACCCCAAGGACGGCGACGCCATCGAGCGCGGTATCAAGCAGCTTCGCCGTTATGAGATCGAAACGCCGGAATTGATCGGCGCACCCCAAGTCTTCAGCGTCACTCACCTGCTAGACTATCCATCGCGGCCTTGCCATTGGTCTCGCGCTTTTCGAGATCCTTCAGGATGCGCTCGGCTCGATCCTTCAAGGGTTGAAGAATCGGCGCCGCGTCGTCGTCGTCGTCGATCTGCTTCTGGAGCCCCCGCACCAGGTTGAAAACCTTGCCTTCGTCCGAACCCTTTTCTGATCGCAAGGCTTCCAGTGTCTTCACATCGAAGGTAACGCTCCTCGACAATCGATTGATGTCGCCCTGAGCGACACCTTGTTCGACAAGCCGACGGGTTTTGTACGCGAGATCAGCGACAAAACCGATCTTTTCGGCGTAGGCGTTCCGGACCGTCGCATAAAGCTGCGCCAGCCGCTTGAACGTCCCGATGTGGTCGACGAGTTCCTTTGCCGGCGACAGGATTTCCCAAAGGTTTTCAATATCCTTGTAGGCCTCGAAGAATGCCTTACGCGGCTCCGGGTCGAGAAATCGACTGTAGACGAGACGTTCCAGCCGTTCGTCAGCGTCGCCCCCTTCGCCAGCCTCGAGATATTCAGTCCTGGCCTTCGCTATTTTGTCGAGGAAATCGTGCAGCAGCAGATCGATGTCCTCGATGACGCCCTGGACATCCTCCGAGTCGAAGCGCAGCGCTTTCTTCAGTTCATGGAGCACGCCGACGAAGTCAACGACCAGACCCACTCGCTTCTGAACCCCTTCCTTGTCGACATAGGGCCGATTCACGCGGGCCACGGCCTGTAGCAAGACGTGGTCACGCATCGGCTTGTCGAGATAGAGACAATACAGCAACGGGGCATCGTAACCCGTGAGCAGCTTGTCGGTAACGATCAGGATTTTTGGAAGCTGGTCCGCTTTCTTGAACGACAGCCGGACGCCCTCCTCATGCTCGTCGCTGAGCTGCAATGCGGCGACAAGCGGCCGGTCAATGATATCGGCGGCGTTCTCGGTGTAAACCGGAACGGTCCATTCCGGAGGCAGCAGCTTGTCGAGCGCCCGCTTGTACTTGGCACATGCCTCCCGATCGACGGCAACGACGAAGGCCTTGTAGCCGAGCGGCAATACATTTTCCTTGAAGTGCTCGGCAATGAACGCTGCGACTTTCTCCACCCGGTCGTCGGCCTTCAGGAAAGTCCGTAATCCGACCGCCCGGTCGAGCACCTTGTTCAGTTCCTCGATGTCCGTGACGCCCTCGGAACCGGCGAGGTCGAAAAATTCCTTGTCGAGCCGGTCCGCCGGCACCGTCATTTCGCTCGGCGCCCGCAGGTGCTTGATCGGCAGCGTGGTTTCGTCGGCGATCGATTCCTTGATCGAATATTTGTCCAGATAGCCGGCCTCGTCCTCGGCCCCGAAAATCTTGAACGTACCGGTGCCCTGCTCGGTGTTGGCGATCGGCGTGCCGGTGAAGCCGATGATGGTGGCGTTCGGAACCGAGGCCATGAGATAAGTGCCGAGGTCCTTGGCAACGGACCGATGCGCTTCGTCGATGAAGACAAAAATGTTGTCGCGAACGGACGAATCCTTTCGGATCGCCTCGAACTTGTGGATCATCGCGATGATGAGGCCCCGGAAATCCGCGTCCAGTAGCTGCTGAAGGTCGGCCTTGGTGCTCGCCCGCTTGATGGCGATGTCCTGGTTCTGCATTTCGCCGAGCACACGTTCGACCCAGCCTTTCAACTGCCCTTCCAGCTCGGTGCGGTCGACGACCAAGATCACCGTCGCGTTTTGAAACCGGTCCTTTTGTTCCAGGATCAGTTTCGCCGCGGTGAGAAGCGTGAAGGTCTTCCCGGAGCCCTGCGTGTGCCAAACAAGGCCACGCGTCTTGGTCAGGTCGCCACATCGGGCAACGATTTTGTCGATCGCAATCCGTTGATGTTGGCGCAGTATCGATTTTCGCGTCTCGCTGTCCTGAACGTAGAACAAAATCCAGTGCTGGAGCGTGCGCAGAAAATCAGTGCGGTCGAAGAATGCCTGCACAGCAAAGCGATAGGCTTCGTCGGGTGTCTGCTTCCAGCGCGCCATGTCGCGGCGAGTCGCGTTCCAAGTGACGCCGTACCAGTATGCTCGCAGCCCTGGCTGCCGAGAAAGACGCGGCAGAGAAAGCCGCAAAAGACACCGGCCTTGCGCCAAAGGCATTCGCGGTGTTCTGGACACTTCGCGAAGAACCGGCCCTCAAGCAATGCGGAATCGATCCCCTTGAACTCGCAAGAGAGATCGAAAAACTGCTGGCGCGATTTCCGAATTTTCTCGTCAATGCCGATGAGCAGAGACAGCTTCGGGCGGCCCTGTATCGGCCGCTGATCGCTGTCGCCAAAGAGCCCCGGACCCTCATCGTCGACCGGATTGTCGCCAATCTGCTGAGCTGAAATTGGTCATGACGAAACGTGAGGACGATCATTTGCTGTTGAAGCGACGCGTCGAGCGCTGGGCGACCAGGCTCAAGGTAAAGCCAAAACTCGTCCGCGTACAGAAGATGACCCGCAAGTGGGGCTCTTGCTCAACTGCCGGGACGGTCACGCTTGCAGCCGACCTCACAGAGCAGGTTGGAGGATTTCAGGATTTCGTGGTTGCGCACGAGCTATTGCATCTTCGCGTCCCCAACCACGGGCGATTATTCAAGGCCCTCATGACGATGCACGTCCCCGATTGGCGCCTGCATAATATTCGAAGGTGAAAAGCCCCTACACCGGCAACCCATTCTGCTTCGCCAGTTCCTTCAGCGACACCTGTGGCCGCGCGCCGATGTGCTGGATGACTTCGGCGGCTGCGAGCGCGCCTAACCGTCCCGCCGCCTCATGGCCCGCCCCGCGCACCAGGCCGAACAGGAATCCGGCGGCGAAGAGATCGCCGGCGCCTGTGGTGTCGACCAGCTTCGCAACCGGAAACGCCGGCACCGCCACGACGCCATCCTTCGACGCCACCACGCAGCCCTTCTCGCTGCGGGTGACGACACCGAGGCCGACATCGGCGCGCAATTGCTTCAGCGCGGTGTCGAAGTCCGAGGTCTGGTACAGCGAATGCAATTCGGCCTCGTTGGCGAACACCAGATCGGCCGTCTTGTTTCGCATCAGTTCGAGGAATTCGCCGCGGTAGCGGTCGACGCAAAACGAATCCGACAAGGTCAGCGCGACCTGGCGGCCGGCGCCATGGGCGATGGTCGAGGCCTTGACGAAGGCGGCCTTGGCGTCCTTCGGATCCCAGAGATAGCCTTCGAGATAGACGATCGCGGAGGCCGCGATTTGATCGGCGTCGATATCATCAGGCGTCAATTCCTGCGCGGCGCCGAGCCAGGTGTTCATGGTGCGCTCGCCGTCCGGGGTCACCAGGATGTAGGAGCAGCCGGTGGCGGGGCCGCCGGCGGCCGGCGCGGTCTCGAACGCGACGCCGGCGGCGCGGATGTCATGGGCGTAGAGCCGGCCGATCTCGTCGTCCCTGACCTTGCCGACATAGGCGGCGCGGGCGCCAAAACTGGCAAGGCCGACAATGGTGTTGGCGGCCGAGCCGCCGGACATCTTGGTGGCCGGCCCCATATCGCGGTAGATCGAGGCGGCACGCGCCTCGTCGATCAGCGCCATGCCGCCCTTGGTCATGCCGTGGCCGGCGAGGAAGGCCTCGTCGGTCTGCACCAGCACGTCGAAAATCGCATTGCCGATCCCGAGGACGTCGTATTTTGCTGAAGTCATTCTACCTTGAGTCCTGTTGCGGCAATTGCGCTGGCGCTGGAAATCCGGTCCAACCGGTTTTGAACGGGTGCAGCGGCCTATCACGACCCGCCCCGCGCCAGCAAGCGACGGTGCTATATAGACCGATCATGATCCGCTCCTTCCTCACGGTATCGACGGGGACGCTGGCCTCGCGCCTGCTCGGCTTCGTGCGCGACGCCGGCATCGCCGCGCTGCTCGGCGCGGGGCCCGTGGCGGATGCGTTTCTGGTGGCGTTTCAGCTCGTCAATGTGGTGAGGCGCCTGTTGACCGAGGGTGCACTGAACGCGGCGTTGGTGCCGGCCTGGCTACGCGTGCGCGAGGCCGAAGGCGATATCGCAGCGGCCGCCTTTGCCGGACGCGTGCTCGGCACGATCAGCGCGGCGCTGATCGTGGCCACCGCGCTGATCGGCCTGCTGATGCCGTTTGTCATCACGATGCTGGCGCCGGGTTTTGCCGGCGAGCCTGCCCTGCGGATGGCGGTCGACGATGCCCGCTTGATGTTGCCCTATCTCGCCTTCGCCGGCCCGCTCACGGTGATGATGGCGCTGATGAACGCGGAAGGCCGGTTCGCGCTGACGGCGTTCTCGCCGTTGCTGTTCAACATCGCGTTGATCGCGGTGATGGCCGCGCTGCTCGGCTGGCGGCAGGATGCGGCTTTCGCCGCGCTGATCATTGCCGGCACGGTCGGTGTCGCCGGGCTGTTGCAGCTTTCGATGCTGCTGTGGTGCCGTGGCGCCAGCCTCGCGACGCCGCTGCGCGTGTCGTTCGATGGTGAGATGCGCGGCTTTCTCAGGCAGGCGATCCCCGGCATGATCGCGAGCTCCGCGCCGCAATTGCTCGCCGTTGGCGGCGCGATCATTGCCTCGTCACAGCCGGCTTCGGTGTCGTGGCTCTATTTCGCCAATCGCCTGATCGAGTTGCCGCTCGGCATTGTCGGCGTCGCCATGGGGACCGTGCTGGTCCCTGAGCTGACGCGCGCGCTCCGCGGCGACGATCAGTCCGCCGTGGCGCATGCGGAATCGCGCGGCCTTGAATTGTCGGTTGGGCTGGCGCTGCCCGCAACGCTCGGACTGATCGTTCTGAGCGAGCCTGTGGTTCGAATGCTGTTCGAACACGGCGTCTTCACCGCGACTGATGCGGCTGCGACCGCGCAAGCGCTGATGTGGCTGGCGCTGGGCCTGCCGGCGCATGTGCTGGTGAAAGCGCTGTCGCCGGCCTTCTTCGCCCGTCACGATACGCTGACGCCGCTGTGGGCGACGTTGAAGGGATTTGCGCTGGCAGTCGCGCTGGCGCTTGTGCTCGGCCACATGTTCGGCGCCAGCGGCATCGCCGCCGCCATTGCGATCGGGGCCTGGAGCAGCGCGCTCGCGCTGATCCGCAAGGGTGCTGCGACCTTCGGGTTTTCGATCGACGCCGCCGCGCGCCGCCGGCTGCCGCGCATCGTGGCGGCGGCGCTCGCCATGGGCGGACTGCTGTGGCTGGCGTCGCGGTTCCTGCCACTGGCCGCGGCCGCGCATGGCTTCCCGCAGGCGCTGCTCCTGCTGCCGCTGATCGCGAGCGCGACAGTGGCCTACGCCCTGCTTCTCGCCGCGTTCGGCGTGATCGACTTGAACGAGGCGGTTAACGCGATCAGGCAAAAAGGCCCCGCCGACTTGCGTGGCTGAACGCCTCGTGGCAATGGACGGCGCGACACAGGAAAGCTCAAAATGGCATTCGTTGAACGGGTCTTTTCAGGGGTCCAGCCGACCGGCAATCTGCATCTCGGCAACTACCTCGGCGCCATCGTCAATTTCGTCAAGCTGCAGGACACCCACAACTGCCTGTATTGCGTGGTTGACCTGCACGCGCTGACGCAGCCCCTCGACGTCTGGGGGGGACCGGCGGAACTGGCGCGCAACACCCGCGAGGTGACGGCGGCCTTCATTGCCGCTGGCATCGATCCGCAGAAACACATCGTGTTCAACCAGAGCCAGGTGTCGGGGCATGCGGAGCTCGCATGGATATTCAATTGCGTGGCGCGGGTCGGCTGGCTCAACCGCATGACGCAGTTCAAGGAGAAGGCCGGCAAGGACCGCGAAAACGCGTCGGTGGGTCTCTACGACTATCCGGTGCTGATGGCGGCCGACATCCTGCTCTATCGCGCCACCCATGTACCGGTCGGCGAGGACCAGAAGCAGCACCTCGAACTGTCGCGCGACATCGCGCAGAAATTCAACAATGATTTCGGCGATTCGATCCGTGGCCACGGAATCAACGACGGACTGTTTTTCCCGCAGCCCGAGCCGTTGATCACGGGACCTGCGACGCGGGTGATGTCGCTGCGCGACGGCACCAAGAAAATGTCGAAATCGGATTCGTCGGATAATTCGCGGATCAATCTCACCGACGACGCCGACACCATCGCGCAAAAAATCCGCAAGGCGAAGACCGATCCGGAGCCGCTGCCGTCGGAGGAAAAGGGGCTCGAGACCCGCCCCGAGGCCGACAATCTGGTCGGCATCTACGCCGCACTAGCAGACCGCAGCAAGGCCAGTGTGCTCGGCGAGTTCGGCGGCGGGCAGTTTTCCAGTTTCAAGAACGCACTGGTCGAGCTTTGCGTTGCAAGACTGTCGCCGATCGCCTCCGAGATGAAGCGGCTGGCCGCCGACCCCGGCCATGTCGACCGGATCCTGGTCGACGGCGCCGACCGCGCCCGCACGATTGCCGCCGAGACCATGAAGGCGACCAGGGACATCCTGGGCTTCGTGCGCAAGCAATAGCCGGCAAAGGATTGATGCAGCGCACATCCGCTTGTCTGAGATGGCCGCGCCGTGGCAGCATGCAGGCCGGCGCAGCACGGGGCATGCATGAGCACCCAGCGACGAAGCTATCAGGCCGGTCACACGCCGAAATGCCTGGTCATCGTTGACGACACCGCGGAATGGGATCGCGCGGTCTACTACGCCAGCCGCTGGGCGATCCGCGCCGGCGGCGGCGTGGTGATGCTGCGCATCATCGAGACCGAGGACCAGAACCAGCAATGGCTCGGGGTCGCCGAGGTGATGCGTGCCGAGGCGCATGAAGAGGCCAATGCGGCGCTCGATCGGGCCGCCGGCCGCGCCAATGGCATCGCCGCGATCACGCCCGAGCGCGTGATCCGCGAGGGCGACGCCATCGAGCAGATGCTCGACGTCATCGACAAGGACGCCGATATCGCAAAGCTGGTGCTGGCGGCCAATCCGGGACCGGAAGGCCCCGGCCCGCTGATCACCATCATGGCCAATACAGTCGGCTCGTTCCCGATTCCCGTCACCATCGTGCCCGGCGACCTCAGCGACACCGATATCGACGCGCTTTCGTAGATTACCGTCGCCGCAGGCCTTTGATGCGGCTGCGGAACCGGCGTTTCCTGATTTGACGCGTTTTCTTCACGCGAACCGGCGCTCCACTTCGCTTGAAAACGCTACCTTTTCTCCACCCCTTGACCGTGCATCCGCCGTCGCCATCTGCTATTGGACGACCACCCGCCGGCCTTGAACCGGCGACGCCGGAGAAAGCCATGTTCATCCAGACCGAAGCCACCCCCAATCCTGCCACCCTGAAATTCCTGCCCGGCCGCACTGTGCTCGACGGCGGCACCATGGAATTCGCCAACCGCGAGGCCGCGGGCCGTTCGCCGCTCGCCGAGAAGCTGTTCGCAGTGCCCGGCGTCACCAGTGTGTTTTACGGCAACGACTTCGTCACGGTGACCAAGGATGCGAGCGAATGGCAGCATCTGAAGCCCGCGATCCTCGGCGCCATCATGGAACACTACATGTCGGGCGCGCCGCTATTGGCCGACGGCTCAGCGGGAAGCGATGAGGCCGCCGACGAGCAGGACGAATTCTTCAACGAGGCCGACGCCGAAACGGTCGGAATGATCAAGGACCTGATCGAGACCCGGGTGCGCCCCGCGGTCGCCAATGACGGCGGCGACATCACCTTCCGCGGCTTCAAGGACGGCATCGTCTACCTCAACATGAAGGGCTCCTGCGCCGGCTGTCCGTCATCCACCGCGACCCTGCAGCACGGCATCCAGAATCTGCTCAGGCATTTCGTGCCTGACGTGGTCGAAGTCCGGCCGATCTAGGGAGCAGCGAGTGGCGAATAGCGGATGGCGAACAGGAATTAATCCGAACCTCCTGTTCGCCATTCGCCACTCCCTGTTCGCCTGCCCCCCATGCTGATCCTCGCCATCGATACTGCGCTGGATGCCTGCGCCGCCGGCGTGCTCGACACCGACGCGGGCAAGCTGATCGCACGGCAATCGGAAGCGATGAAGCGCGGCCACGCCGAAGCGCTGATGCCGCTGATCGCGCGCGTCATCAAGGAGGCCGGTGTCGGCTTCGCCGCGCTCGACCGCATCGCCGCGACCACCGGCCCGGGCAGCTTTACGGGCCTGCGGGTCGGACTTTCCGCCGCGCGCGGCATCGCGCTTGCCGCGAATAAACCAGCGGTCGGCGTCACAACGCTGACGGCCTATGCCGCGCCGGTCGTCAGCGAGAGCGGCGAACACCCCGTCATTTCCGCGATCGATGCGCGGCACGGGCATGTGTATTTTCAGGTGGTGAGCGGCGATGGCAGTTCACTGATCCGGCCGCGGGTCGGCCCCATCGAAGAGGCGCTCGGCGCCGCGCGGTTCGGCGCCGCGCACCTCGTCGGCAACGCCGCCCAAATTCTCAGCGACCGCTGGCCCGCCGATGCGCCGCCGCCCTTCAAGGTCGATGCACAAGCCGCCCCCGACATCACCTGGGTGGCATGGGTCGGGGCCGCGGTCAGCCCGAACAGCGCGCCGGCCCGACCGTTCTATCTGCGCGCACCCGACGCCAAGCCTGCTTCCGATCCGCCGCGGAAACCCGCGCCGCCTTCCCCGCCATGATGCCGTGGCTAACCGGATTGTGGAGTGGCGGGACAGCGGTGGTGGAGCCCGCGAGCCTGCGCGACGCGCCGCGTCTGGCGCAGCTGCACGGCGCGTCGTTTCACCGTGGCTGGGGCGAAACCGAGTTCGAGGCGATGCTGGCCGAGCGCAATACGCTGGTGCATCGGCTGCGAATCCGAAGAACGATCGCAGGCTTCGCGGTGTCGCGCATGGCGGCGGACGAGGCGGAGATCCTTTCGATCGCGGTGGCGGCAAGCCACCGCGGGCGCGGCCTTTCCCGCAACCTTCTATTGACACATCTCGGTCATCTTGCCGGCCGCGGCATCCGCACCGTTTTCCTGGAGGTTGAGGAAAACAATCAGCCGGCGCGGCGGCTTTACGAGCGGGCCGGCTTTACCGCCGCCGGGCGCCGCGAGCGGTATTACCGGCAGCCGGATGGAGAACAATTGAACGCCCTTCTGATGCGGCGCGACTTGTCCTAGCCGCGGCGCGGTGGCAGAACAAGACGGGCAAGAAGCCGGCGGATTTGCGCTGTTACCCAAGGCGAAACCGATGACTGCACTGAAATCCACGTCCGCGCTGAAAGCCTCCGGCATCGAAGCCCGCTGCGCCGCCACGGGCATGCGCATGACCGAACAACGCCGCGTCATCGCGCGCGTACTGGCGGAAGCGGCCGATCATCCCGACGTCGAGGAACTATATCGCCGCTGCGTCGCGGTCGACGACAAGATCTCGATCTCGACGGTGTACCGGACGGTGAAGCTGTTCGAGGACGCCGGCATCATCGAGCGTCACGACTTCCGCGAGGGCCGCGCCCGCTACGAGCAGATGCGCGACAGTCACCACGATCATCTGATCGACCTGCGCGACGGCAAGGTGATCGAATTCACCAACGAGGAAATCGAGAAACTGCAGGCCGAAATCGCCCGCAAGCTCGGCTACAGGCTGGTCGACCACCGGCTGGAACTTTATTGCGTGCCGCTGGACGACGATAAGGCTTGAACTTCAATTGCTGTCATTCCGGGATGGTCCGGAGGACCAGACTTCAGATGTGCAAAGTGCACATCGGGGAATCCTTGGATTCCGGGTTCGCTTCGCGCCCCGGAATGACGGGTGGATGCTGGATTTTCGCTCCTTTAGGCTATATTTGAGCGGGTCGCCGCATTGGCGCCACCTCCGCCCAGCATTCAGGTTCCATGAAGCCGCCGCGCAAGCTGCATATCAAGTCCTATGGCTGCCAGATGAACGTCTACGATGCCCAGCGCATGGTGGACACGCTGGCGGGCGAAGGCTTCGTCGAGACGGCCGACGTCGACGACGCGGATCTGGTGATCCTCAACACCTGCCACATCCGCGAGAAGGCTTCCGAGAAGGTTTATTCGGAATTGGGCCGGCTGCGCGCCGTCAAGGACGAAGCCGCGCGCAACGGCCGGACGCTGAACATTGCAGTCGCCGGCTGTGTCGCCCAGGCCGAGGGGCAGGAAATCATCCGCCGCGCGCCGGTGGTCGACGTCGTGGTGGGCCCGCAAAGCTATCACCATCTGCCGCAACTGCTGGCGCAGGCCAAGCGCCATGGCCGCGCGCTCGAAACCGAATTTCCGGTCGAGGACAAGTTCGGCTTCCTGCCGCCTCCGAGCGCGGATGCGATCCGCGCGCGCGGCATTTCCTCCTTCGTCACCGTGCAGGAAGGCTGCGACAAGTTCTGCACCTTCTGCGTGGTGCCCTACACGCGCGGGGCCGAGGTGTCGCGGCCGGTGGCCAGGATCATCGACGACGTGAAGCGGCTGGCCGATCACGGCGTGCGCGAAATCACGCTGATCGGGCAGAACGTCAATGCCTATCACGGTGAGGGCCCCGACGGGCGGATCTGGCCGCTCGGCGCGCTGCTGCGCAGGCTGGCGGAAATTCCAGGCATCGTCCGCTTGCGTTACTCGACCAGCCATCCCCGCGATGTCGACGACAGCCTGATCGAGGCGCATCGTGATCTGCCGGCGCTGATGCCTTTCGTGCACCTGCCTGTACAATCCGGTTCCGACCGCATTCTCGGTGCCATGAACCGCGGGCATACCGTGGACGATTATCGAGGTGTCATCGACCGGTTTCGTGCCGTCCGCCAAGATATTGCATTTTCATCGGATTTTATCGTCGGTTTCCCCGGCGAGAGCCACGAAGATTTTCTCGCCACCCTCGCGCTTGTCACGCAAATCGGATACGCTGGCGCCTATTCGTTCAAATATTCGCCACGGCCGGGAACGCCGGCGGCGGACATGCGGGAGACGGTTTCAGCCGAGGACATGGACGAGCGATTGGTGCGGCTCCAGGAATTGATCGACAGCCAGCAATCGGCCTTCAATCGGGCGGCGATTGGCAACATTGTCGACGTGCTGTTCGAGCGAAGCGCGCGCAATCCCGGCCAGATCGTCGGCCGCACCGCCTACCTGCAGCCGGCGCATGTGATGGCTCCAGCCGACATCATCGGGCAGGTGCTACCGGTCAAGATCGAGAGCCTCGAGCGCTACAGCCTGCTCGGCCACCTCGCGGCCTCGCCAGCGACATTGCCTGCAATGACATCCATTCAAACGACAGATTCTGCTCAAACGAGAATGGGAGCCTGAACCCTTGCCCAAAAGCGCATCGGATTCGCCTTCGCTTGCTCCCAACCGCAAACTCGACCGCGACATGCAGATTCCACCGGAGACGCAAGTCGTCATCGATTTCGATGACAACAGAGGGGCGTCGGCGCTGGTCGGACCCTATGGGCAGAATCTCGCGCTGATCGAGCGCCGGCTCGGCGTGGTGGTGGATTCGCGCGGCAATCACATCTCGATCGCCGGAACGCGCGACGGCTGCGACGCCGCGCGGCGCGTGCTGGAGACGCTGTATGCGCAGGCGGTGCAGGGCCATGATCTGGCGCAGGGCGATGTCGACGGCGCGATCCGCGCCGTGATCGCGCAGGGCTCGCTGTTCGAATTCGACGCCAAGAGCGTCAAATCCTCGTTCGAGACCATCAATCTGCGCAAGCGTCCGGTGCGGGCACGCACCGCCGCCCAGGATTCCTACATTCGTGCGCTGAAACGCCATGAAATGGTGTTCGGCATCGGTCCCGCCGGCACCGGCAAAACCTGGCTCGCGGTGGCGCAGGCCGCGCAATTGTTCGAACGCAAGGAAGTCGACCGCATCATCCTGTCGCGGCCGGCGGTCGAGGCCGGCGAGCGGCTCGGCTTTCTGCCCGGCGATTTGCGCGAGAAGGTCGATCCTTACCTGCGGCCGATCTACGACGCGCTTTACGACCTGATGGACTCCCGCATCGTCGAGCGCGCGCTGCAGGCCGGCGAGATCGAGATCGCGCCGCTCGCCTTCATGCGCGGCCGCACGCTGACCAACGCCGTCATCATCCTGGACGAAGCACAAAACACCACCTCGATGCAGATGAAGATGTTCCTGACGCGGCTTGGCGAGAACAGCCGCATGATCATCACTGGCGATCCCTCGCAGGTCGACCTGCCGAACGGCCAGACTTCGGGCCTCGCGGAAGCCGTCAGGCTGCTCGATGGCGTCGAGGGCATCGCGCAGGTGAAATTCACCGCCGAAGACGTGATCCGCCACGAATTGGTGGCGCGGATCGTCGCGGCTTACGAAGGATTGCCGCAGCGGCCGGCAACCAGCAAGCC
>Ga0075522_10002135_pt1 | contig 14796 bp, 8 predicted proteins | sample NGEPerA_FD_74796 | JGI IMG/M metagenome (GOLD analysis project Ga0075522, IMG submission 74796) | Arctic peat soil microbial communities from the Barrow Environmental Observatory site, Barrow, Alaska, USA - NGEE PermafrostL2-A | ecosystem: Environmental > Terrestrial > Soil > Wetlands > Peat ... | reverse complement strand
CCTTATGCGCCGGTCGCGAGCAACAAGACTGAGGAAGGACGGGCAAAGAACCGCAGGGTGAAGTTGGTGGGGATAGCGACCAGGTAGAATCATTCGCAGGCTGCAATTTTTGCCTTCACAAGCACCTTGCCGGTGGTTAGGATAGACGCCAATGATCCCGGTTCCTTTCTCCGCGGCCGGCAATTCGTTTGCGATCCATGAATGGCGTGGCAGCGGCCCTGCCACGCTCCACGTTCACAATTCGGACGATGAAGCGTGGCATGTGCTGGAGGGCGAGCTGGTTTTCCGCTATGCCGACCGAACGGAGATTGCCGGCGCCGGGACGACCGTCTTTGTGCCGGCAGGGGTCGCCCACACTTATACCGCCGGAGCCGATGCCCGTTACCTGATTGTTCTCACACCGCGGCTGCGCGCGCTGATTGCCGCGCTTCAGGCCGATCGTGACCCGACGCATCAAAGCGAGATTTATCAACGGTTCGATTCCGAGTTGCTGGAGTAGAAGCCGGGGACATTATCTCCGTTGAACCCTACTTCAGTTCCCTAACCCAGATGTTTCTGTAGCTGATGGGCTCGCTCTTGTCGCCGTGCGCCTGCAGCTTGATGGGTGCACGGTCGTATTTCTTGTAGAACGGAGTGCCCCTGTACAGAGTTTGTCCCTTCAACTCGAAGTGATTCTGCACGAGCACGCCGTTGAAGAACACCGTGACATAGGCCGGAGTTTTCAGCGAGCCATCGTCGTTGAACGTGGGCGCGGCCCATACGACGTCGTAGGTCTGCCATTCGCCGGGTTTGCGATTCGCATTTACCAGCGGAGGGCTCTGCTTGTAGATGGAGCCGGCCTGTCCGTTGACGTAGGTCGGGTTGTTGTAGGAATCAAGAACCTGCAACTCGTAGCCGTCATCGCCGGGTCCGGTGGAGGCTAGAAACACGCCGCTGTTGCCGCGCGCCTGGCTGCTGCCGGTAATGTTCTCCGGAATCTTCCACTCAATGTGGAGCTGGAAGTCCTTGAACGTCCTTTTGGTTTGGATGTTTCCAACACCCGACGCCTTCCTGACGGTTAAGATACCGCCTTCAACGACCCAATGTGCCGGTGACTGGTCCTGGGCGGAAACCCAACCGTCAAGATCGGTGCCGTTAAACAGGATGATTGCGTCGGACGGGGGCGCAGCGTTGGTAGCGCCTGGTGTTACGACCGCAGGCACCGGCGTCCACACTTCTGTGTCCTCCGGTTTAGGCTGTGCGGGCTGTTGGGCGAAAAGAGGAACGGCCAGGGCAAGGATGGAGGCGAAGACAAGGAGATTCGAATTCCGGATGAGTTTCATTTGCAAACACGATACACCGCTTGGGTTGGATGTGGGCAAGGCTCAGTGAAAAATGGCTGGCTGGCTTCGTGGAGTTGCGGAAGGCCGATTGCATTCCGTGGGTATTGCCGGAGAAAACTGAGACTGGTTCACAAATCTTGTCCCTGCTCACGCGCCTGCAAGGTTCCGAATATCTTTTGTCTCCAGAATCCGCTTCCCGTAACCGTGCTTTGCCACGGCCAGCATTGCCAGGCCGATGTCGCGCGTGGAAAGCACGAGATTGGGCAGAATCCAGCGCAGCGGCGGCAGCAACGGCTTCATCAAGGCGTAGCCGATTCGATAAGACGGTGTCTTCGACTGGATGCCGTCGAGCGGCTGGATGATGCCAGGGCGAAACATGTAGGCCGCGAGCGGAAGGCGGAGGAGCGCATTTTCCGTCCGGCCTTTGACGCGCGCCCACATGATGCGGCCCCGCTCCGAGCTGTCGGTGCCGGCGCCGGAAACATAGATGAAGGTCATGCCGGGATTGAGGCGGCTCAGCGTTTGGGCGGCGGCCAGCGTGAGGTCGTACGTGATCCGCTGGTAGTCTGCTTCCTTCATTCCGCTTGACGAGACGCCGAGCGAGAAAAAGCAGGCGTCGAAGCCCGCGAGTTCGCCTTCGATCGCCGAAAGATCTGCCAGATCGCGATGGACGATTTCCCGAAGCCTGGGTCCGCGGAGGTCGGAATTCTGTTCGGCGGCGGGGCTTCGGCCCACGGTGAACACAAGCTCCACGTCAGGGTCCCGCAGGCACTCGCGCAGAACTCCCTGGCCCACCATGCCCGACGCGCCAAAGATCAGTACTTTCATTGCTTTATCCCGCTTTCCCAGCCAGTGCCGGCGAATACCTGGCTAGGCTAAACCGAACCTGTATTTGATGCCAGCATACGCGTGGAGGGCGCAGGGGGATGGGTTGAGCAGGCTGCGGAAAGACCCGCTGCTTTTGACCATGCGAAAAGAGAGCCTCGCCGGGGCCTCTCTCTGAAAACGCGCCGCTTACCCGCCGATGGGAATGCAAAGTATTGAAACCACAGCAGCTTTTGAGTCTAGAGCCTGACGCTTTTCCATCATCTGGCGGCGCGGTTAAAGGCGCGGCCATGCAAGACAAATTTCACCGTCCGATAGGGTCTCTCTTCGGCGATCAGGATTCCCCGCCGCAGGGAGGAGCATTGTGCCCACGGCAATTCCGGGGACTGGGAAGACGCGCCCCTCTCAAACCGCATCAAAACAAGTGGACTTATGCAAGCCAACTGCCCACGACCGCCATTGCACCCGCTATCCCCTGCTGGCTTACAATTGTTCGGGTCCTCATTCTGGGAAATATTACGATCATACAAATTTGGGCGAAGGACTCTTTCATCATGCGGGAGGGGGCGAAACCTTTGAGTAAATTGCTTCGTCCCTACAGAGGTAGGCGGCCTGTTTGACTTTAATCGGGTCCTGGCTGCATTTGTGCCCGATTTTCTTGCGCATCGACTCAACAGAACAAACGACGGGAATCGACACAATGTCCATCGAAACGACTCAGGAATCCCAGCAATCGGGAATTGACAGTCACGCGGAGCCACGCGCCCACAAGAGAACCTGGATTCGCATCATCGTATACCTGGCTCTAGCAGGGTTATTGGGGTTCATCGCATGGCGGATTTACCAGAACCAGGAGCAGGCCAAGGCCACCACCGCGAGCCAGGCCCAGGCGCTTCTGAATCGGCCGGTCCCAGTGCAGGTAGTTCCTGTTGCGCAGAAGCCGATGCCGATTTATCTGACCGCCCTGGGCACCGTGACGCCCTATATGAGCGTGACAGTGAAGGCGCGGGTGAGCGGCCAGCTTTTTCCTGTGAAATTTACAGAGGGCCAGGAGGTGCGGCAGGGACAGACCATCATGCAGATCGATCCCAGGCCCTACCAGGCCGCACTGGACCAGGCGAAAGGCACGCTGGCCCACGATGAGGCCCTGCTGAAAGACGCCCAGGCACAATACGCTCGCTACAAGGCACTCTACGAGGCAGGCGTGGTGTCAAAAGAGGCGATGGAAACTTACGAGTCCACTCAGGGCCAGTATCTTGGCGCCATCCAATCGGATAAGGCTGCGATCGAGAACGCCCAGCTGCAATTGAACTGGTGCTCCATTCAGTCGCCTATCAATGGCCGCATCGGACTGCGCCTGGTGGACCCCGGCAACATCATTATGGCCAATACTACCAACCTGGTGATCATTAACCAGTTCCGGCCCATTTCCGTCTACTTTACGCTGCCCGAAAATCAGCTTCCCCAAGTGCTTGCGAAGCTGGCCGCGGACAAGCGCATGCCGGTGGATGCGTACGATCACGGCGACGTGCAGAAGTTGGCGACCGGCCTGCTTCTGACGGCTGACAACCAGATCGATACGACGACTGGTACCGCGAAGCTGAAGGCAGTCTTCGACAACAAGAACGAAGCGCTTTTTCCCAACCAGTTTGTGAACATCCACCTGGTGCTGGAAGACCGGCTCAATGCGCTGGTGGTGCCGTCGGCGGCGATCCAAAGCGGGCTGCAGGGTTCGTTTGTGTGGGTGGCCAGTACCGACGACAAGGGAGTCACAACCGCGTCGATACGTCCTGTGAAGATGGCTTTGGTCCAAGGCCAGGTGACCATCCTGGATAGCGGCATTTCGCAAGGCGAGAAAGTGGTGGTGGACGGCGCCGACCGGCTGCGCCAGGGAGCGCGAGTTGTCGCGAGTCAAGCACGGCAACGGAGCGGTCAAGGTGCGGGTGCAGGTGCAGGTGCGGGTGCGGGCGCGAACACGGGCAAGGCGGCAGGGAAGCAGCAAAACAAGGAGCAGCAGTGAGCCTTAGTCCCTCCCGGCCATTCATTCTTCGCCCGGTAGCAACTTCGCTGCTGATGGCGGCCATTCTGCTTGCGGGTGCAGTCGGGTATGAGCAGTTGCCGGTTTCCGCCCTGCCCGAGGTGGACTATCCCATCATCCAGGTGCTCACTTTTTATCCGGGCGCGGGACCTGAAGTAATGGCGTCGTCTGTGACGGCGCCGCTGGAGCGGCAGTTCGGCCAGATGCCGGGCCTGAAGCAGATGACTTCAGTCAGCTCGGGCGGCGGCTCGGTGATCACGCTCGAATTCAACCTGGACGAGAACATCGATGTGGCCGAGCAGGAAGTGCAGGCGGCCATTAATGCGGCCACCAGCTTTTTGCCGAGCGATTTGCCCAACCCACCGGTTTACAGCAAAGTGAACCCGGCTGACGCGCCGATCATGACTTTGGCGCTGACCTCCGATTCGCTCCCGCTGGACAAGATTGAGGACGCCGCAGACACCAACCTGGCGCAGAAAATTTCGCAGGTGACGGGTGTCGGACTCGTATCAATTGCCGGCGGGCAAAAGCCGTCGGTCCGGATTCAGGCGAATCCAACCCAGTTGGCCGCCTACAACCTGAGCCTTGAAGATCTGCGCACCGCGGTCGCGGCCTCCAACGTGGACCAGGCCAAGGGCACCCTGAACGGCAACCGCCAAGCGTACACCATTGGCGCGAATGACCAACTGGTATCAAGTTCCGATTACAAGCCGGTGATTGTTGCCTATCGCAATGGGGCTCCGGTGCGCGCGTCCGATGTGGCTACGATCGTGGACGCCGCGGAGAACTCTCAGCAGGCAGCCTGGATGGACCGCCAGCCTGCGGTAATCGTCAATATCCAGCGGCAGCCGGGCGCCAACATCATCGCCGTGGTGGACCGCATCCACAAGCTGCTGCCGCAGTTGCAGACCAGCCTGCCAGCCGCGATCCAGGTGAAGACTCTCACTGATCGCACGGTGACGATCCGGGCCTCGGTGAGGGACGTGGAATTCGAGCTGATGCTCACCATCGCCCTGGTGGTGATGGTCATCTTCCTGTTCCTGCGCAACCTGGCGGCCACTATTATTCCGTCGGTCGCGGTCCCGCTATCCATCGTCGGTACGTTTGGCGTGATGTACCTTCTGGGATATTCACTCAACAACCTCACCCTGATGGCGCTCACCATCTCCACCGGCTTTGTGGTGGACGACGCCATCGTGATGATCGAGAACATCTCGCGCTTTATTGAAGAAGGCGACACCCCGATGCAAGCGGCGCTGAAGGGAAGCGAACAGATCGGCTTCACCATCATGTCGCTGACTATTTCGCTCATTGCAGTGCTGATCCCGCTGCTGTTCATGAGCGATGTTGTGGGGCGGCTGTTCCGCGAATTCGCCATTACGCTTGCGGTTACGATCCTGGTCTCCGCGGTGGTCTCGCTCACGCTGACGCCCATGATGTGCTCGCGCATCCTTCAGGGAAAGGCGACCGCCAATCAGACCCGCTTCTACTATTGGTCGGAGAAGGTCTTCAACTCCATCATCGCTGCGTACGGGCGCGCACTGAAGGTGATCCTGCGCCATCGATTCGCCACCCTGTTGGTCACCATCTCCACCTTTGTGGCCACCGTTCTTCTGTTCATCGTGATCCCCAAGGGCTTCTTCCCGGTGCAGGACACAGGCGTGATCCTGGGCATTTCAGAAGCGCCGCAAACGGTGAGTTTCACCAGCATGGCTCTGCTGCAGCAAAAACTTGTGGACGTGGTGCTTCAAGATCCTGCCGTGGAAAGCATTTCGTCGTTCATCGGCGTTGACGGCACCAACACCACGCTAAATTCAGGCCGCATCCAGATCAACCTGAAGCCGCTTGATGTACGCAAGGAATCTGCGACGGATGTGATCCGGCGCATGCAGAGCAAGGTGAACAACGTCGGAGGCATCCAGCTCTTTCTGCAGCCGCTGCAGGACCTGACCGTGGAAGATCGCGTGAGCCGCACTCAGTTCCAGTACGCAATGGAAGATCCTGACCAGAACGAGCTGGCGACGTACACCCGCAAGATGGTTGCCGAACTGAGCACGGAGAGTGAAGTGACTGACGTAGCCAGCGATCTGCAGGACCAGGGGCTGGCCGCACAACTTGTGATCGACCGCGACACCGCCGCGCGACTCGGCATTTCGATGGCCGACGTGGACAACACGCTCTATGACGCGTTTGGTCAACGCCAGGTTTCCACCATCTTTACCCAGCTCAACCAGTACCACGTGGTGATGGAAGTGGGACCGAGCTTCCAGACCGATCCCGCGACGCTCAATAGTCTGTTTGTGAAGTCGGGCAACGGCACACAGGTTCCGCTGAGCATGTTGGCTCATTGGGAGCAGTCGCACGCACAACTATCGATCGGCCACCTGGATCAATTTCCTTCTACGGTGGTGAGCTTCAACCTGGCCCCTGGCAAGGCGCTGGGCGACGCCGTCAAGGCGGTACAACGCGCCGAAGATCGCATCCAGATTCCGGAGAGTATCAACGCCAGCTTCGAGGGCACTGCCGCGGCATTTCAAACTTCGCTGGCCAACGAGCCGATCCTGATACTGGCCGCGCTGATCACTGTTTACATTGTGCTGGGCGTGCTCTACGAGAGCTACATTCATCCCATCACGATCATCTCCACGCTGCCCTCGGCCGGCGTGGGCGCGCTGCTTGCACTGCTTATCTGCCGGGTTGATTTCAGTGTCATTGCGCTCATAGGCATAATCCTGCTGATCGGCATTGTGCAGAAGAATGCCATCATGATGATCGACTTTGCTCTGCAGGCCGAGCGCGATGAGGGCAAGACTGCCGAAGCTGCCATCTTCCAGGCCTGTTTGCTGCGCTTCAGGCCGATCATTATGACGACCATGGCCGCGCTGTTGGGCGGACTGCCGCTGGCACTGGGTGGCGGCGTAGGCGCCGAACTGCGCATGCCCCTGGGCATCACCATCGTCGGCGGCCTGATCATGTCGCAGATGCTCACGCTGTTTACCACCCCGGTGGTCTATCTCTACTTCGACAAACTGGCGCAGCGGATCAAGCCGCGCGACCTCAGCATCGCCGATGAACACGAACCGGCAAGTGCGGACTAGGAGGGCCACAAGATGCATCTTTCCGCACCATTCATCAAGCGCCCGGTAGCTACCTCGCTGCTGAGCGTCGCGCTTTTGCTGGCCGGTTCCGTGGCTTACACCGTGTTGCCTGTAGCATCGCTGCCGGACGTGGATTTTCCCGTGATCAGTTCCAACGCGGGACTGCCGGGCGCCAGCCCGGAGACGATGGCATCGGCCGTCGCGACACCGCTGGAGCGGCAGTTCGGGCGTATTGCGGGCGTGAACCAGATGACGTCGTCCAGTTCGCTGGGGTCGGCCTCAGTGACGCTGCAGTTCGATATCAACCGCGACATCAACGCGGCGGCACGCGACGTGCAGGCGGCCATCAATGCGGCGCGCAGCCAATTGCCTTCCTATCTGCCGCAGAACCCGGGCTATCGCAAGGCCAATCCCGCCGATGCGCCCATCCTCATCCTGACGCTGACTTCGGATGTGTTGCCGAAGCAGCAGATCTACGACCTGGCCGACTCGATCCTGGCGCAAAAGATGTCGCAAATCCAGGGCGTGGGACAGGTGTTCGTGGGCGGAAGCTCCAGCCCCGCGGTGCGCGTTGAGCTGAATCCGATGCAGTTGGCCAACAATGGCATCGGCCTGGAAGCCGTGCGCACGGCACTGGCGGCAGCTAACGCCAACCGCCCCAAGGGCGCTTTCCAGGACGCGCAGAACCGCTGGGCTATTTACTCCAACGACCAGATCTTCAAAGCCGAAGATTATGCGCCGATCATTGCCGGGTATAACAAACAAACCGGCGCACCTGTGCGTGTCGGAGACCTGGGCACAGTGACCGACAGCGTTTCAAACATATTGAATGCCGGAGTTGCCGGGATCAACCCTATCAGCGGGCCGCCGGGCGAACTCAAGAGCGCGATCATGCTGATGGTCTTCAAGATCCCCGGCGCCAACGTGATTGAGACCGTCAACAACGTAATGGCCGAGATGCCGCATTTGCAGGCTGCCATTCCGCCGACCATCAAGATCAACGTGGCAGTCGATCGCACCACGACGATCCGAGCCAGCGTGCACGACGTGACGGTGTCACTCATCATCAGCGTTTTGCTGGTGGTGCTGGTTGTCTTCCTGTTCCTGCGCGAGGTGTGGGCCACCATTATTCCTTCGGTGGCGGTGCCGCTTTCGTTGGTGGCAACCTTCGGTGTGATGTACCTGGCCGGTTATACCATCGACAATTTTTCGCTGATGGCGCTAACTGTGGCGACAGGATTTGTGGTGGATGATGCGATCGTAGTCATTGAAAACATCACGCGCTACCTCGAGATGGGCATGAAGCCTTACGAGGCAGCCATGAAGGGCTCAAATGAGATCGGCTTCACGGTGCTCTCCATGAGCACCTCACTGATCGCGGTCTTTACTCCCATCCTGCTGATGGGAGGAATTGTGGGCAAACTCTTCCGCGAGTTCGCGGTCACCCTGTCGGTGGCCATCGCCGTCTCGCTGCTAGTTTCACTCACCACAACGCCGATGCTTTGCGCCCGCTTCCTCAAGGCCCGGGACGAGCGCCACTACGGCCCCATTTACCGGTTCAGCGAAAACGCCTTCCAGCGGCTTCATTACGAATACAATTCAGCGCTGCGCTGGGTTCTGCGCCACCAGGTTCTGATGCTCTGCGTGGCTGTGGGCGCCGCGGTGTTGAACGTTTACCTCTACATCATTGTGCCCAAGGGCTTCTTCCCGCAGCAGGATACCGGCCGGCTCGGTGGCCGGACCATGGCCGCGCAGGACATCAGCTTCAATGCCATGCAGGAGAAGCAACGCCAACTGGCCCAGATGGCGATGGAGGATCCAGCCATCCTATCGGTAACAGCTTTTGTGGGCGGCGGCGGCCCTGGTGGCGGCAGCAGCAACGTAGGCAACATGTTCATCGCGCTTAAGCCGCTCAACGACAGGCCGGGGCGCGTTACCGCAGACCAGGTGGTGAATCGACTGCGCCGCAAGCTGACCAGCGTTCCGGGCGCAACGCTGTTCCTGCAGGCACAGCAGGACATTCAGATCGGCGGCCGTGGAGGCGCTTCCCAATACCAGTACACGCTCTCGGATGAAGATCTGAAGGAGCTGAACGCGTGGGCTCCGCAACTGCAGAGTCGCATGAGAGCGATGCCGGAGTTACGCGATGTCTCCACCGACCAGCAGGACCAGGGCCTGGCCACCAACCTGGTGATCGACCGCGATACTGCCTCGCGACTGGGAATTACCACCCAAATGATCGACGCGGTGCTTTACGACGCTTTCGGCCAGCGTGAAGTCTCTACCATGTACACGGGGCTGAACCAGTACTTCGTCGTGATGGAAGTGGATCCGAAGTACAGCGGCAGTCCCGATGCGCTGAATGGCATCTTCGTCAAGTCGTTGAGCGGGGCCATGGTGCCGCTCTCTACCATCGCCCACTATGAAAATCAGCGCACCTCGCTGTCGGTGGCTCACCAGGGCCAGTATCCGGCGGTGACGCTCGCATTCAACCTGGCCCCGAATGTGGCCCTGGGCGACGCTGTTACCGCGCTCGAGAAAGTACAGCGTGAGATGGGCATGCCCTCTGGCATCCACGCCAGCTTCCAGGGCACCGCGCAGGCCTTCCAGGACTCGCTCAAGAACGAACCTTATCTCATCCTCGCGGCGGTGGTGGCCGTCTACATCGTGCTCGGCATTCTGTACGAGAGCCTGATCCACCCGCTCACCATTCTCTCCACACTGCCTCCTGCCGGCGCGGGGGCCATCCTGGCTCTGCTGATCACCGGGACTGAGCTGAGCATCATCGCCCTGATCGGGATCATCCTTCTTATAGGCATTGTGAAGAAGAACGCCATCATGATGATCGACTTTGCCTTGCAGGCCGAGCGCGAACAAGGGCTGCCTCCTGTCGAGGCCATCTATCAGGCCGCCCTGTTGCGTTTCCGCCCCATCATGATGACAACAATGGCCGCGACGTTCGGCGGGATGCCCCTGGCCTTCGGTATGGGTGTGGGATCGGAGCTGCGCAGGCCGCTGGGCATCACCATCGTGGGCGGGCTGCTCGTCTCGCAGGCCCTTACGCTCTTCACAACCCCGGTCGTCTACCTCTTCTTCGACAAACTGCAGTGGAAAGTAATGAAGCTGCACAAGGTGGGCACGGAGTTGGAAGAAGCGCACGGGGACTAAAGCAGCTTCTAGCTTTCAGCTCTGGAATCGCCGCTGCCAGCTTTGGACTTGTTGCAAGACAGATCAGGCTGATGGCTTTGCGGTTTTCGGCTTTCGTTTCCTGGATGCGGCCTTATGTTTCTTCATTCCATCCTTATTCGCAGTGCGCGAGGATTGATGTTATCTTCGAAGCTATCCTGAACTGCGAAGCGTGGGATTTTTCCCTAAAGCACAGAAAACCTGCAATAAGCCGTTCCAAGTTTCGGCAGTTTTGTCGAATGCATCTCTGCACATTAGTCGCAGCGTAGAGAACGTGTCGATACCGATTTTCTGAGATCGGTCTTCTGAACCTATTCGAGAGGCGAGCGATACCCGATGACCCAGACCCGCGAAACAACCGATGCAAGTCTCGTACTCACTTTGGAGGAGATCTCGAACCTTGCCGCGGAGGGAGGCAAGGCCGCCGATACCCTCATGAATCTGGTGGCGCTGATCGCCAAGCGGTTCAGGACCGAAGTCTGCTCGGCTTATCTGCTTGAGCCGGATCGATCGAACCTGGTTCTGGCGGCCACGCTCGGCTTGCACCCGAGTTGCATAGGCACATTGCGCATGCCGTTGAACGAGGGACTCACCGGCCTGGTCGCGGAACGAGTACTGCCGGTTGACGTCGATGATGTTAGAAACCATCCTCGCTTCAAGTACTTCAAGGAGTCCGGCGAGGAGGAGTACCACTCGTTTCTGGGCGTGCCGCTGATTGACCGCGGGATCTTGCAGGGGGTTCTTGTCGTCCAGACCAAGGACCCGCGCACCTATCGGGACGACGAGATTCGCATGCTGACTGAGGCGGCCAGCCAGGTGGCGCCGGTGGTGAGCGAGGCGCGCACGCTCGATCGCTTCATCGCCCCGGCACAGGAACGGCTCTGGTCCCTGGCACGCAACGTGTGGTGGAGTTGGGACCACGACTGTATCAGCCTGTTCCGCGATCTGAATCCAACCCGGTGGCGCGAGCTCAATCAGAATCCAATTTCCCTGCTCAGCGAAATGCCGTTGGGCGAGATTGAGCGCCGCGCCGCGGAACTGGTTCTACACAGCCGCATTAACTATGTTTACCGCCGCCAGCAGGAGTATTTGAACGCAGACCGAACCTGGGGCGCAGCCAACGCAGGGGTACTGCGGCCTCGGCCCATCGCCTATTTTTCAGCCGAGTTCGGAATGCACGAGTCGCTGCCCATCTACTCCGGCGGCCTGGGCGTGCTGTCCGGAGACCACATCAAGAGCGCATCCGACCTTGGCATTCCGCTCATCGGCATCGGCCTTTTTTACGGGCAGGGATACTTTCTGCAGCGGCTTGACCAGACCGGATGGCAGCGCGAGGAGTACTTGCAGACCGATGTGAACCAGTTGCCCATGCAGCCGGCCATCGGCATCAACGGCGAACCCGTGGTGGTGGAGATTGCTACGCGCGGCGGCGTGATCCGAGCCAAGGTGTGGCGCGTGAAGGTGGGCCGATGTGACCTGCTGCTGCTCGACTCAAATGTTGCCGGCAATGCGCCCGAAGATCTGGAAACCACTTCACGCCTCTACGGCGGAGATGCGCGCACGCGCATTCGTCAGGAGCTGCTGCTGGGCATCGGCGGCTTCCGCGCACTTAAGGCCATGGGCATCACGCCCGGCGTGCTGCACTTGAACGAGGGACATAGCGGCTTTGCGGTCTTCGAGGCGATTCGCGATCGCATGGTGGACGAAGGCCTGGACTTTACAACCGCGGCCAGCCTGATTCCGCGCGAAGTGATCTTTACCACGCACACGCCCGTGCCCGCCGGCCATGACCGCTTCAGTGCCGACCTGATGGAAGAACACCTGGGTCCGCTGCGCGAGCAACTGGGAATTTCGCACGAGAACATGATGGGGTTTGGGCGCGAGTATCCCACCGACCAGGGCGAACCGTTCTGCATGACGGTGCTGGGACTGAAGCTGGCGCGGCGCGTGAATGCTGTGTCGTCTCTGCACGGCGAGGTCTCGCGAGCGATGTGGAAGGGCCTCTATCCCAACCGGCCCGAAGACGCCGTGCCGATTGGACACATCACCAACGGCGTGCACGTTCCAAGCTGGCTGGCGCCGCAAATGTGTCGCCTCTACGATCGTCATCTAGGGGTGAACTGGCAGCGCCACAGCGCAGTCGCGAAGACCTGGGAAAAGATTGAAAGTGTCGACGACGGCGAACTGTGGGAGACGCACCTGGCTCTGAAGGCGCAACTGATCGACTTTGCACGCCGCCGAGCGCGCGAGCAGGCTGAACGCCGCGAGGAGCCTGCCGCGACACTGAAGAAACTCGACAAGATTCTCTCGCCGGATGCGTTGACCATCGGCTTTGCGCGGCGGTTTGCCACCTACAAGCGAGCCAACCTGGTGCTGGCCGATATGCATCGGCTCGCCTCCATGGTCAACGATCCCAAGCGCCCCGTTCAGTTTCTCTTTGCAGGCAAGGCGCACCCGCGCGACGAACCCGGCAAGACGGTTTTGCAGCAGATTGCCGAGATGATGCGGGACTCGAAATTCTCTAACAAATTTGTCTTCATTGAGGACTACGACATCAACGTCGGCCGCTACCTGGTGCAGGGTGTGGACGTGTGGCTGAACAATCCGCGCCGGCCTCTGGAGGCCTCGGGCACCAGCGGACAGAAAGTTGTGCTCAACGGCGGCCTGAATCTTTCGGTACTTGACGGGTGGTGGGCCGAAGCTTACGACGGGCTCAATGGCTTCGCCATCGGTACCGGCAGAACGCACTCCAACATGGACGTGCACGACAGCCGCGACGGCGAAGACCTCTACCGCGTTCTTCACGACGAGGTGATTCCGCTGTTTTATCAGCGCGACCGCGACGGACTGCCGAGGGGATGGATCAAACGTATGAAGCGCACCATCCGCACGCTTGGCTGGCGCTTCAATGCCGATCGCATGGTGATGGATTACACGCAGAGGTGCTACATTCCCGCGGCGGGAGGCACTTCAAGCGAGATCAGGCTGTATTCGTAAGAGGGAAGATTCGATGTCTCATCCACCGTGGCGGACGAGGTGTGGGCGCATGCACCATTCAAGTCCGGCGACACTGATGATTGCGGGACGTTTCTAGTGCGCATGCGTCCCCTAGGTTGATCAACCGGTGACTTCCGGTTTGACGGTTATCCGCCCCATACTTGCTGCTTTTCGGCATTGATGGGTTCCAGGTCTCAAGATCGAGACCTGTCCCACCCGCCAATGATTGGTTGAACATCTCCACATCTCTATGAGCAGACGGGCGTAGACTTTAGTCGACAAGGAGAATCGACATGATTCTTGTAGTTGGTGCTACGGGCATCGTGGGAAGTGAGATTTGTCGAAGACTAGCCGGGCGAAGCGAAAAGGTTCGGGGACTTATCCGCGCGACAAGTTCGGCGGAAAAGGTCGAATTCCTACGCAGTTGCGGAGTCGAAGGAGTCGTTGGCGACCTGAAAAACCCCGATTCGCTCGCTGTCGCCTGCCGCGATGTGGATGCGGTCATCTCGACTGCGTCAGCAACAATGTCCCGGCAGCCGGGAGACTCGATCGATTCGGTCGACGAATTGGGACAGTTGCAACTCGTAAACGCCGCAAAGGCCGCTGGCGTCCGTCAGTTCATCTTCACTTCGTTTCGTCGCCCGGCGGGTATCTCGTTCCCACTGGCAGATGCAAAAGCGCACGTCGAGAATGCAATAGCGACCATGAACTTCACTGTCGTTCAGGCGAGTTTTTTCATGGAAGTATGGCTGAGTCCGGCGCTTGGGTTTGATTATGCAAATGCGGCGGCTCGTATCTACGGACCCGGCACGAGGCCGGTAAGCTGGGTCTCATTCTCAGACGTTGCAGAGAGGTGCGTTCTCGCTCTGCGAAATCCAGCAGCTGAACGTAGAATCATCGAATTTGGCGGCCCGGAGATGCTAAGCCCGAACGAGGTCGTGGCCCGCTTCGAAGGGATCGCCGGCAGGCAGTTCAAGCGCGAGCATATCGCTGATGAAGCGCTACATGCACAGCTTGAGGGCGCTACGGACCCGCTTCAGAAAAGCTTCGCTGGTCTAATGCTTTCGTATTCATCGGGAGACGCGATCAATATGACGTCGATCCAGAAGGAGTTCGGGATCGTCCTCACCAACATCGATCAATATGCCCGCGGTGTGCTAGGACATATAGCTGCCGCGTGAGTTCCGCGAACGAATTCGCGACGAAAGCAAGATGGTGAAGCCGTCCTCACATCACCAGGTACCGTCCGCAAATTGGAAGTTAACCTCCTATTGACGAGAACGTGGCATCGCTAACGGTGAGCGTTTTGCCGCCATTTCCAGGTTCCGGG
>Ga0075522_10002131_pt1 | contig 14805 bp, 13 predicted proteins | sample NGEPerA_FD_74796 | JGI IMG/M metagenome (GOLD analysis project Ga0075522, IMG submission 74796) | Arctic peat soil microbial communities from the Barrow Environmental Observatory site, Barrow, Alaska, USA - NGEE PermafrostL2-A | ecosystem: Environmental > Terrestrial > Soil > Wetlands > Peat ... | reverse complement strand
GACCGGAGCAGAGCTGCTGACGGTCGATGATCTTCACGTGACCTTCCAGGTCCGCGGTGGAGAGCTGCGCGCGGTTGACGGGGTCAGCTTCGAGCTTCGAAAAGGACGCACGCTCGGCATCGTCGGCGAGTCCGGCTCGGGTAAGTCCGTCACCGCACGGGCGATCATGGGCCTGTTGCCGCCGATCAAGTCGCGACTGAGCGGCTCGGTTCGCCTCGGTGACAACGAGCTCGTCGGGCTCACCGAGCACCAGTGGCGGCAGTACCGCGGGACGGCAATCTCACTCGTGTTCCAAGACCCGATGCGTTCGCTCAATCCGACGCTGCGAATCGGGCTGCAGATCACCGAGTCGCTTCGCAGCCACCGGGGGCTCGGGAAGAAAGAGGCACGCGACGTCGCAATCGATCTGCTCTCGAAGGTGCGAATGCCCTCTCCGAAGCAGCGCTTCTACGAATATCCCCATCAGCTCTCGGGAGGCATGCGGCAGCGGGTGATGATCGCGATCGCGATCGCATGTCATCCGCAGTTGTTGATCGCCGATGAGCCGACAACTGCCTTGGACGTAACGACCCAGGCACAGGTCATGGACTTGTTGATGGATCTGCAGAGCGAGTTTCAAATGGGGTTGATCTTCATCAGCCACGACATCGGGCTCGCGGCCGACTACACCGACGAGATCGCGGTGATGTACGCGGGCAGGATCGTCGAGCAGGGTTCGACGAGGGAGCTCCTCGATCATGCCCGGATGCCCTACACCCAGGCGCTCTTGGAAGCCATCCCGCGACTCGATGCGCCGAGTCATCTCCCATTGCCCGCGTTGAGTGGTCGTCCTCCTGACCCGATCGCGCTCCCCGCGGGCTGTTCCTTTAACCCTCGCTGTATTTTTGTCCAGGACCGATGCAGGTCCGAGGCGCCGGTTCTCGCCGGTGACGCGCAGCACCGCTGGTCATGCTGGTATCCACTCGGTGAGGAACCTCGCAGGGAAGGAGCGGGCAGTGTCCGCTGACCTCGTTCAAAAAGACCTTGCACCAGAACGCGAACCGCTCTTGGAGGTGAGGAATCTCACACATGAGTACGTCGTGCGCGGGCACGGCGGCGTGAAGGGCGGCGTAGTCCAGGCAGTTTCGAACGTGTCGTTCGACATCGGGAAGAACGAGACACTGGGCGTCGTCGGCGAGACGGGCTGTGGCAAGTCGACGATGGCACGGGCGGTTCTGCAATACCCGAAGCCAAAAGAAGGTGAGGTCGTCTTCCGCGGCCAGGACCTCGTCCCACTACACGGCGAGCAGTTGCGACAGGCCCGCAGGCACATCCAGATGGTGGCGCAGGATCCCTTCTCGTCCCTCGACCCGAAGTGGCGAGTCGAGCGGCTCGTCGAGGAGCCGCTCACTGTGTTCGATCCAGGGTCGGCCTCGGACCGGCGCGAGCGGGTGTCCGAGCTCTTAGAGCTCGTCGGCCTCGACCCCCAGCTCTACGGCTCGAGACGTCCTCGCGACCTCTCCGGCGGACAGTGTCAGCGAGTTGCGATCGCTCGAGCGCTCGCGCTCTCACCCGAACTGCTCGTCTGCGACGAGGCGGTGTCCTCGCTCGACGTGTCGATCCAGGCGCAGATCTTGAACCTGTTCGAATCGCTGAAGTCAGAGTTGAACCTGTCGTATCTCTTCATCGCCCATGACCTCTCGGTCGTGAAGCACCTAAGCGACCGCGTCGCTGTGATGTACCTCGGCACGATCTGTGAGATCAGTGCGGCGGACGAAATATTCGTGGAGCCACGCCACCCCTACACCGCGGCGTTGCTGTGGTCGATCCCGGGAGCGAGCCCAGCAGGGCAAAGCCACGTCCGACTAAGTGGTGAACCGCCGGCGCCCATCGATCCACCGTCTGGTTGTCGCTTCCATACGCGATGCCCGCTCGCGGTGGAACAGTGCGCGGTCGAGGTACCGCAGCTTCGTGAGGTCTCCAAGGGCCACCAGGTCGCTTGTCACTTTCCGATCGGCTTGGGTGGGCCCGACATCGCCGACTTTGAGCACCGCGCGGAGTCACTCTGGGGCTCAGTTGCCGGCCGATCCTCTGGCGGCGGAGACACGCTCTAACTGCCGTGGAAGGCACTCTGGCGATCGCTGACTGATCCGTGGCCTTCGAGGTTCGTATCCCTCTACAACGGACTCGCGCCTGCCCTGATCGGAGTTCATCATGTGGTCTCGAGGAATTGTCGGACTCGTTCTGTGCCTTGTCGGGGCGGTGTGGGTGGCACAGGGAACCGGGGCGGTGCACGGCTCGATGATGAGTGGACACGGGCAGTACACGGCGCTCGGCGTGGTCGCTATCGTGATCGGTCTCGCGCTACTTGTCTGGGCGAATCACGTCCGAGAAAGCCGCGGTAGGAGTACCTCCTAGACACCCGACAATCGGCGCAACTGTGTTGCCGGTCTCACGTCCGACGGATTCGCTGCCGCCTTCTCCGGCGCCCATCGAGCCGCGTGTGCTCGATGGTGTTTCGCCCTCGGGTCCAACAGCGTCACCAGCTGTAGTGCGTGCAGATATCGCGCGCGGCATCGGGCTCCCCCGTCTGGGCTTGGAGCTCAGCTCCGATGGGGAGTTACAGGCTGACTCGGGAGCTGTTAGACCTCATCGAGCGATGCGGCCCAAACCACCGAGCTAGCTCTCGGCCCGATGATGCTCGCGACGTGTGCTCGACACGGCTCTTCGAATAAGAAAACCGACACCGAGACGTCCAGTTCCAAGGAGCGCGACTACAGCTGCAAGCGCAGCGAGCGCGATGTTGATCTCGTATCCGGATCCAGCGGCACTCGACTCGAGGCCGTTCTTAAAGGTCACGGTGATCATGGCGATAACCATGTCGCCGAAGAGCCCGATCGCCGCGAACCGTCCGAGAACCCCGACACCGACCGCGATGCCTCCGAAGAACTCGGTGATTCCACTCAGCACTGCGAAGAATGTCCCGGGGTGAAGATGAGCAGTCGATGCAAAGTAAATCGACATGCCATGAATACCTAGCCCACCAAAGGCGCCAAAGAGTGTGCCAGCGCCGTGGTAGATGAAGATCCAGGCGAGCGCGATCCGTGCGATCAGCAAAGCGCCATCAGTGCACCCGCGCCGAACCTCTGGCCTCGCCGCTAGCTGCTGAGAGCTTTTTGTCAGCGCCGCGATTCGGGCCATCATGGTCGCAGCCCGGGCCGCGTGTCCGAGTTGACCTCGAAGCTGTCCTTCTCCTTCCGCACCGGCCGGAACGGTGCGGTGAGCTGCGCCGCGAACACCGAGAGATGGTGCGGGCGCTCCCCGCCGTGCTCTACGACTAGCGACCGTCCAGGCAGGCCAGTCGCGATGCTCACCGTTTCGCGCGTCGGAAAGACCGCTCGGCCAAAGAGTTGGTCCCAGACGGTCAGCGCGAAACCGAGATTGACGTCCTGTCGCCCCTCCAACCGGTGGTGGATGCGGTGATAGTTCGGGCTGACGAAGATCCGTCCAAACGGTCCGAAGCTCAAACGGATATTCGAGTGCGCGAGACCGACTGCTCCGCCGTAAGCAACCAAAAGCGCCGTCGGCAACGCCCCATTTGCCAGAAGCACGATGCCGGGGAGGAGGGCGACGAGGTACACGACGTGCACGAACGGATGTGTTCGAAAGACCGTAAGCACGTTCATGTCCTCTTGTGAGTGGTGGAGTTCATGGAACCGCCAAAGCGCCCGAAAGCGATGATTCGCAAAGTGCCCGAGCCAGTTGCACCCGTCCATCGCGACGAAGATCGCGGCAATCACGAGAGCGCGCGGAACCGCACCGATCCTCGGGAACGTAAGCCACGGCAGGTGGGTGCGAACGAGCACCGAGAACGAAAGCGTGAGCGCCGCCACGAAGGGGACGACCAGCGTCGCATTAAAGATCGTGAACAACACGTCTTGACGGCACCCGCGGGCAAACAGTGGTCGGTGCTGTGCGGGCCAAAGCCGCTCCGCCAGGAGCAGAGCTCCAATGACCACAAGCGTCGCTGGTCCGATAACGACAATACGAAGACTCGTCATCGCGCCAAAGAGATTTTCGCCGCCCCATCGATTTGCCCAACCAAGACCGACAAGGATCGCTGCCACGACTGCTACGGCACAGGCGGGGGCGTACACGTGCGAGCGGACGACGCACGCCAGCGAAACGAACCGTCTGGTCCGCCGCTCGGAGATAGCAGGATTAGCGGAGCGCGAGGACCGATCTAAGACGAGTGACATGTCAGGGCTCCGTCCACCGCCCAAAGACTAGAGCGCAGCTAAGCGGCCCGAATCGAGTAATCGCCAGCGCCGCTGCCGACACCGACGGTCCGTGACGCTTGCCCGCATAGCCAAAGTCGGTGACGACGGACCAAGGCGACGCCTGACCGGTCGTCGTCGGCCATCCCCGACGCGAGCGCGTTGTCGGAGATGGTGTCACCTTCGCAGTACCAGGTCTTTTCATCAACAGGATTACGGGCGGGAACCGCAAAGGGATCACTCCCGATGATCCCTCGGATCGGCTCGCCCGTAGAACCAGTATCGGCAAGCGCGAGGAGATGAACGACGTGGAACAGACGAGACGGCACCCACCGACAACTCGGCGCGCCGCCGCAGGGCGCATCGCAGTGGCACTCGTTGCGGCTGGAGGTGTCGCCGCGTCGATCTTCGCGCTCAGCACCGCTGGGGCTGCAACCAACCAGACCACGGCGAAGAAGATCGTGGTCTCTACGGCGAAGAACTCCAAGCTCGGGACGATCCTCGTCAGCGGCAAGACGCTCTACACGTTGAACAAATCAGACTGCACCCGCCAGTGCTTGAAGTACTGGCCGGAACTCGTATTGCCAAAGGGCGTAACGAAGGCGACAGCCGGCACTGGGGTCAGTGCCGCGAAGCTCGGGGCGATAAGGGCTGCCGGTGGTGCCTTGCAGGTGACCTACTCCGGCAGAGCGCTGTACCACTTTCTCGAAGACACCGCCGCCGGACAGGTGCGCGGCAACGGCCTAAAGGATGCGTGGGGCACCTGGTCCGCCATTGTGACGGCGAAGCCGAAGACGCTCACCTCGAGTGGCGAGACGAGCGGGACACCTGTGTCATCGTCTGGGTCCTCGACTCCTACGGCATCGACGACACCGACAACGTCGCCGACAACCGACACAACTTCGCCGACAACCGCTACGACCTCGCCGACGTCGACAACCTCGACTACCGCGCCGCCGAAGTCGACGACGACCACGATGCCCTCAGGCGGCGGAACTGCCTTCTGAGTTGTGAAAATTCTCGACGAGCTCGCGCCGACGGACTCGGCGACGAGCTCTTCACGCGCTCGGCTTCGAACTGTGAGGAGATTGCCCGCGACCAACCTCGAGGCTCATGTGATCGAAGGCGATGCCGCCGCTGCGCGATTCGCGACGGCTAGTCGAGTTCCACCCAAACGCCCAAGTACAACGGGAGATCAAGTGCCCAACCGAACGTCATACGTCCGAATCGTTAGACGGATTACCCCAATCGCGATCGTCGCTGCGCCTAGCATCGTCACTGCTGCGTGCGGTTCGACCGGCGGTGGCTCAGGGGGCGGCTCGCCTTCGACGCCGTCGTCTACCCAGAGCGGGGGTACCGCATTTTGAAGAACCACCAGCGTCTGTTCGCGCGAATAGTCGGGGCGGGGCTGCTTGTCGCGACCGGGGCGATCCACCTCGACTTGTACCTAACGGGCTATCGCACGGTCCCGACCATCGGCTGGCTGTTCCTTTGTCAGGTGATAGCAGCATTTGCCTTCGGGGTGATGGTCCTTGCGTCAAAGAGCAGGCTGCTCGCGGCCGCGGGCGCGGGGTTCGCGCTTTCGACGCTCGGTGGGTATCTCCTCTCGTTGTGGATCGGCCTCTTCGGGTTTCGGGAGGTCCGCACCGCAGTCGGCGTCGTGGCCGGGATCATCGAAATAGTCGCGTTCTCTGCACTGGCGAGCGTCGCCCTCTCCGCTGATGAGCACCGACCGGTGATATCGGCACCAGATGAGAATCGCCTGCTCGACAGAGTCCAGATGGGCATCCCGAAGGCTGGATGGGCGGTGGCGGTGTTCGCAGCACTCGCCGCGGGGCTCCTCGGTGCCGCGCTCTCGGCCGCGGAACCGACTGTTACTCACACCTCGGAGGCCGTCTTCAAGCTCACGAGGATTCATGGGGTGAAGGTCATCACCAATGCCAAGGGTTTCACCCTCTACTGGTTCGTCCCCGATTCGAAGACCAAGTCGACTTGCTACGGCACCTGCGCCGCGTACTGGCCTCCAGTCATCGGCACTCCTAGCGCTTCACCCGGGGTGACTGGTGCGCTCGGAACGATCAAGCGATCGGGCGGCGAGTTACAGGCCACCTACGACGGGCATCCGCTCTACACCTACGTTGGAGATTCCGCTCCTGGTCAAGCCTCAGGTAACGCCATCAACCTCAACGGCGGTCTGTGGTACGAAATGGACGCGTCCGGCTGAGCCCAGCTGGACCGTGTGCCTGACGTCGTGTGAGCGCGTCGATGGCGAGGTTCACGACAGTAGGGCGAGAGATCCGAGGAGGATACGAATGGCTAACGACCCGCCATCGATACCTGGGCCGCCGCGGCTCTCCCATTCGGCCTGCATCGCTCCTCAAGCAAGTCCTAGGCTTTACGCAGCGGCCGTCGGAGGAGGAGGGACTAGTGCGACTCGCGACTATTCGGACCCCAAACGGCACTCAAGCGACGCGCCTCGAAGGAGAAGACCTCGTTCTGCTTCGATCGCACGACGTCGGCGCACTGGTCGCCGAACCCGACCGAGATCGTGCCTCTCACGACGAGACGGGCGAATCTGTTCCGCTCGCCACTGCGCAGTTCGCCACGCTCGTCACCCGGCCGACGAAGACACTCTGGGTCGGACTCAACTACCGAGACCATCTGCTTGAGACGGGCACGCCACTGCCTACGTACCCCACGCTGTTCTCCAAGTTCACCGAGGCGCTGATCGGTGCGCACGACGACATCGTCCTGCCGATCGTCTCAGACCAGGTTGACTGGGAGGTGGAGCTCTGCGTGGTGATCGGACGCGTGGCTCGGCACGTGCCCGCCGCCAACGCCCTCTCGGTGATCGCCGGCTACACCGTGGCGAACGACATCTCCGTTCGCGACTATCAGCTCCGAACCCACAACTCCACCCAGGGCAAGACCTTCGAGGATACGACCCCGGTCGGACCCTTTCTCGTTACTGGCGACGAACTCGGTGATGCCCTCGACCTCGAGGTCGGCTGCGAGGTCGACGGCGAACTGCTTCAGCACGACCGCACGAGCGAACTCGTGTTCAGCTCGGCTGAACTCGTCTCGTATTGCTCGGACATCGTGACGCTGAAACCGGGCGACCTCATCTCGACCGGGACACCTGGAGGTGTGGGCTTCACCAGACAGCCCCCGCGCTTTCTCCGGCCCGGGCAGGTCGTGCGCACCTTCATCGAAGGCCTCGGCGAGTGTCGAAACATCTGCGCCAACGAAGCTGGCTGATCACAGAACGAGTCGGTGGAGTGTCCCCCAGCTTGCAGGACGAGCGAGGCTAATCCGCTTTCCTCCACTCGCTTGGCCGATGCTTCTGCCGCGGTGTGATCCCCTGTCGCCTGAGACGCCGAGGGGTGCCTCGTCAGCCTCTTCGATCTCTGCTGCGGACTACTCGAGAGAGGTTGCGATCTCCTTGTCGGTGATGAACTCGAGCAGCACTGGCTGCCCGGTTTCGGTGGCGTCGATCCCCCGCTTTAGTGCGGCTGCGATCTCACCCGGGTCGGTGATCCGCTCGGCGTAGCAGCCGAATGCTCTCGCCATATCGGCGTAGTTGCCCGAGATATCCGTCGATCCGTACTTGAGCTGCGAGACCGGCATGACTGGAATCTCGATGGCCATCGAGGAGTTGTTGAGAAGGATCGACAAGATCGGGATGCGCTCACGCGCCGCGGTCTCGAGGTCCATACCGGTGAAACCGATGGCCGCGTCCCCCCAGACGTTGATGCACAGGTGATCTGGCTTGGCGAGCTTGGCTCCCATAGCGAGACCGAGGCCGTAACCAAGCTGGGTGGTCTTGCCCCACCCGATATAGCTAAGCGGCGCGGTTGACTGCCAAAACGGCGTCATCTGATCACGGGGACTGCCGGCGTCGTGGGTGATGATCGTCCGGTTCTTGTCGACCATCGCATTCAGTTCGGCGATCACACGGTACGGGTTGATCGGTGCCTCGTCATTTGTCAGACGGGGAGCCCATTCGGCGAGCCACGCCTCGCGCAGTTCCGCGATCTGCTCCGGCACGTCTCGCCGGGCGTCGGCTTTCGAGCGATCGAGCCCAGCCATCGCCTGGGTAAGGGCGGCGAGCGTCAGTTTGGCGTCACCGATGAGCGCGTACTGCACCTCGACGTCCTTGTTCAGATCACGCGGATCGAGCGTCGCGTGAATGATCGTCTTGCCTTCTGGCATCTGCACACCGAACCCGGTGAGCGCGAAGCTGCAGCCGATGCCGAGGATCACATCCGCGTCGGCGAGGAAGCGCTTCACCGGCCGCGGATTGGCGCGCCCACCGCTTCCGAGCGAGAAAGGGTGGTCCTCGGGGAATGCGCTCTTACCCTCGATCGAGGTGGTGACCGGGATGTTCCAAGCAGTGGCGAGAGCCTTCAGCTCGTCCCAGGCTTTGGACCAGTGCACGCCCTGACCGGCGTAGATCACCGGCCGCTCCGCTGCGGCGAGCACCCGCGCGGCCTCCTCGACCGACGCGGGGTCCGGGCCACTTTTCGCGGTGAAGGTCCTGGTATGGGTCCAGGTGTCTGGAACCTCTGCTCCCCACAGGTCGGCAGGTACCTCGAGGAGAACAGGACCGGGACGGCCGTTTCGCAGCTGCGAGAACACCCGTCGCATCACTTCGGGGATCGCCTCGGCCATCGTGAGCGGCTCGGCCCATTTCGTAATGTTCCGCATGTTCAGCGAAGAGTTGAAGTTCGGGTAGTAGTTCGCGAGACGGCGGGGGTAGCCGGAGGGGACGATGAGGATCGGCACCGACTCCCCGAAGGCCTGCGCCACACCACCGAAGGCATTCTCGGACCCAGGTCCGTGCTGCATGCAAAAGACCCCGAACTTGTCGCCGGAGGTGACGCGCGAGTAAGCGTCGGCCATGTGCAGGCCAGTGCGCTCTTGTCGGACGATGATCGTGCGGATGTCCTCTTCGGCCGCCGCCTCGATCAGCGGGTTCACCGGGTAGGCGAAGAGGATGTCGACACCCTCGGCCTTCATCGCCTTGGCGATAGCGCGAGCAACATTCATCGGTTGGGACCTCGATTCATCGGGTAGGGCTGCCACCTATCGAGTTGTACGCGAGGTAGCACGTTCGGGTTAACACAGCTCATCGGCCAGCGGCCCCGCAAGACCATGGCCACTTCACGTGCCGCTCGCCGGCGGGTCTCTGGCCGCATTCGCGTCGTCGCCGACGCCACGTGCGGCGTAACCACCGCATTGTCCATCGTCAAAAGGGGATTGTCCGGCGCCGGGGGCTCCTGCTCGAGAACGTCGAGACCTGCACCGGCGATCACGCCGTCGCGCAGCGCGGCGATCAGCGCCGGCTCGTCGATGATCGGCCCGCGCGCCGTGTTGATGAGGATCGCCGTTGGCTTCATCCGGGCAAGCGCCGCGGCGTCGAACGCGTGCTCGGTCTCGGAGTTGTGCGGGGTGTGGATCGAGATGAAGTCACTGCGCTCCAACAGCTCTTTGAACCCGACGGGCTCCACTCCAGCGCCGGTGATCTCGAGCTCGCTGACGTAGGGGTCGTAGGCGAGCAGGTGCAGACCGAAGGCCTTCGCTCGCCTCGCTGTGCACCGGGCGACGTTGCCAAAGCCGTAAAAGCCGAGGGTCTGTCCCAACAGGCGCGGACGCACGCTCAGCACCGGGCGGCCGTTGTGCCACTCGTCCTGGCTCGCCATCCGTGACATCTGCCGCGTCATTCGTGCGACGTCGAGGAGCAACATCATCGCGTGGTCAGCAACCTCTTCGATGAACACGTCGGGGACATTCGTGACCACGATGCCTGCCCTCGTAGCTGCCTCGACATCGACCATGTCCACGCCGACGCTTCCGACGCCGATAACCGAGCACTGCTCCAAGGCGTCGATGATCTCCGCATCGATGCGCATGCCCCACGAAGTCATGAGTGCATCCGCGTCGTGGGCGCCCTTCGCGAACTCAGCCGGCGTGTCCGCGTGGACCTCGACGATGTCGGCGATCGGCGCAAGTGCCTCGAGTTCCCACGACCAGTCCTGCTCTACGGTCTGCGCCTGCCTGGGAAGCCTAATTGCGACTTTTTTCTTCGTCATTCTCGGCCCAACCCCCATTCGAAACGGTTTCGTGCTGTGCGCCGATCAACGACGCGTCGACGGCCCAACCCGGCACTGACGATAATCCGTTCCCCGCACCTAGGTTCGACGAAACCGAACTGACGGCCTTAGCGACCGGACTGGCCGAGGCCACGCTCAGATCAGGCCTGCGGCGCTGCCCATCTCGTCGATCTCGGGAATATGCAGCGCGAGCGCGCCGGTCGCGAAGCGCTGCACCTCGGCGTCGTCTGGCAGCAGATGCGGCTCGCGCATTCCGCCCGCCCACCCTGGCAGCTTGAACGCTGCCATCGCCATCTTGACCCAGCGATGCCCCCAGTTCGGGTTCCGTTCACCGACGAGCTGCACGAACCGCTTGATGTCTGCGTAGATCGCGCCCGCCTCGGCCAGGTCGCCCCGCTCCCAGCAGTCCATGTACCTTCTAAAGGTACGCGGAATGAAGTTCGCCTCGACGGCGGTTAAGCCGGTCGCCCCCATCGCGAACAAGTTGAGCGAGCCTGCAACCGTGACGTAGGTCTCCACCTCGCGCGCGAGGGCGTCCTTTAGGTTTATGAAGAAGATGTCATCGGATTGCCCGGCAAAATTCACCGTTACAACCTGCGGGAACTCGTTGCAGAGCTGAGCGACCACCCCCGCACTCGGCGAGTAGCCGATCGCGGTGTTGGGGGCGAGGGCGACGGGATAGTCGATCACCTCGAAGATGCGGGCGAAGTACTGGAAGTACTCGGCATCGTTCGGTCGAGCCACGTGCCAGGCGGGGGGACCGTAGATGTTCACGTGGTCCACTCCTGCTTCGACGCCGAGCCTGCATATCTCGATCGTGTCGAGCGCTGTGTGTCGTTCTGGTCCGTTTGCGCCGACGAACACCTTTCCCTTGCAGACCTCGACACCGAGCTCGTAGACGCGTGCGATCTCCTCTACCGACAACGTGAAACCCTCGAGCGGGCTCGAGCACATATAGACGCCGATATTGGCGTCGACGAAGCGCTGGAAAAGAGCTCGCATCGCGTCCTCATCGAGACGACCGTCAGGTGTGAACGCGGTCGTGTTCCGACAGTGCAGCTCCATCCGCCCCACCTCTCGCGATCTGATGCCACGCGGCGCGTCCGGGGCTCTGCGGAGCTTGTCGGAAGGGCGCGGATCTTCGCGACGGCAGCGTATGTCAACCCATTGGCTGCCGCAATTGATCTTCACTCCGCCAATAGCTAGACCCGCGCGGGCCTCTAACCAGGTCACTTGGAGGAAACCACTGGATTTTGAGCAGCGACTCGCACCTTGGCCAAAACGCAGCGATCCCCGCCTCGGAGCCGTTGATCGTTCTGGTGCAAGCAGAGCAGAGAGATGTATGCGAGGTCCCACAGAGTCTCCCTCTCCTCATGGGGCAAACAAAGCCCTGCACATCGCGCTCGAAGGCTTCATCCAAGCGAGGCGAGCTCGATGCAGCGAGCGCTACCACCGCGGCGACGATCAAACACCGCCCCACGGCCAATAGCGCTGGTGGAGTATGGTTTAACGCGTTCGCGATCGAAGGTGGGGTGGGCGATGCTGTCACAAGAGGACAACGAAATTCTCACGAGAACTGGGCCAGGCACGCTCATGGGCGCGCTGTTGCGCCGGTACTGGGTTCCTGCGTGCCTAAGCGAAGAGATCGCCGAGCCCGACGCACCGCCGGTACGCGTGAAGTTGCTCGGCGAGTCCTTGGTCGCATTTCGTGACACCAACGGCGACGTGGGTCTACTTGACGAGCTTTGCCCGCATCGGGGTACGTCGCTGTTCTTCGGACGAAATGAGGAGTGCGGCCTGCGTTGCGTGTATCACGGCTGGAAGTTCGATTCCACGGGGCAGTGCGTGGACCAACGAAGCGAGATCCGTAGCTTTGCGAGCCGCATCAAGGCCCGCGGCTATCCCACGCATGAGTCGGGCGGAATCATCTGGACCTACATGGGACCGGCGGAGTCGATGCCGGTCTTTCGCAATTTCGGGACCGAGACGCTGCCCAAAGAGTCGGTTACCGCGTCCAAGGAGTTTCTTGAGTGCAACTGGGTGCAGGCCCTTGACGGGGAGCTCGACAGCGCGCACATCTCGAACCTGCACAGCTTTCGCGCGATGAGCGAGATCGAGCCAGATGGCACCGACGAGCCGGGTTACCCCTCGAACTTCGAGTCAATGCGATTCTGGGACTTCGATCCGAAGCCTCGTCTCGAGATCGACGAGACCTGGTACGGCTTCCGCTACGCGGGACTCCGAAAGACTCCGAACGGCCACACCCACGTCCGAGTGACCGCTTGCGTGCTGCCATTCTCGGCGCTCATCGCGTCGATCCCCTTCGGCACTCGCCAGATTGCGGTCATTCCTCGTGACGACGTGACCGCGCTTCGCTACACCTTCGCGACCCAGCCGCCGAGCAACCCTCGAAACCTGGGCGGACCCGCATTTTTCAACGAGCCGAGCTACCCCTATGTGCAAAATTCGCAGTCAGGTGTACTTGGTCGCCCCTACACAATGGACAACGACTACCTCGTTGATCGTGAGACACAGCGCTCGGTGAGCTTTTCCGGCATTCCGAACTTCAAGAGCCAGGACCTGATGGCGACCGAGACTGCCGGGCCGATCTACGACCGGACGCTCGAACACCTCGGAGGAACCGATACGGCGGTCGCGCACTATCACGACCTGTTGATCAATTCGGCGAAGGACCTCGCACTTGGCAAGGAGCCGCCGGCGATCGCGGAGCACCTCGATTACCGCGAGATCCGCTCGGCGGAAAAGGTTCTCGCTCCGGACGAGGACTGGCGCCTGCTCGGAACGAGTGCGGACCCAATCGTCCAAGAGGTCACGCGCAGAAGCGAATCGGAGCAACGCTAAACCCCAACCGAGCTGGCCCGAGCCAGAAGTCAAGCGGCAGCGACTCGGCACGACGGAGTCGCCAGGGACGACGCGCCAGGTCTCGACTCCAGCCGAAATGTCGCTAGCACTGCAGCGTGGCTGCGGCTAACGCTCTGGACTACGGCTCGAGGTTAGGAAAACCGCTCTCAAGATCGAGGTTCACGCGCCGTGCGAGTCGCAATCATTGGCCAACAGCCGTTCGGCAAGGCCGTCCTAGAAGCGTTGCTCGGGCGTGGCGACGACGTTGCCGGGGTCTTTTGCGCACCCGAAGGTGCAGGCTCGCGACCTGACGCGCTGCGAGCTGCCGCCGAAGCGCTCGGCCTCAACGTGATTCAACTGCCGAGCTTGCGAGGCGATGCCGCGCACGTGGCGATGCGAGACCTTGACGTCGACCTCGCGGTGATGGCCTACGTATTGCAGTTCGCTCCACAGTCGTTGCTCGAAGTCCCTCGTCACGGAACGATCCAGTACCACCCGTCCCTCTTGCCAAAGCACCGTGGGCCGAGTTCGATCAACTGGCCGATCATCAAGGGCGAGACGTATACCGGCCTGACGATCTTTCGCCCAACCGACGGACTCGACGAAGGTCCGATAATTCTTCAAAAAGTCGTCGACATCACACCAGAAGACACCGTCGGGACCCTTTATTTCAACCGCCTCTTCCCCCTCGGCGTTGACGCCCTCGTGGAAGCTGCCGATCTTGTGTTCTCGGGTCGCCATCGCGAGCGCTCCCAAGACGAGAACGAAGCAACCTACGAGGGGTGGTGCCGCGACGAATCTGCCCGGATCGACTGGAACCACCACGGCGACCTGATCTACAACCTCATTCGAGGTTGCGACCCATCGCCGGGCGCTTGGACCCGCCTCGAAGGAGAGAAGCTCTACTTCTTCGACGCCAAGAAGACGCTGACGCGCCGGTTTGCCGACGTCGTCGGCCAGCCCGGCGAAGTCCTGGGCTTTGATGAGGAACGTGCGCTCGTTGCGGTCCGCGGCGGCGTGTTAGAGATTGCTCGCGTTCGTATTGGCTCGGATCCAAAAGGTGGCGCTGCCACCGTTCTTCGATCGATCGGAGTCACTGCGGGCACCGTCATGGACTCCTAGGTCAGAAAACGGCGCCAAAGGGTGCTGCGCAGGACCGGGCGGCGAGCCGGCAAAGAGAATGCCGGTAGAACTGAGCGACATCGCTCCGACAAATCTGGGCGACGGCCGCAATTCGACCCACCGCCCTCCCCTTGGCAAGGCGGCGATAAGTGCCGCTGAGCTGGGCAACAGGTCGCTAACCGGCGCTTCGAACGACGAACTGTCTACCCGACGCACCCGCGCGCGGGCGGCGAAACAGCTCATCTCGCGCTTGCAACTCGTCGCCTCGGTCGAGCTCGAGCCGCGCCGCTGTCGGAATATGCGCGCTAACGAGAGCGTTGTTTAATCACCACGTAAGTGAAGTTTGGAGAGTAGATGACCGAATACCAAGAAAATCTGCCACTTATGCCGATCACCCAGGGGGTCGTATTCCCCGGCATGCTCGTGCCGCTCGCGCTCGAGACCGACGAAGC
>Ga0075522_10002128_pt1 | contig 14810 bp, 15 predicted proteins | sample NGEPerA_FD_74796 | JGI IMG/M metagenome (GOLD analysis project Ga0075522, IMG submission 74796) | Arctic peat soil microbial communities from the Barrow Environmental Observatory site, Barrow, Alaska, USA - NGEE PermafrostL2-A | ecosystem: Environmental > Terrestrial > Soil > Wetlands > Peat ... | reverse complement strand
CCAATAGCACGTCCCTGTTCGCCATTAACGGCAACCGCAAGGTCACACTTTCGCTGGAACTCTGATAAGGCGCGAAGAATTTCCCGTCGAAAATGAATTTGGCGCGCGACAAGTTTTGTCCCGCGACGGTCACCCGGGATCCGGTGTTACGACGAGAGGACTGACGATCGAGATTGTCGGTCACCGGAAGCACTTGATCACCATGACCATTCCATCTATCTTCGGCGACACCGACGCTGCTTTCGACCGCGCGCGACTAGGCTGCACGTGTTTACCCATGGGCTTGAATTCGTTCACTTACTGTTACGATTTTCGGCTAGGGTCAATGGGAGTTGACGGTGCTGGATCAGCGACAATGGATGAGTGGGCAATGCTGACTAATACTCAGCCAATTGGCGGTTCCTCAGATTCTGTACAACCTGAAGTGTCTTCTGTGGTGACCGCTCACAATGAAGAGGCCGTGATTAGCGACTGCATTTGGTCGATCTCGGCCCTGGATGGCGGAGCACCCTACGAGATAATCGTCGTGGACCACGGCTCAACCGATCATGCGGCGTCGCTGGTTATGGAGATGGCGGCCTACCGGCCACAGATCATATCGGCGCGACACCAGAAGAACAGAGGTCGGAGTGTCGCACGGTGCACTGGAATCGACGCGGTTCGGGCTGAGTTGGTCGGAATGGTCGATCCCGACATCGTATTACCCAAGGACTGGCTTCAACGATGCCGTGAAGCGATTTCTGAAAATGGAGCTGATGCTGTCGGGGGGATCGCCGTGCCGGAGGGAGATGTTACCTATACCTGCAACAGATTTGCGTTGACACTGAAAGTCGCCTCCATGACGGTTTCAGTCGGAGGAGGCAACGGGCTCTATCGACGCCGGGTGTTCAACCTGGTCGGAGTAGATCCCTCCCTGGTTGAGGGAGAAGATGTCGCTCTCAATCAGGCAATGGCTGCGGCTGGTCTCCGACGTCAGACAATCCGTGACTTAATTGTCGAGCATCGTGAAAGTGGAGACTTCCGAAGTTCATTGGATTGGCTGTGTCAGAGCGGCAAAGGCGCTACTCGTCAGTTGGCCCGTTATCGACAAATCAGGATGCTCGACATTGCCCTTGCTGGCCTAATGGCTACGATCGCTGCCAGCCTGATGGCTCCCAGACGCGGAGTTGACGGACGTACTGCTTGGGCTGTGCCGTGTGTCTACTTAATCGCTGTCTCTAGCGCTCATATGATCAGAAAGTTCAAGTTCAGAGATTCCGAGGGGCGTTTTGTCTTGGCCACTGCCGCATATTCGGTGTTCGTGGATGGTTCGTTCGCGGGCCGAATCGCCGGCATTCCAGGCTTGCTGCGAAAGCGCATCGACACCGGAGACGCGGAATGACGCGGCCCCGTGGAATGATTTCAGAATCCGAAGAGCAAGAACGATGAGGATCTCGATCATCGTGATCTCCAAGGACGAGGAGAAGTTGAGAGACACGCTGTCCGCCCTCGAGGCCCATATTGACATCGAAGACATCAAAATCGATCACGAGGTTGATGTCACGGTCGTGGATGCTTCCAGGGGGAGACTGGCCCACATCGAACAGAGTTTCCCAAGTGTGCAGTGGATCGACTTCATGCCGCCGCCCGAAATTCGGGTCTCCATTCCTCATCAACGCAACTGGGGGATTCGGGCCACCCAGGGCGAGATCATCGTGTTTACCGACGCCAGCTGCGTCCCCGAGGAAGGATGGCTCCTTCGCCTGATCGCCCCGATTGTCGCGGGAAGCGAGCGGATGACATGCGGACCGTCATGGATCGGCGATAACGTCTTTAGCCCGGAACGTGGCACACCTGTCCCCGTGTATGTCGACGAAGCACCGACAATCAACCTTGCCTTCACTCGCGAGCTCTTCGACGAAGTGGGCGAGTTCGACGAGACGTTCGATTACGGCTCGGACGTCGATTTCACGCGCCGGGTGGTCTCGTCAGGCAACCGAATTCGCTACGTTGCCGATGCCGTAGTCGTTCACGACTGGGGATCGTTACGGAGGCAACTCAAACGGTCACGCCAGTACGGAGCGGCTCGCATCCGACTCAACCTGAAGCACCAAGATGGCGTGTTAGCCATGGCCCGCAAAGATCCTGTACCAGTCTTGTATGCGCTGTTCATCGTTGGCCTGCCGCTGACATTTCGCATTCGCAGCTATATTCTGCTTCTGGCAATTCCCCTCTGGCGGGCTCGTAAACGCCCATACCCTTTTCGTGTCGTCGTATGTCACCTTGCCGAAGGTATCGGCGGTCTGCTTGAGATTGCCGACACGGCGCTAAGGGCTTTCGCCGGATCTGATTGAGCGCTGGCGAGGTAGTTCCACTTGTCCTGGATCTCGGGGGACCTGGGCGAGACGAAGGCGAGTTCCGCAAGGGTGATCTTGACATCCAACAGATACCGATTGGTGTCGTGGTCAAACTTGATGGCGAGTCCGGTAATTATAGCAGTCGCTGAGATAAAATCCATGAAGGCCAGTGCCTGGAAAGGAGTTTCTCCCTCGAGTTCATGGTGAAAAAGTTAAGCATGCGGTGCTCGATTCGATTCCATTTCGAGGTCACCGGCGGATAGTGGCGTGCAGTGACGTGTAAACCGGTCTCTGCCATAAGACGATCGAGATCGACCTTCCAAGCTCAAATTCGATAATCGTTTGTGCCATGGACATCGGCGCGAGTCAACCGGCGATCAGCATCGGCGAACCGATCCCGTCCCATTTGGTGCCTCGATGACCCGATGAATTCGACGGCGAACGCTGAGAGGTCGCCTGTGTCGTCGACAATTGCCCCGTCTTCGTTGTTGGTCAGGCCTTAGATTCCGTAGCGCATCGCCTTGGTATTGTGACCACGGCGGCGAGGTCAACATGGGTCCGGCCGACGGCCCACCGCGTTCTGGTCAAGTTTCGTCAAGCCCATCGAAAGTGATTGAACCACTATTCTTTCATTTGCGTCTGGGTTCACAGTGTCGAGGAAAACGATTAGGTGCTCGACGCTCCCCCTAGTTTCTACGAGGCATCTCGGCGGGTACCGGCATATTTGCTAACGCCCACGAAATCTCGGGTATCTCAATCAACGTCAGAAGTAATACACCTTCCTAAACACGTGTCAGAAGTGACCTTTGGCATGATTACTCCGTGAATCGCGCCGGGAAAGTTGGAGACTAAATCACGGTTGGACGTGTGTTGATCGCCTGAGCTGCCCGTTCTTCCTAAGGATTGCCTAACGCAGGATGTCCCGATTGGTTCGCGGTGTTTTCTTAATTGTTCGCCTAACGTGGCCATTGAGATCTATGAACGACGACGTCGCGCACCCCCAATGAAGTTTGCTGCATCCATTATTGTCCCTGCACATAATGAGGAGCGTCGAATTGGAGACCTCCTATTGGTGATGAGCACCGCGGCCCGAGAGTTGCACTGTCTCGTTGTGATCTCGTGCAACGGTTGCACCGATGCCACTGCAGCGTTAGCACGCGAAACTCCAGACCTTTTGGTTGCTGAGATCTCGAAAGCCTCGAAGTCACAAGCACTTAACGAGGGCGATCGGATTGCCGGAGACGTGTTCCCTAGATTGTACATTGACGCGGACGTGCAGATTGATCTTGAATCGATACGAAAACTCATTGAGGCTTTGCAGATTTCCACCGCGCGAGCGGTACGACCGATGTCGTATCCGATCATGATTGGCGCACCATGGTTAGTTCGGATGTACCTCAGCGGCCGAGAGGCGGCGCCCCAGGTTCGTCTATGGAATTCAGAACATCTGGAGGGTCACTCGATATACGGAACGAATCGAAATGGTCGTTCCAAATTTCTTGAATTTCCGGAGATTCTCGCAGACGATGCATTCTTCGATCGGATGTTCGATCTGGAGGAAAAATTTATTGTCGGTGGTGCGCGGGTCGGAGTCCCTGCCCAACCAACATTTCGGACGCTGTTCACGATCCTGACGAGACAGTTTTGGGCAAACGACGAACTCAACGAGTGGCTGAAAACCGAGCGGCCCGATCGAGCGACCCAAACGCGGGATCAACCGCGCCAGTTTGCAACATTCGCTCAACGCTGCTCGTACTGGCTCCACGAAGGATCACCGTTCGACTCGTTCAACCCCAAAAAGGTGACGGTCGTCATTATCGTATTGGCATTGCGCTGGGCTGCGACATGGAATGCCAGGCGCCATCGCAGGATGGGAAAGCGAGTTTCGTGGCGATGAGTGAGACTCTCCAGAGATTGTGGACACCCAGATTGCCGAATGAAGAGTTCGGCTGAGAGGATGTCACCATGGCAATCAGTAGAAGGAAGTTCAACCTGAAGTTCAAATCCGAATCAGCGCATCGCGTAATCGGCGTTGGTCGAAGTCCTCGTGCGCCCGCTACTGAACTATTCATTGAGGAAAATTCGGTGGCGAAGTGGGTGCTCGACGATCGGCGACGTTTGCAAGCTTTAGAAGGATCGAATGATGTTCCTCTGACGAGAGTCGAGCGTGCCGAGTTGCTGAGATTTCGTGCGTCTATAGTTCTACGTAGTTCTTCTTCAACAACACCGACGCCGTGGATGGCATCCCGCGAGGTGGAAACAACTCTGAGGTCGGAGTCTTCCCCTTTCCCTGCGGTTACTTCTCTTCGACGAGTTCGACAACGTTCATGTCACTCACCGATGTGGTCTTTGGATCAGACCCGCGGGGGTTTGCGAACGGTCCTGACCCCACCATCTCGCGGTGATCTTGAGTGAAGAATTCGAAAGCGTTCATCGTGAAATCGAAAAAGGCACTCCTCGGGTTCTATCAAGAAAGTCTCATCAAGAACGCCAGCTTGCTGCTGATTAGCAACGCGATTTTGGCGGGATTTGGATTTGTGTTTTGGGTCATCGCGGCAAGACTATTCACAAAATCGGACATCGGAATAGCAACGGTGATTTTTGGCGCGACCGCATTGATTACTACTGTGGGTTTGTTGGGACTCGATTCTGGTCTTGTCCGCTTCCTCGGATCATCGGCAAATCCCAAACATCAACTCGAATCCACGTGCGCCCTCGTCTGCACGTCAACCACCATCGTCGGCATCGCGTATATCGTGCTCGCCCCCATGCTCTCCCCGAAACTCGACTTCATCCGTCATGACTTGGTTGACTCAATTCTCTTGATTGCGTTCCTACTTGTTAATGTCATTTACTCGCTTCTTCGAGCCACATTCATAAGCAAGCGCCGAGCGGCCTTTGTTCTTACGGGAAATTTCCTTTTCAGCGCTCTCAAGGTTGCAATATTGCCCCTCCTCACCGTCTTTGGTGTCATGGGAATCATCAGCGCTAGTTGGATCGCCCTATTGGCCAGCGTCGCGCTTTGTATCGTCATCCTGCGGAACAAATTCGGGATGTGGTTGCGTCCCATCTACCATCCCGGTTCTCTCGGAAACGTTCGAAAGTACGCAACCACACTCTTTACTACGGGCATCGAGAATAGCGTGACCCAAGCTGTGCTGCCCTTGGTGATTCTGAATCATCTCGGCGCAGCTAAGGCGGCCGACTACTACATTGTCTTCAATGTGGCATCGATTTTGGGCATGGTGTCGCTAACAACCTTCCAAGCACTCGTGGCAGAAGGAGCGCACTCAATTCACACTTTGGGTATCAACGTTCATCGCTCGGCGAAACACGTTTTCGTCCTTTTGTTGCCAGCTGTCGCCGTTCTGATTGTAGCCGGGCGATACATCCTTCTTCTCTTTGGCCAGAGTTACTCCCATCAGGGCATCGTGATGTTGCAACTTTTGGCATTGGGAGCTCCCCTCGCAGCCCTGAACTATCTGGCAGATGCCGTCGTAAACGTTCGACAGCAGAATCGGCTCTTCTTGATCATGAACACACTGAACTCGGGAATGATTCTACTTTTCAGCATTCTTCTCGTTGGTCACGGACTAACGGGATTGGGTGCCGCGTGGCTCATCGCCCAAGCTCTGACCGTAGTAATTTACGCGGTCATCATGCGCCGTGACATTCCCAACTTCGTTCGACCCCAAACTAACTGAGGCACGGCAATCGTGTTGTGCGCCATCGAGGCACTTGATTCAGGGTTTCTCATAACGTGGGACACAGTCTGATCCTTGACTGTTGCTGTCCACACTCATATCACTAACGTAACGGTCAATGCTTTTCCTGAGCGGCGTCACCCGGGAGCCCCTCTTAGCGTGTTGGCCCAAATTTGAAGATTCCCAGCGGAGAAGTAGACATAATCCACCAAGTCCAAGATGATTTCGGCCCTTCTCACGGCGGTTTCAGTCGTGTTTTCGATGGAGGGCATCATGCGTAAGCGACCTCACTTCAACAAACGAGTCCGCGAGCGATGTGCCACTCAAGGGACGCCAGGCATACGCACTCTACGGCTATGTTTTCCCCTTGACTCATGGCGCGGCCGCGCGATGGTACCGAGTTCCTGTGGAACGACTCGTCTGGTCCGGAGTAACTGTTACCTACCTACACGTCGTCGGTGGCCTCACTAGCCAACTACTTTTGCGGGGAGGTGAGACAATTGCAGAGAGCCGCGCCAGTGAGTTATACGACGGTGAAGGAGCGAGAGTGGTTGGCCCGAAAAACGGGACACGAGTATTGTTGACACAACCCCGGGGTTAACACCAGCGAAACGTTTGGATGGCCAACCCGAACGTGGCTTGCGGGTATGACTGATACCATCATCTCGATGGAGCCGTCTATGCTCAACGATGCAATCTCGCGCGCTTTGCCAATCACTATTGCCGTCATCGGAGGGGGCTACGTAGGCCTTCCAACTGCCGCCGTGTTGGCAAAATTCGGACACGTTGTTACCTTGGCAGAGAGTGATCCCCGACGACTCCATAGCCTGCAGGAGGGCAAGTCCCCACACTTTGAAGAGGACCTCGAAGCACTGATGAACGAAGGGGTGTCGAGAGGGAAACTCAATTTCGTATTGGACGCTGCTGAGGCCGTGGGCGACGCCGAAATCGTCTTTATTTGCGTTCCGACACCGCAGGGCGACGACGGAACTACCGATATGTCATACCTGATGAAAGCAGTGACGAGTTTCGCAGCCAATCTTTGTCCGGAGGCGATTGTAGTGATCAAATCTACAGTTCCTGTCGGGACAGCTGAGCGCGTTTATGACGTCATAGGTCGACCCGACGTCGCAGTAATATCAAACCCCGAGTTCCTTAGCACGGGAACCGCGGTCGCTGAGAGCCTCCACCCCGAGCGAATCGTCGTCGGGGCCAAAGACAGTGGTATCGCTTTGCGTGTTGCGTCACTGTTTGAAGAGACGAACGCACCCGTGGTTATCACGAGCAACGCAACCGCTGAAACCATCAAATACGCCGCAAACGCGTTTCTTGCCGTCAGACTCAGTTTCAGCAATGAGCTGTCTAGATTCTGCGAGCAGGTTGACGCTAACGTGATCGACTTACTCCAAGGATTGGGATTCGACCATCGAATCGGCTTCAGTTACTTGCAGCCCGGACCAGGCTGGGGCGGCTCGTGTCTGCCGAAGGATACAGCGTCATTAATCATGATGGGCAAGGCGAACAACTTTGACTTCCCTGTGCTTCAATCCGCCGTGGCGACCAATGTTGCACAGTTGGAACACGTCGTCCAGACGATACTTTCGAAAGTTGACGTCACTCCAAGCCTCGTGGTTGGACTTTGGGGATTGACGTTTAAAGCCGGGACCGACGACCGACGGAACTCTCCGGCGATCCACGTGGCAAAGCGACTACTGGAGGCGGGCATCACCCTCAAGGCTTACGACCCCACCGTGTCATTCGGAGGCGACGACGATCTTGAAGGTATTGAAATCGTGAATGACGCATACGACGCTGCAAAGGGCGCGTCGCTTGTTATTTTACTTACTGAGTGGCCTGAATTTCAAAACCTGGACTGGGACAAGGTGGCGAGCCTTATGAAGGAGCCTTCCGTTTTTGATACTCGGAATGTGCTCAATCGCGACGTAATGCGAAAGTCCTCACTCCATTACAGCAGTATTGGTACTTCCTAGGATTGCCAATTTGGGACTGGGCCCGAATTGCTTCACGCGTTGACATGTCGCCTAAGCGGTCGTGAACCCCTTGTCCTGAAGACATTTGTCACCGTCGACGTCATCGACGCCAAAATGGTCTTTCAGATGGTCTCTCGCCGATACGAGGGTGCATCAAGAGATTCAGCGAATCGAGCCGGGAGTTCGGTGACGTCGCGCTGATCTCGGCGATTCTCAACCAGCGCTGGTACCGATGTGAGGTCGTCTCCATCGGCGGACCAAGCTACCGACTGAAACACTTCGCCAACTCGAAGTGAGGTGAAGCCAAGACCTGATTAGATCATTCAGTTGACCTACACAGAAACTCGTACTTGATGCGGCATATTTACTTGACCCCTTACAACGTACGTCGACAAGCTGGTGGAAATCGTTTGGGCATTCCTTCCTCTGGCTCGTACCGGCATTCTTATGCAAAGAGCCGACAGAACAGAGGACGGAAGACGCCCTGGTCGCGAGTGAACCAGAGGCGATTCAGTTGAATAAATCACAGAATCTAATTAAGGTGACGAAATCAAGATCGTTTGGGTACGGCGGTTTAGAGGACGGGGTCTTCACACTATGGGTAATACCGCAAAAAAAGTAAGGTCAGCAATAAGGTCTCTGACTCCGGAACTACTACACCCGATAGGAACACGAGTGAAGGGAACGCTACGTTGGCCCTGGTCATACCCCGCCGCTGAGAGAACGCTTCGTCGGAAGGCAATTAATCCAACAACGTTCACTCAAAAGACTTACTACAAAATGGCGTACGACCGACGTCCTGTTCTTACAACGCTTGCAGACAAAGTTGGAGTGAGAAGATTTATTCAAGAACGTATCGGAGAAGGATATCTCTCGGAAATCTACGACGTATGCGAAGTTCTTCCAGACACGCGGCCACGCGGTCTTCCAAGAAACTTCGTCGTCAAGGCAAACCACAGTTCTGGAGCGGCAGTAATCGTTTGGGACGAGGCTCCTCACAAGCAACTTCCTTCAGATCTCCGAAAGATCAATTGGCAACGATTTCTAGTACATCCGGAAACACTCGACTGGGATAGATTAAGAAAGCTTGCCGATAAGTGGGTTCACCAAAACTACTTTTGGGAACCAGGACGACTACCTGAATGGGCGTATCAGAATATCCCGCCTCAGGTAATGTTCGAGGAACTTCTCGTCGATGTCCGAGCCGGACTTCCTTCCGATTACAAGTTCTTTATGTTCGATGGCGAGTGCCACATGATTCAACATGATTTATCTCGGTTCAGTGGACACTTGCGAGATATTTACAGTCCAACTTGGGAAAGATTACCCGTCCAGTTTCTGTATGAAAACTCGCGAGAAGGTTCGCAACCACCGAACAGCCTGGAAGAAATGCTAAGGATAGCTCACGCCCTTTCTGAGGGTTTGGATTTCGTTCGTGTGGATTTATACGAGACAAATAAGGGAATTCGCTTTGGCGAAATGACTAATTATCCGGAGGCGGGTTCCGGACGGTTCAAGCCTTCCGGTTTTGACAATTGGCTTGGCTCAAAATGGCAGTTGCCGGGCTCGAAACTGGTCCGCCCCGAGAAAATTAGAGAGTAAATCCATTGGTTGACGGTGAGACTTTCTGACTCGGGTCCTCTGGTGTTGCCCCGGTTTGGTAGACACGGGTTGACTAGACATCATGCCACTCTCGCGGCATCGTAGGTCTCGGCGGACGTGCGGTGTCCGAGTCCGGCTTGGTGTCTCGAGCGGTTGTAGAACACTTCGACCTAGTCGAAGATGATCGTGTGCATTTGGCTGCGCGTGAAGTCCTTGAATGATCCTTGGAGGAACTCCATCTCAAGCTTTGCCGTCGCCCAGAAAGTCTCCATCGCATCGTTGTCATAGGCGTCGCCTGTCGTACCGAATCTCGCCGCGATGTTCCAATCGTGAAGTCGATTCGCGAACTCCAGACTCGTATATTGCTCCCCCTATCACTGTGGTGCACGAGGTCCTTTGACCTCGTGCACCTCGACAGCATCATCACGAGCGACGAGACCACGAGCTCAGTCGTCTGGCGTTCACCCATTGACCAGCCGACGAGGGTCTTGCCGTCGAGACAGTGGAACTCCGGGAGGTCCGCGACCCAACGCCGGTCGGGCACCTCGACATTGAACTCGCGGTTCAACAGATCCGGCGCCCAGGCTCGATTCGTCTGTCCGAGACGCCACTTCTTGCGGCCGTGCACGCCCGTGAGACCACGCTCCGCCATGAGTCGCGCCACGCGGTGACGGCCGACGCGACGCCCATGATGGCGCAACTGGCCCCAGACCCGCGGCGCGCCGTAAGTGTGTCGAGAGCGCTCGTGGATGGTGCGGATCTCAACGAGCAACTCCGCGTTGGCGATCTCGCGAGTCGAGGGCCGACGCGCTCGTCAGGCGTAGTAGGTCGAGCGCGGGACCTTGGGGACTGGACAGAGGTCGCTCACTTTGTAATCGGCCTGGTGGTCGTGGACGAAACGGCGGCCGATCACCGCATCGTCTCTTTGGCGAAATAGACAGCGGCCATTCGCAGAATCTCCATGTCGATCTTCTGCTGGGCGTTCTCCTTGCGCAGGCGCTTGAGTTCGCTCAACTCCTCTTGGCTGAGAGCGCTCGGATCGTGAGCGCGCTCAAGGGCCTAGCGGTCACGATCGACCGAATACCACAGTGTTCGCTGGCTGATGCCGAGCGACTTCGCCGCCTCGGCGACCGACCGATCGGATGATTTCACGAGTGCGACGGCTTCTTCTCGAAACTCGGGCGGGTATCTGGTTTGACGGGCCACCATGGCTCCTCTCTGCCAACGGATTCCTCGACAATAGGTGTCCATCAAACCGAGGCAACACCAGTAATCACCAAGAACACCAGCCCGAACTTGAACCTCTTTAGACCCCCAAAACCTACGGAACAGAATTACTTCAATCCTGGCCCGCCAAACTCTAAGACGAGTTCCCTTGGTGAGGATACTGGTCTTCAGACGACGACGATATTCTATGGCTTTCATAAACTTTGCCAACTAACTCAGGGGTGGCCACACATTCCCAGCCGATATTCAGGCCGTTGGTGGCAGCGGTAGCCCAAGCAGACGCATTTACTCAACCAGGATCTGTGCAAGCGATGGCCATCCGATTTACTCTTTTCGCAGTTGGTGGTATGAACACAACTCGACAGTGATCACAACAATCAGCGCAAGGATATTCCGCGTATATCAAAGGTGTCGGATCAACTATCACCAGTGGAGACTTCGCTTTCGAAGGGCACTTCGACGCTGGTCGGGCTCCGATAGTTCATTTACTAGCTTTGCGGTCATTAGCTTGTGTTGCAACAGCAAGTTCCTAGCGAAGTCCGCTGGCGCTTGTCGATGGAGGGTGCCGTGAGGCCGATAGATGCAACTGTCATCTCATACGAGAGAATCGATCTTCACAGTCCTAAGGTTCGTCGACGCTGTGGCATAGATAACTTTGCAAGCCCCCATGTCCGACCTGCGAGATAGAGGACGATCAATGGGAAATTGCCGAAGGCACTCCCGACCCAACGTAGTGTTTCGGGGCGCACACGAAATCTTGAAAGTGTATAAAAAAAACTGGTTACCACCGCTACTGCAATCAAACTGAGTATTCCCAACCACCACGGCCACCAACCCGCAACAACGGCGACAATTGAGGCCAATGACCAGATCAACCAGATCAACCACGTGACGTCGGGCAATCGGATGATTCGAAATTCGAATGGATGCGAGGCCGCATCAACACCCGTCTCCCAGGTGTATTTCAGAGCTCCCCTATAACTCTTCGACTCTCGGTGTTCAACATGGAGACCCTCTAATATCTTCAACTTAAAGCCCCGACGAAGCAGCCGATGTGCTAGCCGAAAGTCCTCACCCAACTTGTAGTGAGATCCAAAGGGTTCAGCTCTGAGCACAGCCGCGTCGAACAAGACGTTGCCCCCGGCGATGCCCGTAAATCCCACTCGAATACGAATTGTGGGACGAAAGATCCGCCAGATGACAGCCGAGTCGCCATCGGGGAGAGCGACAGCTGAAACTGCGCTGAACCCCTCCAGAGCATCAGCACAACGCTGCAGCCAATCGAGTGGGACGACGATGTCCGCATCGACGAACGCAATCCGTGGCGCATCGCTCGAATCTTGTCCCGTTCGTCGGGCAGCTCCTCGACCAAGATTGACATCATGTCTGATGAGACTAAGTCTCGAGTCGTCAGCTTGAATCTGCTCAACTATCTTGGACGTATCATCGAGGGAACCGTCGTCGACGACGATTACTCTATAAACCAATTCCGTCGCCTGATTGAGGAGGGCTTGCAGACAGTTGGCGATTCTTTCGGCCTCATTGAACGCGACGACAACAACATCCACGTCGCGAGTATTGTCGTCTGAATTAGTGGAGTCCATTTGAACCTCGTCTCGAATATCCATCAAAGTTCACCTAGTTCCAAAACTATGCTGCAACCGCCCCTCCACCGGGAACTCACGACAGGCTTACCTCGATCATATCGGTGCTTCCTTCCGCTTCCGATACGATCCAGCTCACTCTCATGACTGACGTGCAGGCGAAATGATCCCATCGGGGAATCCACTCTCAACTCTCTTCTCGTGTTGCGCCTCGTGGCGAACGAGCCCTACTGCACGACCATCGCAAGGTTCTCGTTCGTACGATATTTGTACTCGCCGATAACAGCGATCACTGGCGAGGACTCGACGACCTCGAGGTTGCCATTTGCGCGTCTTGGTTCAACGAAGAGCGACTCCACGGCGAACTCGGTAACCGGACGCCGAACGACTCTGAAGGCGATTACTATGGCCAAGTCTCAGAGTGATGCTACCTGAGGGGACTAAACAAATGAGCCTCCCCAAGGCCGAGTCAACTCACCGACTGGGTCCCTGACGAAACGTTGCACGCGGCTAATGGGTGACGCTCATCCACATGACTGGTTCAACGTCCGACAAATTCACGAGACACCCGAATTCGTGCTGCCATGAGAGTTAGAGTTTCACTACTGTGGCGCTAACGTGTCGGAAAGCCTGGCTGATTGGAAGATAAAATTCTCCGAGAAACCCGGGTCGCTTCAAACCCCCATTGGTCACGATTTGAGAAGAGAAGCTCGATAAGAGGGCCTCATGTTGTGACGAAACCAAAAATGAGAATGCTTAGAGTCCTAGTTGCGTTCTGGACGTTTGCATTGTCCATCTTCATTTGTGTCGGAGCCGCCTTTGCGTCGGCCTCTTCAAAAGTTCGAGTGCATGCGCAACCCGTCGACGCTCCGCGGGGAATGGTCGCGACATGGTGGATATGCCTTTCATCTAAGGCTTGATATTCACCAAAATTAGGTAACGAAACCGTGGGACAGGTCAGCCCCCAGTTCCATTATTCGGGGATGCATCTCTCATGATTGATGCTGGTCGGAGGTCCCACGCCAAACTCCTAATGTGGATAGGCATCCTAACCCCTGTGGGGTCGGTTAACGACCGAGAGGTCCTCACCTACAGTAGATAGCGAATGTCAACCGACACCAACATCAACACCAGTAACAGCTCGCGCGTGCTCGTCACCGGTGCCGGTGGCCCCGCAGCTATCGCGGTGCTGCGGTCACTAGGTGGCGACCCGTCCGTCGTACTTGTCACGGCCGACATGGATCCGTGGGCCAGCGGTCTCTACCTCACGAGTGCCCGCCACCGCGTGCTCGTGCCCGCCGGCACCGCCGAGAACTTCATTGATGCACTGCTCGAGCAGTGCCGCCGCCACCGGATTAACGTTCTGGTACCCACTGTTGACGCTGAACTTGAACCCATCGCCGCTGCGCTCGACCGGTTCGAAGCAATTGGCGTCCAGGTTCTCGGAGCACCAGCGGACGTGCTCAGCCTCACTCTCGACAAGTTCGAACTCGCCCGAAAGTGTGTCGACGTGGTGCGCGTACCGCGAACGGAGCTGGTCACCGAAACCGATCCGATGATGTGGGAGTACCCCGTCATTGTGAAGCCCCGTCGAGGCAGCGGCTCACGAGGCGTGAAAATCATCGAGAGCGCCGACGACTTCAGTGCGCGCGGATGGCACGAGGACGCGATGATCCAAGAGTTCCTCCCGGGCGAGGAGTACTCGATCGATGTACTCGCGACGACAGATGGCGTACCACTAGCGGCAGTACCGCGTATGCGCGTGCGTGTCGATTCCGGTATTGCCGTGGCGGGCCGCACGCTCAATGATCCCGAACTCGAGCAGTTCGCGTTCGCGGTGGTTGCCTGCCTACGCCTGCCGTACATCTCGAACGTGCAGGTACGTCGGGACCGTGAGGGCCACCCGGCGCTGCTCGAGGTGAACCCCCGCGTACCAGGATCGCTCGCGCTTACGATTGCGGCCGGTGTCGACATGGTGTGTTACGCGTTGAACGAATTGCGAGGATTGCCGATCCCCGTAATTCTAAAGCACCGCGAGGTCGCAATGGTCCGCTACCTATCGGACCACGTGGTCGAACTCCCAGACCTGATGCCCGAAGTTTGGGAGTCCGGAGAACGAGGCGGGTCGTCGGAGTGAGCGAATTCACCCTCACCCATGATCTCCACGTGCACTCCACGTTCTCCGACGACGCTACGAGCTCACTCGACGAGAACGTCCGCGCCGCGGAGCGCGTCGGCCTCATCACTCTAGGTCTCGCCGACCACGTCCGGGCCTCAACCACCTGGATCACGGAGAGGGCCGACCAGGTCGCCGAACTGCAACGCCTGACGTCGGTACGCCTGCTC
>Ga0075522_10002124_pt1 | contig 14825 bp, 10 predicted proteins | sample NGEPerA_FD_74796 | JGI IMG/M metagenome (GOLD analysis project Ga0075522, IMG submission 74796) | Arctic peat soil microbial communities from the Barrow Environmental Observatory site, Barrow, Alaska, USA - NGEE PermafrostL2-A | ecosystem: Environmental > Terrestrial > Soil > Wetlands > Peat ... | reverse complement strand
CCGCTTTTTAATGTGGGTGGTTAGCTCAGCGGTAGAGCATTACCTTGACATGGTAAGGGTCACAGGTTCGATCCCTGTACCACCCACCATTTTCCAAAGTCAGAACAGATAGTTGTGGGATGAATGAATTTCCATGCCGAACATTTGTGCAAGCATTGTGCAAGCAAAACCCAAAGTTTGGGATCATTTCAGGAAATAATTCGCGATAGTCCCCGCGACCTTGTGCAAGCACTGTGCAAGCAAGGGCACAAAAATTCTGATGAGTTGTTCGAGGAAATTACGCTGGGAACGACAGCAGCTTGGCGATGGGTCCGAAAGGCTGCCTCTTACGCGGCACTTTGGAAGGCTAGACGCTTTTGATCCCTCAGTGTTGGGGGTACTAAGTCTCGTTTGGTGAGGGTGTCTAATTTTTCGAGAAGATGGTCTGTTGCAATTGCGCATTCGCGCAGGTGTTCGGGGTCATGCTTTTCGTACCAGGATGTCGTGTCCTTCCGGCCGTGGCCGAGCCAAAGGCTGCGTTGCTCACGGTCAACTCGCACTTCCTGGACTGCACGAACCTTGGTGGCCATGAAATGGCGATAGGAGTAAGGAGTGATCCTTGGAACGCCGAGGTCTTCTGCTTTCTTGATTGCATCGTTGAATGGCTTTCGAACCCCTTTCCGTGTCAGGCGGACCAGCTCGTCGATTTCTTCTTCATGAAGCCCGCTTTGGGTCAGCATCCATCTGAATGATCTGCGCTTGAACTGGGCGCGGATGTGGCTTGCCGATTTGCGCTTCAGCGTTCTGCCTTTGGTGGTCACTGAGAAGGTCAACGGTGCGTCTTCTGCCCAATATTCCAGCCAACCTCGAAGATTAGCTGTCAGCCGGATGATCGGCCGATGCTTTTTGGTTTGTTTGCGCCCGGGCGGATTGAGATCGAGAAGGCTGTTGTCGAAATCGACCTGACCTTTGATTCTAAAATTCAAGACAGCTTCTGGCCGTGCCCAAGTGTTTAAGGCGATTATGTCATAGCGCCGCAGCACCTCGCTGCCTAGTGTATCGAGAAGTGAGGCAAGCTGTTCAAAAGTCGGAATAACATCACGGGGCTTGGGCTCAGGTTTGTTAATCACTTCTGCGAGCCATTTTGGATCATAGCAAACCTCCGGCATGGTAGTGAGAATTCGGCTCTCTGTAACTTGCCCACTTGGGCTCAATTGAACCACAGTCTTGGCTGCAAAACGGCAGGCTGCCGCAATGACCGATAAGCAGCGAGAAATGTAAGCCGGTGAATGATTGCGTTCCTTCGACGCCCAAATGGCGTAGAGAGCTTGCACTCCTTTAGTGAACGTTCCGATTTTCACCTCCGGTCCGTAACCACATTGGCTTTCAAGAAACTCCAGAACAAGTTGACCCGCATGACGGGCCATTCGCGCAGAAACCTTTTTGTCAGAGTGGTTGACGTAGTAGTGGTTGAGAACCGCGACCAGCATGACCTCGTCTGGGTGGCGTGGGTCATGCGCAACAGTGGCGATGGCAATCTTCGCTAATCGCTTTTTGGCTTCTTCGAAATCATCTGTCTTAAGACTTGTGCGGACAACCTGTCTGCTTCGGTTGTCATATCTGAAGGCGTAGTAGCCCTTCCTGCTTTCGACTTTACCGATCCATTGGCTGTCGATTTCGAATAGTTTGTCTTTGGACATGATGCTCCGGCCTCATTCTGGTGAAGCCACCTCGTCAATTCGCGTTCCGTGACGAGGCGTTTTCGACCTTTGTGAATATGCTGGAATTGCCCGGCGCGTGCCGCCCGGCGGAGCTCAATTTCCGTGAATAACTGAGGCCAGCGTCTCGCAGCTGACTCCAAAGTCATTAGATCGTCAAGGTGCAAATCCGGACCGGTAACCAATCGTTGAATTCCAAAGCAGTTTGAGCCACTTGCCAGATTTACCTCAACCCAAATATCAAGCAATTGGAAAAGTCGAGAGATCGCGTGCGAGCAGAGGAAGTCCTCCGTCTATCAGGTCGCAAATTTATTCCGCTCGTAATGCATCCCGTGAGTATTGTTACTCACATATGTTTTTTTATTTCATGCGGCAAGGAGGTCTTTCTTATCAGGACCCGATTGTACGATGACCATTTTTTCAGCTGGATACTGCTTGACCAAGGAATAGGCATCGCGTGGCGTACCGTTGAGCCACTTTTGAAACTCAGCTTCCTGCGTGAGGATCACCGGCATACGTTCGTGATTGATCGTTGCAACCAGTTCATTTGGAATGGTCGTCATGAAAGCAAACACTTCAATCTCAACAATCGGGCCATCTTTTTTCAATGGTCCTTTGTAATTGCGCCAAATCCCTGCAAACGCGAAGAGTGGCCTTGGCTGGTCACCCTTCAATGCAAACCAATGCCAAACAGCTGGCTTGAGACCCTTTGGTTCCGAAAATGAACTTGCCGGAACCAAACATCTGCGATCTTCGAACGATCCTTTCCAAAAACTACTCGATCGAATTTTGTCATCTCGGACATTTGCAACCCTTCGTGGTGCTTTGCCGTCTATCAACAAAACGAAACCCCAAGATTGATTGACAAGTTCGCGTTCGCCATCAGACGCATTGCGTATGATGGGTGCTGTAGTTCCAGGAAAATTAGCGTCGGCCCAATCAAAGAGAGGTAGGCGATTGTCAGAAACTTTGAAGAGTTTACCAACTGCATCGCGTGATCGTGTCATTGAGTAGAGGTTGCACATTTCAGCGGCTCATCAGGAAGCGTGTGGCAGTGTCAACGTGCGCAGGAAAACCAAGGTTGTTCATCACACTCCTTCTGACCCTCGCATAGAGCGTTTGATCGGACTGATTGGCCCTTCTGAGATTTTCCGTGGCAGTGTCGTAAGCGCGAGTTTTCAGCATGAGAACAAGAAGTGTGGCCTCGGTCTCAATCCTAGCCTTTTTGGCCTTGTGGCTTTTAATCTGTTCAAATGGAAACATTGTTTCAAACTAACATAATTAAGATGCCCTGCAATGGCGTTAGTAAATAGCTAGACGTCGCCAATTTTTGGATTTTTTCTATAATGTGCGAAGTTAACTGGCTATAGGTCTGTGTGTCTTCCGCTTTTAATCCGAAAGTTGAAGTTACAAGAAATACTTATTATTTTCGAGTCTGACCCGAAGCAGTCATCGCGACTTTGGTGCTTGACCATTGCGCTCGATTGTTCAGACTTCGCGTATTCGACTGGGATGTTGAGTGGCAGTTTGGCAAAGAGTCCAAAAGTTTGGTATTTATGCTAGACTCAAGTTCGTCGATCTCACGGTCTACAAAAGCTCTGAAATTTTTGCAGTGAATTCTACTAATACTGGTGCGGGCCATGGGCGCCGGGTTTCCAGTTCTCCTTCAGTCCCTCGTGCAATCAATCTGGCAATACACACTCAGCTCGGCCACTGGTCACGAACACCAGCAAACCAATCTTCCCGCCGGTTGCCGCCAAGTAATCCCGCACCTGCTCCCGATACAGCTTTATGACTTCCTCAGTTGGTTCAACATCACTCTTCCAATCAATGACCACTTCGACATTGTTGTTTCCGTCAAGTGCCAGAGCATCAGCGACGCCGCCCACGTAAATTGAGGCTTGCCCCGCCTGTTCCGCCGAAAATACGGTCATTTCTGGTAACAATCGCTGTCTAAGCTCTACCACTTCAGGGATATTGAGCGCACGCGTTACAGACGCCGCAAGTTCAGCCGCGTACGGACCGTCTTCGGCGCGCATCGCTTCGGCAACACCAAGTTCGGAAAGCAGGACTCTTGCTCTCAACTCCAGAATATCGAGGTCTTGTTCCGTCTCACCAGTCAGCACTTCCTCAAGCAGCTTGTGTATCATAAGCCCACGTTCACGCCCGCCCTGAATCAAAAGGCGCTCCTCATGACGCTGTGTCGTCGCGGGAATATTTTCGCTAAACGCGCCTTCGCCGACAAACACGTCCTCTTCCGATGGTCCAGATTCTTCACCGGCTGGCCCCTCGTGAAGGCTTGGACTCCGCCAAACAATCGTGCGTCGAGTTCCCGCGACCACCGCAGCTTCGGCTTCCCATGTCTCCTGATCCTGGCCGTTGGCAACTTCTTGTTGTGGATCGGCCGCCGTTCGAACAAGTGCCGCTGCATCGAAAGTAGGGAGCTGGGTCAAATCAGAATTAAAAAGGCTGTACCAGTCGTTTTGAATACGCTCGCTCTGCCGCGGCAACAGTAGCAAGTCGCATGCACGCGTGAGCGCTACATACCAAAGCCTGACGCGCTCCCTTCGCACCTGACCCTTCTCATCGGCTTTGACAACTTCATAGTCTGGCCCGGCGGAACCCATGAGCTTAAAGTGAACCGTGTTATCCGAACGTCGATGCAAAAAATCCACCGATTCATTCAGCTCAGTCGTCGAATTGATAGGAATCACGATGGGCCATTCGAGTCCTTTGGATGAATGAATCGTCGAGATCGCCACAGCTTCCGCATCGGCATCGGGGCGCCCCTCAATGTGTTTCTCTGTGTCTTCCCAATTAACTCGGACGGCATCTGCAAAAGCGACAAGACCGCGGGTTTCATAGGCGCGCGCCATCTCCAGGACCATCTCGACGTTAGCCAGCGAGCGCTCGGCACTTAGTCGGTAGCGAGCACGCAAGATGGGTCGAACGTTCAACTCTTCGATCGCCTCGGCCATTAGGTGGTAGGGCGTTGTCTGGCGCGCCTTTCGCGCGAGATTTTGCAGCACTTCAAGGGCGCGCTTCAGAACCGGATTAGTAATAACCTGGCAATCCGTCCAAAGGTGAAGCCGCGGAGTTTGGTTTTCTCCAATCGGGGGCAGCCCGATGATGGCATCGGCAATTTCCTCTTCGGTTAGTCCAACGAGTGGACCGCGAAGGAAGGCCCCGAACGCCAGCGTATCGCGTCGATCGGCAATTGCTCGCGTGACCGCGATCAGGTCCTGAACTTCCTGGCGTGTGTAGAAGCTCTTTCCAGCTTGTGACGCTATTGATATTTCGCGCTGTTCCAACGCTCGCTCGTAAATCCACAGACTCGTGCCCGTTGGAGCGAGAAGCGCAATATCACCGGGGCGGCAAGGCCGCATGACCTTCGATCGCTTGTCCCATACCTGATACGTTCCGATTAAACGACTAACAAGGTCAGCTACGATCCTTGCTTCCTCGCGCCGTATCAGATCAACCACGATCTTACCCTTGGTGTTCTTGTGGTCATCCCCAATCGTCACGTCGAAACAAGCAACGGCTGGCCGTTCATCGCTCGACAGTCTCGTCGGCCCTAACGCCGTGAAACCGGGCTGCCCGTTATCCTGGGAAAGCAACCCTCGAAACTGATCGTTCGCGAAGTCGATGATTTGCTTCAGCGATCGGAAGTTGGCGACGATTTCAAGCACCGCGTCAGAATTTTGCGCAAGAATTGCGCGCTTGGCATCGAGGTAGGTGTCAACGTCTGCACCACGAAAACGATAGATAGCCTGCTTCGGATCACCGACGACAAACAGACTGCCGGCCCGCAGCTTGCGCTCTGTCCACGGAACACCTTGATCCCCGTCTCCGCAAAGGTGCCACAGAATTTCTGCTTGCAGTGGATCGGTGTCCTGGAATTCATCGACAAGAATGCGCGGGTAACGCTGCGCTAGCGCCCGTCGTACATGCTCATTGCGACCCAGCAGATCGCGTGCGTGATGAAGCAGGTCGTCGAAGTCTAGAAGCGCCGCCTGTCGCTTATAGTCTGCGTACAATTTTGCGAGTGGTTCGAATTCGGCAACGAATTGCGCAAAGGCACTTGCCGCAACCGCGGCGACGAAGGCGGTGTAGGCGTCGCTGCACCCATCGTAATACGCTTGCCCCGCGGCGGAGAGCTGCGATCCACGTGGCATGCCGAGCCCCTTAGCGGTCGCCGCGCCTTCCCATTTGCGCTTCTTCCCCCAAGCGACGAAGCGAACTTCTGTGCCATGCTTGCATTCGGGTGGGACGTGGAGAAGGAGCTTCGCCACACTCCGTCCTGTTAGTGGACTTTTCCTCGCTTCATCGACGAGGCCCTTGAATTGCTGAAGGTCGTCGATGACGTTTGCGGTTTTCTCTTCCTCAACGCCACACTGTGCGTACCATCCGGCGAATGCTTCAATTTTGCCTGAAAGTTCCTTCAGAATGCCAGGGTCAATTGCCGCGCATGGCGCGGTAGCCGTTCGAGTCCTCCTCAGAAACGCTGCGGTCTCCTGAATGCGCTTTATGATGTGGTCGGGATCGTCCACAAGGAGTTCCGCGAAGAAGTCCTCCTCGCCCAATGCTGGCAATGCAGGCAGTCGGCCGAGACCCTCCGCGCCGCGATCACGACCGAAGCGCGCTGATAACCATGCCAATACTAAGTCTTCATATGCAAGATTGGCGGTGTCCGGGTCTATGATTGTTGCGCCAGGGTCGATACCCGCTTCGACAGGATACGGTTTCACGAGCTGCTGACAGAAACCGTGAATTGTCGTGCAAGTCAGCTCATCAAGCGTATCATCCGCGACAGTTATTGCTGCGGACTGGTTGGCGGAAATCCCATCGGGCAATGCGACCCGCAATTCGTCCGGAATGTCCGCTCGTGCCAGACGACCAACGAAGCCCTCAATTCGTTCGCGCAGCTCCGATGCCGCGGCCTCGGTAAACGTAATCGCTACGATCTCACGTGTGGGAACGCCCGCTGCGAGAAGAAGCGCCACGCGCCCCGCCATCAGTGCCGTCTTACCGCTCCCGGCGCCAGCCTCCACAAGGAGCGTCGTGTTGTGATCCAGGAGTGCGCGACGCCGCGCGGGCAGATCGGGTAAAACACCAGTCTCGGACATCACTCCATCTCCCATAGAGCCGAGAGATCGGCGAGACGATCAGAGATAAGGCTGCTCTTGAGCTCGAAGTAACTTTCCTTCGCGCCGCCGGGGAGCGCGAAGGCAAGATCATTGTAGTCATTTTGCGCGCCTGCCCCAGGCAACACATTCCCTGCCGTCGCGTAAAGCTGCGCGGCGTTTACAAAAACCGCCAGGTTTGCAAGCACTGCCTCCGGATCGGCGAGCTCGTATAGGCCATCCTTTTCCGCCCTTGGAAATAGAAGCCGCGTTTGAATGTCGTTCACGGTTGGGACGAGCGAGCGAACCGCATAGGCGTAGAGACAGCGCTGCAGTTCGGCTCCCCCTTTCAGCACCAATGGCTTTTTGCTAGGCGACTTCCCAGACTTGTAGTCAGTCACGCGCGCAATTTCGCCAGCGGCGTTAAGGTCAAGTCGATCGATCGCTCCACCTATTGCAACGGTAGTTCCGGGAATCACCACCGGAGTCGTCGGGTCCCACGGTAACAGGGCGCGCCGCTCGTCGGTCAGATCCTCCACACTTCTATCGCCACCAAACGGTATTTCGGCCCAGCTTCGCTGCCCGACCAGCGATTGCTCACGGTATCCCAAGGCAGCAACCGCAAGCGTGCGAATGTCTTGCAGCTTGCGTACCCAAATCACGGGTGGCGGCACGGGGCGCGTGCGTTCCCATTCGCGCGCGACAGAATCAAGAGCCCTGCTGATAGCGCCCGCAAGCGAAGCGTCATCAGCGGTGCCAAATCCTCCCGGTTTCGTCAACTCAAGGTCTGATACAGCGCGTTCCAACGTCGAATGGAGAATACCTCCAATAGCCAACGAATCGAGTTGCAGCGGTTCTTCTGATTCATCCGGCTCCTTCCATAAGAACCCGTAGGTCCACAGGTACCCGAGCGGGTCACGCAATAGCTTTGCGAGAGATGTCGCGGACTGGCGTCGGTTGAGTGAGGCAACGACGAGTGGGTGATTAGCTCTTACCAAGCCGTCGTGGGCCGTCAGTCGCTCCGTGTGCCAATCGATCCAACAAGACCGCGCCGAACGCGCCACCGGCAGGCACTCAAACTCCGCGGGTCGCGCGAACAAACGATCAGTCCAACCGGCCGCCTGCTCTGGGATTCGGGCGCGCTGGCGATATATCTCCACCGGCGTCTTCGGATATAGGGGTGAAACGCCATTCATACGTCCTTGCGTGTCGCGCCGGGCCCGCGAGCACACGACTTGTCGGGCTGTTGTTTTCAGGATCGTATCAAAATCCCGCCGATCAGCTTGATGCACCGGCAAGGGGTCAAGTAGCGATGATTTCACAATATGGTTTGGCAGAAGTGCATCTTCGGTCTGGTGGCGTGGCCACGCCCGCGAGGTGAGTCCGACGAGCCGTACCCACGGCCGGGGATCGGCCGCCAACGACGCCGCTGGCGCCCAGATGATATTTGCTTCCTGAGCCACCTGATCAGGCAGCGACAGCGATGCGAGCGTCACATCGAGGGCTTCGGGTGGCCCCTCGGTCAGGGCCCGCTGCCAAATTGCACGGCTGCGGCCACGCAAGAGAACGCTACCAACATCGCCCGCCCTCTTCAACCCGAACGCCAAGGTTTCAATCAAGTTGGCAAAAGTGCGAACTAACGCCGCAGAATTGGCTTCCTTCAATTTTGAAATTTCTGGCAGGACGTCGCGCCAAGATTCAGCGTCAAGCAGTGGCGCGTCTTCCGGAAGTGCACTCCACCAATTCGTCGGGACAATTTCAAAATCGGGATTTTGTGAGCGTAACAAAGCGATCAAGCGTGTCATACGCGCCTGGCTGAAGCCCCGTAATAGTACCTCAGCAAGCGCGGCCGCGAACTGGCCTTCCGACGTCGATAATGCTTTACGCCCATGAACGAAGTGGAGATCGATACCCGCCATTTCACTCAGAGCTTGAAAGTGATCGTTCCAGCCTGCCGGCGATGCGGCAACGATCGCGATCTCCTCTGGCTTGGCTGTTCCACTAGCAAGAAGAGCCCGTGCCCAACGCATTGCTTCCAACGCCTCGTGACGTGGGCTTGCGCAGGATTCGCACTGAATTTCGGGATCCTCTGGTGGGGCCTCCACAACGGCAATTCCAATGGTGCCGACCCACGCAGGCACTTGGCGTGGGCCCGCGACCCACACCACGTCGGTCACGGTCTTCAACGCCGCGAGCAATGGGCGCCATACGGGCGACATTTCTGTTCTACCGAGTATCCGGATCGGTCCGAACAGACCCTTTGCGTGTTGCAAATGCTGAAGCGCAATTTCAACCAGGTCGGCTGGCCGGCGCATCGATGAAGGCAATCGCTCGAGAACGTGCGCCTCGAGTCGAGAAACTGCGTCAATCCGCGAATGAACGTTAGCATCAGTCAAGCTACCGAGTTCAGCAAATTTGAGGCCGGCGGCCCAAGCCGTCTCGAGCGTAGCCGCTGCCGCTCTTGGAAAGCCTGGAAGTGTTTTGATTTCGTTGAATTCGCCAAGGTTGGTGCCGATAGCTTCGGCAATGGCCTCTTTGAGCGAGTCGGAATCGATTGCCTGGAGGAATCCGCCTGCTAGCCGTGCCGCTAGCTGCTCGATAGCAAGTGTCTGTAGGCCATGCCGACGCTTGATCGCGGCGTCACCGCGCTCCTTACGCCATGATAGGCGTGAATGTATCACATGTGTCTCGCGCACTAGCATCGCCCATTCTGGTAGTGATCTATCCTTCTAGCAGGGCAGAGTCGCAAAGGGAAATCGTCAATCTATCGCTCATCATTCCTTCCCCTGAATTCTGATTTGTCCCACGTATCACGGTCCGCGAGGCATCACTGTCGCGGCAATTCCGATAGTTGGTCAATCAAATTTTCCGACCTGCCTCAGTCCTTCGTCTCTGGCCCAGTTTAACTTCCGGCTCGCTTCTCCGGCCAACTTACTAAACTTTTCATCCATGTGCGCAACCTTGTCTGGATGATTTTGCGCTATCTTTGTCTTGTAAGCTTTTTTGATTTCTTCTTCTGTAGCGTCTATTGAAACGCCCAACTCCGTGTACCATTCACTAGTTTCCGGATGTTCGGGCACACTGTCTTCACTTTCATCCCCGCTATACTCAAATTCAACTGAGGGTTCATCTCTGAACGCGTGTGCGAATCCTTCGCACCGGCCAATCAATTCTCTGTTCTGAGTTTGCAGATTATTCTTGCGGATCAGATAAAATACTAGAATTGATACGCCCAACCCGCATGCAATAATCGGTTGATATTTCAAGTTAAAACCAAAAAACAAATCATGCGCTAGTGCGATCAAGGACAACAAGAAGCCCCCTAAGAACGCATCTCTTCCAGAAGCAACATTTACCCAACTATTGATACGGTTGAGTGGTGCGTTTCTCAGTCTTTCTTGCAAATCCTCTGCATGTTCAAGTTGCGGCCGAAGCAAAGCCCATTCTTGGTTCAATTCCTTGCCAAGCCTGTTGCGGTTATCATAAGTGCCATCAATTTTTATATTCAACCCGGCTCCCCGTTGGAGGCACCGTTCCAGCGCCTCTTTAGTTCGAGGGATTTCGCGCTCAGCTCGAGCCAGATCCTTTGTCTCTTCGGCTGACAATTCAAAAGTCTTTGGTTTCTTTAGAGCCTTAGCCTGGAAAATAAATAGCGGAGGTATGACCGCCAGAACCGGTGCCAGTAGGAACAAAAGCACCAAACCAAACACGCCCAACAATCCAAATTGCATCAGAGCTAACCCAAGACTCTGCCTCCTTGAGCCCATATCACTTGCCCCCAAATGCCATGACCGAGATCAGCGCAATCACCGAGAGCAAAAACAGGTAAACTAAAATGCTGGCCAAAGCCTGTACTATTGGAACATCTTTCCGGCGGCCACTTGCAATTGCTGACCCTAAGCTACTCGGAAACATGAACTGCAGCCAAAGCAAGGCCTTGCCCGGTAAAAAAAGGAACCACCAAGACAATGATCGTTTCTCTGGCAAAAAATCGTCCGACTTCCTTGCCATCAAAATGTTGACCACTTGATCGAGGGGTTGACCTTTTTTCTTTTCGCCAGGATTTCGATCCCGTTTCATATTTTCCCCCCAAATTCCTAATCAGCTCGTCGTGGCCCACTGATCCTGACTCTAAATCATATTTTTGGTTGAGTCAGTAGGCCTAACGCACCGTCTTGTGTACCCACATTCGTTGCACCTATTAGCTCAGGCAAGTTTGGATGTGCCAACTGGTTGATACCTATTTCAGGCGGCGTCTTCGTCTTGGGCAGACTGGGATGTCAGACTTCACCTTCGTAAGTCAAACTATCAATGAAGGCCATCCTTCCGTCCCATACCGCTTTCTCAGAAGGATTAGTTGGGCAGTCAGATTCATACCAGACTGATTCGCGAAGCGGCACAATCACGTCAGTCCAAAAATCATATGGCCTATCGTCTATGCTATCCAGATTTAGCAAGAACCTCAATTTTTTTTGGTTTCCATCGTTCAATACGAAAAAATAATCAGGCCTCTTCATTGTAGCAAACCGTGTAAGTCCAGCGACCCCTTCGCCCAATCCGGCTTCCACATAACGCCTAAGGTAATCTTTGTAATTTGCAAACTCGACAGGGCCGGTGAGGGGAATTTCATCCAAAGCATCAGAGAGCTTTTTAATATCGAAGTCCGCCCAATGGATTCTAAGGTAGCGGTTTGTCCCGAAGATTCCCCAATCAAGTCCGTCTAACTTTGTTTTGACTCCTGCAATCGATTTTTGGTTGTCTGTGCTCATCGCACCGAAGTTTGGAAAATCACTAAATCGAGTCGCAGCCACGCTAAGAACCTTTTTGCGATTGCTAAAATGTTTCTCGCCAGAAACAAGACTATAGTATTCGCTCCAAGTCATTTTTTGAACTCTTGCGGCGGCGATTGGAATTTGGCGCGGTACGCGTCCATCGGTCTGGTTTGTTTCGATTTCTGCTAGCCCGAAAGGCTTCAACCTATTTTGAAACCTTGAGAAATTGAAACTATAGTTTTCAAGGTCCTGACTGCTAAACACGCGGGCTTTACCATCCCAGTATCGGTCAAGAACGCTTTCAATTTCTAGCTTCATGGTGCTATTGGGATCATCTTCAGAGGTCAAAAGTATTGAGACCTCATCGTTGGCAGTAAATCCAGCGCGCGTGAAGTTCGCACTGCCTATTATGAGAGCCCAATCTTTGGGCGAAGTCTCAAACAGATAGATTTTCGGATGAAACAGCTCCGCGCCCGCATCCATAAACTTTACGCGATTGTCTCCTACAAATTCCAAAATGAATTTGGGGTTGGTTTGATAGAAATGTGTACCTATCACAGCGCGAACGATCTTCTCCTTCTGGCTCATCACGAGATCGAATGCCTTAAACCCAGCTGAAGCCCAAGCAACTGCCATGGACAGTCTGCTGTGCTTGTTAAACTGTTTACAAAACTCGTTTTCGATTTGCTTATAAGTGTCGAGGATTTTCATTTGCCCAGCCTAGCATTTTTTAACTTCCGTCCAAAAACAACATCTGAGATAGTCCCTTTTATAATTTGTTCCTAGACAAAGCGATCGAAGAAAAATAATCCTTCAGAACAATCGACAGAGTGCAATGGAATACCGCTTCTGGCCCATAGCGCCACATTGGATACTGGTATTTCTTGTCCGCAATTGAATTGAATGCAGACACATCAAGTTTGAGCCAATAATCGGTTTTGAAATTTGAGCTGACATACTACTAGTTGGTTTCCTGCCTTGACTCTTCTGTTTTTCTGTGAAAGAACAAATACAGAACAATCAGGAAAACTGTAATGCGTACCGAACCGATGCAAAGGTCTGCGGTGGGCGGCTTTGTTGCCGCTTCGTCTGAATATATTCCCGAACCGGAGCATGATCCGGCACGTGTTTTTGAGGCGTTGCGTGGCCATATCGCGCGATTGGAGAATTCTGTGCCGCAATTGTCAGGAGGCCGCATCCGTGGCCAGAACTGGACTTTTGGTGTTACCGATGTAGACGCCCATTTGCCTGAGCAAGGTTTGGCGCGTTCTGGCCTGCACGACATTTCGCCCAATGCCTATGGAGACATTCCAGCGGCGATGCGCCTCACATTGGCGATGGCAATACAGCGCTTGAGTGATCCAGTTGAGCGTCGGCCCCTATTGTGGTGCCGCGTAATTCGGGAAGTGCGTGAATATGGCAATTTGTATGGGCACGGAATCGAATCTATGGGGTTACCGCGCCACCGTTTTGTGACGGTGACATTGAAGCGGCCAGTGGATGCACTGTGGGTTACGGAGGAGGCGCTGAAATCGGGCGCAGTTGCCATCGTAATTACCGATGTGGATGCAAAACACACAAGTCTGACGGCTACACGGCGACTTTCACTTGCAGCGCAAACCGGCAAGGCCGCCGGGTTGATGGTTTTCACGACACCGCAAACTGTGTCGACAGCCAGCCACACGCGGTGGATTGCCTCTGCCAGCCGCTCGCAACCTCCGCCTTATGACCCTCATGCACCAGGAAAACCGTCATGGAATTTGGAGTTAGTGCGCGCCCGAGGTGGAAGACCGGGGGCTTGGGTAGTGGAATGGCAAAATGCGCCGTATCGTTTCAATTTGGTTTCCAAACTTCGCAGTGGAGAGGTTCACGCGGGCACGGCTGAAACAGTCGAAATCAGCGCCTCCCAAGGGCTCTCCATTCGTACTGGTTGAAGCGGGACCGCGTGGCTTACGTGTGGTCGCCCTGAACGCATCGGCGCGAAGCTTTGGAATATCCTTGGGCCAGCGCTTGGCGGATGCCCGCGCTCAAGAACCCGATCTGCTTTCAGAGCTACATGAACCTGATCAAGACATGGCAAGCCTGTTGGGCCTGTGCCGCTGGATGGAACGCTATAGTCCGTTGGTGTCACCTGATGCACCAGATGGTGTCTTGTTGGACGTGACGGGTATCCCGCATCTGTTTGGTGGTGAAGCCGCACTGCTGAACGAGATGCGCGAGCGCTTGGCGCATTATGGTTTCTCAACCTCCATTTCCATCGCCAAGACTATTGGTGCTGCGTGGGGTTTGGCGCGTTACGCCAGGGGAGGCGAGGTACTTGAGCCTCTGCCTATTGAAGCTCTTCGTATTGATGGTGAAGCTGCAAAAATCCTGCGCCGCCTTGGTCTCAAAACGATTGGTTCGCTGATGGGCATTCCCCGCTCGTCACTGGCTAGGCGATTTCGCGGAGAGCGTATCCATGAAAATGTTCTGACCCGGCTTGATGAGGTGCTGGGCGTTCGTGATGAATCATTGATCCCACTAAATCCGCCACCTACCTTTGTCGCTCACCGCGCTTTGATGGAGCCCTTGATTTCGACAGAAGGTTTGGAAAGTCTGTTAACGGGACTGGTCACCTTGCTGTGCCGTGATCTGGAAAAGCAAAACCAAGGAGCTTTGCGCCTTTCGCTGAAGCTCTATCGCAGCGAGGGTTCACGCAGCACCTTGCCTGCTGGATTGTCATCGCCTTCCCATGACCCGGCGCATATCTTCAGACTTCTAAAGCCACGACTTGAAACCATTGATGCAGGCTTCGGCATAGACGCCATGACCTTGGAAGCCCGCGAAACCGCCACTGTCAAATCGCAGCAATATGGATTTATGGAAGATACTTCAGTTGCCGATTTTGACCGTTTGAATGACCGGGTGATGAACAGGCACGATGCTGCCTTAGAAGGCCGCGTTGCTATAGAAAGCTATGTGCCAGAGCGAGCCGAGAAGAAATCCTATAAACGCGTTCAAAGTCCAACGCTGCAGCCAACCAAGCTCCGCCCTTTGCTCATTCTTGAAGCGGCGGAAGCAGCTTCGGTCATCGCCTCAGTGCCAGATGGTCCGCCGATGCGCTTTACATGGCGCAAGGTCACGCGGCGCGTGTTGCGGTCACAAGGTCCTGAACGCATTGCGCCGGAATGGTGGCAACTCCGCGAGGGACAGCAACCGCGTGATTATTATGTGATCGAGGACGACGAGGG
>Ga0075522_10002123_pt1 | contig 14829 bp, 18 predicted proteins | sample NGEPerA_FD_74796 | JGI IMG/M metagenome (GOLD analysis project Ga0075522, IMG submission 74796) | Arctic peat soil microbial communities from the Barrow Environmental Observatory site, Barrow, Alaska, USA - NGEE PermafrostL2-A | ecosystem: Environmental > Terrestrial > Soil > Wetlands > Peat ... | reverse complement strand
TTTTGAGTGTTCATCCATTTGAGAAAGTGCCTTTGCATGAGCTGTTTACAGAAATAGGGTTCAAAATACCACAAACCATTAGCTCCAATCAATTACTGCTGTTCGACTTATAGCCGGACGTGCGTGAAAAATTATTGTTTGCGCGGTCTCACTGTTGATTCCGCAGACAATCCAAGCGCAAGGAACAGTTTACTTGTCTAACTTGGGCCAGTCATCGGCTGGCAGCCTAGCCGTGAGAAGCAATTCCTGGCTGGCTACGGATTTTCGCACTGGAACCAATGTCGGCGGGTATTTGCTTAATTCTGTTCAATTGGCGATGACAGACAGCTCCGGATCCCCCAGCGGCTTTACGGTTCTGCTTTATACCGACATCGGTGTCATCGGTGCTTTGCCCGGAAGCAGCCTTGGCAGTTTGGCAGGTTCTTTGAATCCGATGGCAGGGGGGATTTCCACTTTTTCCAATGATTCAAACATCACATTATCGGTCGCCACTGCTGACAGCCAGCACAGCGATTGCCAACGGTGCCTATGATTGGAGTTATGCCGGCGCAAACTCTTACAACCCCAGTGGCAACTGGATCAGCTCGATAGGTGTTTTGACTTCCAGCACAGGTTCCTCTTGGTCACTGCTTCAGCCTGATCTTAGCTATTATCCGCTACAGCCAACCCATAGGAAACCCATGAAAACCGTCAAAAACAAAGGCTTTTCCGCGTTTTTGCACGTTATGGGTCAGAGCGTGGGAGTAAAAACACCCACCCGTTTTGAAATCGCCAATGAAATCAATGGTTTCGTGCATATTTCCTATTGGTCAGCAGTGATTATCCGCAATATGTCATAAGCGCCACGCCCATTCCCGAACCGGGCGTTTTAAGTCTGTTCGGCTTGGGCGCGTGGGCTTCCTCTGGCAACGCCGGAAAACAAAAGCGCTTTAATGAAAAAATCATTGGCAACTTATTTGAAGACAATCAGAGGCGAAACGCGCGACGGCAGCGACTCTGTTTCGCACAGGTGGAGGTGAGTTTTTCCAAATAATCAAAAGAAAAGAGTTTTCAAAGCCGGGCTGGACTTCCGTGCGGCCTTTTTTATTTCCATTTTCGCTTTTTGAGGAAAAAACGGCTGGCAGGCGGGAACAAAACCTGCTACATCCTTGGCGCTAGAAACGAGACGAAATGAATCGAACCAAATATCAAGCCCTGCTGCTGGGCACCGACCTCAAACTGGCCGATGCCGTGGCGCTGGTCATCCGGCTGGACGGAGCCAGCATCGGCTTTGCCGGCAATTATCCGGACGCGCTGCGGACACTGCAGAGCCATCCGCCGGATCTCGTGCTGCTGGATTTGAAAACTTCGGAGGCGGACGCCCTCAACCTGTTGCGCCAGCTCAAGCATCATCCGCCGTCCACGCCGGTTTTCACCGTTGCCCTGGCGCCGGGCGGCGACAACATGCCGGTCGTGCGGGCGTTTGATTTGGGGCTGAATGAGTTCATCCAGGTGCCGTTTGAAAACAGCCTGCTGCGGGCGCGGCTGCACAGCCTGGTGCAGCTCCAGCAGCGGCTGGCGGAACTGCTGCGCCGCCAGCAGGAATTGACCGAGGCCGTCCGCGCCGCCGAGGGAAATTCGCGGGCGAAGTCGGAGTTTCTCGCGGCGATGAGCCACGAAATCCGCACGCCGATGAACGGCGTCATCGCCATGACCGGCTTGTTGATGGAGAGCTCGCTCGCGCCGGAGCAGCGCGGTTATCTGGAGACGATCCACAACAGCAGCGAGTCACTGCTCACCATCATCAACGACATTCTGGACTTTTCAAAAATCGAGGCGGGCAAAATGGAGCTGGAAAATCGTCCGTTCGATTTGCGCGCTTGCATCGAAGAATCGCTCGACCTGCTCGCGCCACGGCTGCTCGACAAGCAAGTGGATCTGGTTTATGAGGCGGATGACCACATTCCCGGACTGATCGAAGGCGACGCCCAACGGTTGCGGCAGGTGCTGGTAAATCTGGTCAGCAACGCCGTGAAATTCACCGAACGCGGCGACATTTTTGTCAAGGCAGAACTACTGGTGACGCCGCCAGGCGAAACGGAAAATCCCCGCGCGCTGTGCCTGCATTTTCTAGTGCGCGACACCGGCATCGGCATCCAGCCGGACCGGCTGGCGCGGCTGTTCCGCGCGTTCACGCAGGCGGATGTCTCCACGGCCCGCAAATATGGCGGCTCGGGACTCGGCCTGGCCATCAGCCGCCGGCTGGTGGAATTGATGGGCGGTCGGATGTGGGCCGAGAGCGTGCCGGGCGAAGGCTCGACCTTTCATTTCAAGGTCAACGTGGCGGCGGTGCCGGATTCGCCGCCGCCGCCGCACGCCGGGCGGCTGGCGCGGCTGGCGGATTTGAAGATTTTAATTCTGGACGACAATGCGACGAGCCGGAACGCACTGTTTGAACAATGCCGCCGCTGGGGCATGCAGCCGAAGGCGGTGGAAAATTCCGCGCAGGCGATGCAACTGCTCCGCAATCAGGAGGAGTTCGACCTGGCGTTGATTGACCTGCATCTGGCCGGCCTGGACGGTGTGGCCGTGGCGGCGGAAATTCAAAAACTGCCCTCGGCGGCGATGCTGCCGATGGTGCTGCTCACGCCGCTCGGCAAAAAAAAGCGCGGCTCGGAGGAAGTGCGCGTGATCTTCGCCCATGCCGTCCACAAGCCGGTGAAGCCCGCGCAGTTGAGTTCCGCGCTGGAACGCGCGCTGTTGAGTCCGCGCAGTCCGGCCCAGGCACCCGCGCCGGCCAAGCCGGCCCGGTCGCTGGCGGAGGAGCTGCCGCTGCGGTTTTTGATCGTGGATGACAACGCGATCAACCAGAAGGTGGCCATGCGGATTTTACAGCAGATGGGCTACCAGCCGGAAGTTGCCGGCAACGGCCGCGAGGCGCTGGCCCGGCTCGACCGCCAGCCGTTTGATTTTATTTTCATGGACGTGATGATGCCGGAAATGGACGGGCTGGAGGCGACCCGGCTGTTGCGCAAGCGCCAGATGATCGGCGGCTATAACAATTACCAGGCGCGCATCATCATCGTGGCCATGACCGCCCACGCGATGCAGGGCGACCGGGAAAAGTGCATCGCCGCCGGCATGGATGATTATCTCGCCAAGCCGGTCCGCCCAAAGGACGTGCGCGACATGGTGGAACGCTGGGGCGGCAAAATCATGCACGAAGCCAAGCCGTTGTCCGTCGCGCCGCCGGCCAATGCCAGCGCCGAACCGCCGGTGGACATGGACCGCATGACGGATTTGACCGACGGCAACGCCGACAGTTTGCGCGAACTGGTGGAGATGTTTCTCAAGCAGACGCACAAGCAGTTTGCACAGATCGAGGCGGCCATCCGCGACGGCAAGGCCGATGACGTGCGCCGGGTGGCGCACAGTTGCGCCGGCGCCAGCGCGACGCTGGGCATGACGCACCTCGTCCCCAAACTGCGCGAACTGGAAAAACTCGGCGCGTCCGGCGCATTGACGGGCGCGGACAAAATTTGTGAAGATGCCGTGCGCGAATATGGCCGGGTCCAGGAATTTTTGAAAACCCAGCCGGATCTCGCCGCCGTGGTCAACCACCTTAAACCCGCATGAAAAAAATCCTGATCATCGAAGACGACCAGATTGTCGCCAATGTCTATCGCAACAAGCTGGCGGTGGACGGCTACACGACCGAGGTTGCGCCGGACGGCGAAACCGGCCTCAAGGTCATGCGCACCTTCAAGCCGGAGCTGATCATCCTCGATCTCATGCTGCCCAGCATGTCCGGCGTGGACGTGATCAGGGAAATCCGCAGCGAGCCGGAATTTTCAAAAATCCCCGTCATCGTTTTTTCCAACACCTACCTGACGAACCTGATTCAAGAGGCCTGGCGCGCGGGCGCCAACAAGTGCCTCTCCAAATCCAGCTGCACGCCCAAGGATGTCATTGAAATCGTGCACAACGCCATTGGCGAGAGCGGCGCGATGACGCAAAAGCATCCGGCCGCCGGCGGAATTACGGGCGCCAAGCCGGCCTCGTTGACGGCGGAAAACGACGCCGAATTTCAGGCCGACCTGCGCAAGGCGTTCATCGAAAATCTGCCGGCCACGCTTTACACGCTGCGCGCCGGGATGCAGACGCTGGTCAAGGCGAATAATGAAATGGCGCGGCTGAAGCAGGTTTATGAACTTTACCGCCAGGTGCATGCGCTCAATGGCAACGCCGGCATCGCCGGCCTCGTGCAGATCGCCCACATGGCCTCTGCCGTCGAGGCGCTGCTCAAGGAAATTTACGAGAAGCCCAAAAACATCAATTCCTCCTCCATCCGCACCATCGCAGCGGCGATTGACTTCATGGGTTTCCTTTTTGAAAAAGGCACGCTGCCGGACCGGCAGGAGATTCCCGTCTCGAAAATCCTGGTCGTGGACGACGAGGCCATTTCCCGCCGCGCCATCGTCTATGCGCTCGAAAAAGCCAGGCTCAAATCCGTCAACGTCGAGGACCCGCAGCAGGCCATGCAGCTGCTCGCCGAAAATGAATTTGACCTCGTCTTTCTCGATGTGGACATGCCCGGCATGACCGGCTTCGAGCTGTGCGCCAAGCTCCGCGCGCTGCCCCAGCACAAAAAAACCCCCGTCGTCTTCGTCACCAGCCTCAACGATTTTGACAGCCGCACCAGCTCCTCCATGGCCGGCGGCAACGACTTCATCGGCAAACCGTTTCTCTTCATCGAGCTGACCGTCAAGGCACTGATCCACGTCCTGCGCAAACAACTTCAGTCCAGCCGGCACAACCAGTAGCCCGCCATGAAAACAAAGTGGAAACTGACTTTGGCCGCCGCCATAAAAAATAACCGGCGCCAGCCGGGAACATTAGCCGCCCCTGGCGAGTCTCATTGAACAGGATGAAGAAGCGATTGAAATGGATTCCGGCTGTGGCACTCGTGGGATTTGCGCTGCTGCAACTAACCAATCCGTCCCACACCAACCCGCCGGTGAAATCTGACTTCATCGCCGCGACCAGTCCGCCGGCATCCGTCGCCGCATCCTTCCGCGCCGCGTGCTATGACTGCCATTCACATGAAACCAAATGGCCGTGGTATTCCCGCATCGCGCCGGTTTCGTCGCTCATCGCTTCGGACGTGAACGAAGGCCGCAAACATCTGGATTTTTCCGACTGGCCGGCCGACTCCGCCGCCGTCGCCAAAAAACTGGACCGCATCAACGAAGTCCTCGACTACCGCGAAATGCCGCTGAAAAAATACACCCTGCTCCATGCCGATGCGCGCCTCACCGAGACACAGCGGAAAGAAATCATGGACTGGACCGACACTGCCGCCGCCAAATTGCGCGCCGCCCCGGCCCGGCAAATAACGGATGCTCCACGCTGAATTCATTCCCGCCGCGCAAAAAGATTCCCGCCGTCTTTTCGTCGTTCTCCACGGCCTGGGCGATTCTCCCGCCGGCTGGCGCTGGCTGCCCGGCGCGCTCGATCTGCCGTGGCTGAATTATCTCCTCGTCAACGCGCCGGACGAATACTTCGGCGGCTTTTCCTGGTTCGATTATCCCGGTGACATCGCCCCCGGCATCCATCGCAGCCGCAGGCTGCTGTTTGAACTGCTCGACGATTTGCGCGCGAAAAATTTCCCCGCCGGCCAGATCACGCTCGGCGGTTTTTCGCAGGGTTGTCTCATGGCCCTCGAAACCGGGCTGCGTTATCCGCACCGGTTCGCCGGCATCGTCGGCATCAGCGGCTGGGTTTTTGAAATTGAAAATTTGATCCGCGACCTCACGCCGGTCGCCCGCTCGCAACGCCTGCTCGTCACGCACGGCCAATACGATCCGCTGCTGCCGTTCGCCGAAGCCCGCAAACAAGTCCGGCAGTTGCAGGCCGCCGGGCTGGATGTGGCCTGGCATGAATTTCCAAAAGAACACACCATCCACGGCGAAGAGGAAATCGCCGTCATCCGTGAATTTGTGCGCGCCGGGTATGCCGGGAAATGAAGAATGAAGAAGGCTGAATGAAGAAATTTCTTCGCGCAGCGCGCCAAATTTGTTTCTTCATTCTTAATTCTTCATTCTGCCTTTCCCCAATCACGCCTTCAATTCGCGGTTCGCGCCCGGCATCCAGATTTGTTCCGGGCGCGGCTGGCTGGCCGATTGCCAGTCCATCGCGCCCGCCACGACTTCACGCATTCTGCCGAACCACCAGGGCGCCCGCGCCACGCGCGTTTCACGCTGCCGCCCATAAATGCGGGCCTGTGTTCCGTTGAATCCGAGTTCGAGCTGTTCGTTGGTTGTCATAATTTTATTTTAATTACGACACCACTTTCGCAGAGCAGGTGGGACAAAGGCTGTCCAAGCTAAAAATTATCCGAAAAAAGTTTTCAGGGGAAATTTAAGAAAACATCGGACACTGAACACCGGACATTCAACGCCCATTGCAAAATTGGAGGTTGGATGTTCCCTTGAAAATCAGCGCAGCTCGATCACATCGCCCTTTTCCAGCGGAATGTCCGTGCCGTCCAGCAACACCTTCGCGTCCAGCGTCGCGCTTTCGCCCTGCCGCGTGATGATGATCTGCTTCGGGGCTTCCGCGCCGATGTAATTTGCCGTTGCGATGGCCTGCGCCAGCGTCAGTCCCGCGACCCACGGCACTTGCGGATTCTGCACCGCGCCGGTAATCGCCACGCCCGACGCCTGGGCGGCGGCCTGTGCCTGCTGGTGCAGCGCCATGTTTTGCCCCGCCAGAAAAGCATTCTGTTCCTTCAGCCGCGCCTGGGATTTCGTCGTGCAGCCGGCCACGGCCAAAACCAAAAATAAAATTCCCGCAACAATTTTCATTCCGAGTTTTGACAGTTCAAATTGGAAAACGTTTGCCCGGATTATTTTCGTTTCAATGCCTTCGCCTGGAGTTTGAGTGACGCCTTGGCCGACGCTTCCAGTTGATAAGATTTGCTGCGATTCCGCTTGATTGAGCCGACATTTTTTCTCTGGCGTTCACGCGTGGCGAGAAGGTGTTTCAGGCAAAAACGGGACGAACACTGCGGCTGTCCGCAGATGATGCACAGCCCATCCCGTTTACGCCGCAATTGGCTCTTCCTCTGCCGGGAAACCGGCAGGTCGGTGAATTCATCCTGAATCTTTGGCCGCCCTTGTGTTTTGACGTGGTCTCGTTTCATTTCTTGGTGACGAATTGAATGTTTTGTTGCCATTCGATGACTCCGGCCCGAACTTGCTCCGCCAGATTAAGATGCTGCTTCACGTGCCTGGGAATGTAATTGGGCGACAGCCCGGTCAAATCGTGCGTCACCAGAATCTGCCCGTCGCAATCGCCGCCGCTGCCGATGCCGAGGGTCGGAATGGAAAGGCTCTGCGAAATTTCCTTCGCCACCGGCGGCGTCACCAATTCCAGCACAATGGCAAACGCACCCGCGTCCGCCAGCGCCTGCGCATCCTCCAGCAAAGCCTGATGTTCCGCGTCTTTCTTGCCTTTGATGTGATACCCGCCCTCTTCCAGAACGTGCTGCGGCAACATGCCGATATGACCGCAAAAGGGAATTCCGGCGGAAATTATCGCGCGGACTTGCGGTAAAATTTCTTTGCCGCCTTCGGCCTTCACAAACTCCGCGCCAGCGGCAACTAGACGTTTGGCGTTGGACACCGCTTCTGAAATTGTTTCGTAACTTTTGAACGGCAAATCTGCACCGAGCAGCGCGTTTGGTTTGGCGCGGCTGGCGGCGCGGACGTGATGCTCCATTTCCGCCATCGTCACATGCGTCGTGTCAGGATAACCCAGCACCACCATGCCGAGCGAATCGCCGACGAGCAGCAGCGGAATGCCAATTTCATCGAGCAGCTTCGCCATCGGAAAATCATACGCCGTGAGCGCGGCGATTTTTTCGCCGCGACGTTTCATCGCGCGAATCATTTCAACCGTGATTATTTTAGAATTCATTTTTGAAACCACGGATTACGCGGATTGGAAAATGCCTTAATCCGCGTAATCAGCGGTTAAAACTTTTTGTTAATTCGTCGGGAGTCGTCGTGGCCGTGCCGACTTTGCCGACGACGATGCCCGCCGCGTGATTGGATAAGATCGCCGCTTCAACCGGTGATGCGCCGCCAGCAATCGCCAGCGTGAAGCTCGCGATGACCGTGTCGCCCGCACCGGACACATCAAACACTTCCTGCGCGACCGTGGGGATGTGAAACGGTTTCTGTCCGCGCTGGCACAACAGCATTCCCAGTTCGCCCAGCGTGATGAGCAGCAGCGCCGGGCGCAGTTCGTTCAGCAGGCGTTCCGCGACGAGCATCAGATTTTTGTCTGCGAATGGATTTTCATTTTTGGTTTCGTCCGGCAAATCCGCGAGCTCAAACGCCTCTTTGCGGTTTGGCGTGATGAGCGAAAGGTTGCTCAAATTCAGATGATGCACCGGCTTCGGGTCGAGGCTCAACCACACGGCGTGCGCGTGGCAAAGCGACTTGATTTCGTTGAGCAAAAACTGTGTGACGACACCTTTGCCGTAATCGCCCACGATGACGGCATCGGCTTTGGCGAGTTTCGTTTTGAATTCGGCGATCAATTTCGCGGTGGTCCTGGCGTCGAGCGGGCCGCGCGTCTCGCGGTCAATCCGCACGACCTGCTGCCGGTGCGCCACGATGCGCGTCTTGACGCTCGTATGCCGCGCGAAGTTTTTCACCAGACCGGTGCAGCCGATATTTTGTTCGCCCAGAAGTTTCTGCAATTTGCGCGCGGCATCGTCGTTGCCAATCGCGCCGAAAAGTTCCGCCGGCGTCGCCAGCGAAACCAGATTGCGCGCGACGTTCGCCGCGCCGCCGGGCATGAAGCTCTCGCGCGAAAAATCCACCACCGGCACCGGCGCTTCCGGCGAAATGCGCGACACGCCGCCCCAGATGAACTGGTCGAGCATCACGTCGCCGACGACAAGGACGCGGGTCTTTTGCGCGGCGGCCAAAATCTGCCGGGCGCGTGAAGCGGATAAAGTTTTTGAGTTCATGCGATCAAGCGGCAATAAATTCCCGAAGTGAAACTGACAATTGCGGATGCCGTTTCAAAATACCAGCGTCCGTCGTGATCAGCCGACAGCCCAAACGCCGCGCCAATGCCAGATATTCGGCATCGTAAGAAGATGTTGCTGGCTGTTCCTTAAGAATTGAAAAAACTTCGGCGTCATTTGGCTCGTGAATTTCCACAGCCATCACGGCGGCCTGCGCAGCTTGAATCAAAAGATCTTCGCTTTCTCCTTTGAGCAGATGTTTCCGGGCCACGCTGCGAAATTCACTGCGAAACAAAACCGGCGCGTGCCAGTCAAAATCTTTTTTTCGCGCCAGCATTGCTTCCGCGTGGAAATCATCTTTGGGGAGGACAAAGCCAGCGATGACATTATTGTCCACGACAATCATTTTCGCCCTTCAAGCCGCGCGGCGACCATTTCATCCGACGTCAGCGAGGTCCGCATTTTCCGGCCAATGGTTTCAATTATTTGAAACAACTGATTTTCAGAAGCCTTTTCCGTGCGACCACGTTCCAATTCCTGGAACAGGCTGGCCTTTTCATCGGGCGGAAGCGCCTGAATCTCCTTCAAAATCATAGTTGCCGTCATAAACAAAAAATGTCAGCAGTTCGCGTCCAAGTCAACTGCCCGCTGACTCTTTTGCGCGGCGGCCAAAATCTGCCGGGCGCGCGAAGCGGATATTTTTTTGCACTCATTTTATTTTAGCCACAGATGAGACACAGATTGAACACAGATGAAAACACATTTTATCCGCAGATGGCGCAGATTTCCGCAGATACAACTGGCCGCAACTTAATCTGCGGGGTTCTGCGAAATCTGCGGACGCTTTATCTGTGGTTCATCTGTGAAAATCTGTGGTTCAAAAGATTAATTCAAGAATGCCGTCAGCGGACTCGTCGCGCTCGCCGTTTCGCTTTGTGTGCCGAGGCCGATTTCAAACGCGCTACGCCCCGCTTCCACGGCCAGCTTGAACGCGATGCCCATGCGGTTCGGGTCGTTCGCCACGGCGATGGCCGTGTTCACCAGCACGGCGTCCGCGCCCATTTCCATCGCCTCCGCAGCCTGGCTCGGCGCGCCGAGACCCGCATCTACGACAACCGGCACTGTCGCCTGCTCAATGATAATTCGGATTTGGTCGCGCGCCTGGATGCCGCGATTCGAGCCGATGGGCGAGCCGAGCGGCATCACCGTCGCCACGCCGACGTCCTGCAATCGTTTCGCCAGCACCGGATCGGCGTTGATGTAAGGCAGCACGGTGAAGCCTTCCTTCACCAGAATTTCCGCCGCGCGAAACGTCTCCACCGGGTCGGGTAGCAGATAGCGCGGATCGGGATGGATTTCAAGCTTCACCCATTTCGGCAATCCGGCGGCGACAGCGAGGCGCGCGAGACGGACGGCTTCCTCGGCGTTCATCGCGCCGCTGGTGTTGGGCAGGAGCAGATATTTATTCGGGTCAATGAATTCCAGGATGTTGGCGAACGAATCTTTCTTGCCGGACAAATCCGCGCGGCGCAACGCGACCGTGACCATTTCCGTGCCGCTGGCGGCAAGCGCATCGCGCATGGCTTCCGGCGAGGAAAATTTCCCGGTGCCGAGAATCAACCGCGAACGAAACTCGCGACCGGCAATGACCAAAGGTTTATGAACTGACGACATTCGTAACAATTTAGAAAATTCCACCGGTTTGTCGAGCCGACTCCATTTGCGCATTTACGATATGCGATTTACGATTGACGCGGCTTCTGTCATTCTGCGCGTAAATCGTAAATCTTAAATCGCAAATCCAAAATGTTTCGTCCGTGCATTGACCTGCATGAAGGCAAAGTGAAGCAAATCGTCGGCGGCACGCTCGGCGACGCCGGCTTGCGCACCAATTTTGTCTCCGAAAAATCCGCCGCGTGGTTCGCCGAACTCTACCGGCGCGACGGGCTTTTCGGCGGCCACGTCATCATGCTCGGCGCGGGAAATGAAATCGAAGCCCGTGCGGCCTTGAAAACTTTTCCGGGCGGACTGCAAATCGGCGGCGGCATCAATTCAGAAAATGCGCGCGGCTGGCTGGCTGCCGGCGCGTCGCACGTCATTGTCACGAGCTGGGTTTTTCGCGAGGGCCGGGTGGATTGGCCGCGGTTGGACGAACTTGTTAAAGCGATTGGCAAAGAAAAACTCGTTTTGGATTTGAGCTGCCGTAAACGCGGCAAAGATTATTTTGTCGTCACCGACCGCTGGCAGAAATTCACCGAACTCGTTGTGAACGCGGAAATACTGAACAAGTTTTCCAGCTTTTGCGCGGAATTTTTAATCCACGCGGTGGACATGGAAGGTTTGTGCCGTGGCATTGATGGCGAACTTGTCGAGAAACTTGGCCGATGGTCGCCGATTCCGATGACTTACGCGGGCGGCGCGAATTCGCTGGCGGACTTGGAAACGGTCGCGCGGCTCGGCGGCGGAAAAATTAATCTGACCATCGGCTCGGCACTGGACATCTTTGGCGGCACCGGCGTGAAATACGAGGACTGTGTAAAATTCAACCGCCGCCAGAAATAAATTCCGGCGGCGGCTGGCGTTCAGAATTTTGATCTAATCTTTGACCACTTCAATCTTGGTCGGCGTCATCATTTCCTTGCCGCCCTTTTTCGTGACGGTGCCGGTGACGGTCACTTTTTCGGAACTGCCGCCGCAGATGGGATCGTGCGCGGCCTTGCTCACGTCATTTTGTTTCAGGTAATAGTTCACAGTTTTGCCGTCCTGCATGACTTGGACGACATTCTGGCATTCCTTGGTTTCGTGCAACGTGCATTTGCCGCAGACCATGTTGCCGGTGATGGTGGTTTCCTTGCTGTCAGCCGCTGACGCGGTGAACGCCGCCCCCGCAAACGCGAGGCCGGCCAGCAGGACGATGGTGAGTTTTAATTTTTTCATAGGCTTTATAGTTTGATGGTTTTAACAGCTACGAGCATTAAGATAGCACAATTGATGGTTACGTTCAACCAAAAAAACGCCATCAGGCGGCAAACAGCTCGGCCACGGCCAGTTGAAACTGCGGGATCAGTTTCTCCGCCAGCACTTCGCCGCCGGCCAGGATGCCCTTCAACTGCAGGCCAAATCCAAAACTGTGGTAGATTTCCACGTTGTCGTAGCGCGGGTCAACCATCCACAGGCGCGGCACGCGGATTTTTTCGTAAAGCTCCTTTTTCAAAACCGTGTCGGCGTGATGATCGTCGCGGCTGATGATTTCGACGGCGAGAAAAAGTTTTCCGCTGGCGGCGGTCACGAGCGCGAGGTCGGGACAAAGCGTCGTGATGCGGGAAACCTGGACCTGCGTGCGCGGCGCGAGCAGTTGCGTGCTGGCGAGGCCGTTGACGCCGGCGGCCATTTCACGGTGCAAACACCGGCAGATGGCTTCGTGCCGCTCGCCGGGCGCGGAACGCGGCAATGTCGCGCCGTCGAGGATTTCTTCGTAAGGCCGGCTCATGGGTTTAGTTTCGAGTTGAAGGTTGAAAGTTGCAAGTTTTGACGTGCAAAAAATTGGCCGTTAAGCAAGGTTGAATCATTGAAACAAATACGAACCGCTGAATTTTGTTCGTATATTCAAAAATGTGACGACATGCAGTCGCACAATAATAAGTTAGGCAGCATTACACTTTTATGAAAAAACTCATCCCATATATTCTTGCTTACCTCATCGTTGCAACAGGCACAGCAGTTTATCCGCACATATATCGGCATTTTGTCACCCAAGCACCCTACACATATCCGCATGATACTGTCGCTGTCGTCTTGACCGCAGGGATGTCACAAGCAGAGTTTGACGCCAAGCTTCAGCAGGTTGGCTTGTCAGAAGCGCAGCCGCGCGTCGTCACCACCGTTCGACCCGCACCATTTTACTCGCTTGCCTACCATTATTTTTTTGATGGGGTCATTTTCGCTGCTTTTGCCGGTTTGGTCATTTTGTTTCAGCGTAGATTTCAAGCCGGAGTTCCAAACCATGACCATGCTGCCTAACCAGTCGCCGGAGCCAACCGCCGTCGCGCCCTGATTTTGTTTTTCGGGAGTCACGATTCGGCGTGGCTCAGCTTTTGGTCGTTAGGCATCACGAACACGCGCAAACACAAACCAAGAAAGGAAAACAGTATGAGCAAGAACTACTGGCACAACAGAGGCGGGCATCACGCAAAGAATCACAAGTATAACCCGCCGCGCAGCGATCTACCTGGTTTCATCAGCGATCTCATCGCCGGACCGAGCAAAAGGACGATCAGGGATAGAAAGTCCTATAATACGGGATGGGTAAATGCGAAACGACAGAGAAAAAGTTCTGGCTGCTTCCTCACGACAGCTTGCGTCGAGCACGCCGGATTAGCCGATGATTGTCACGAGTTGCAGGTTCTCAGACACTTTCGTGATGACTACATAGCAGCACTGCCCGACGGCAAGGCCATCTTGGCGGAGTATTACCTGAGCGCACCACCATCGTTCGCCGCATCCAGTCGAGTCGGCAACGCGGCGAGGTCTTGGGCGCATTGTTTGGCACTGTCAGGGAGGCCGTTATTCTCATTGAGTCTGGTCATCACAAGCAGGCACTCGATACCTACGGCACGACATTCAGGAAACTGAAGACTCAATACGGTGATGCCTCCTAACCAGGATGGCGTGTCCATTTCGAGAATATGAGCAGCCGCTACGAGCTTGAGAAAATAGCACAGGAAGATTCCGACCCTGCAGTTCGCATTGCAGCGATTGGAAAGTTGCGATCAGATAGCCGCTACGACCTTCAGAAGGTTGCACAAGAAGATTCCAATCCTCATGTTCGGATTGCAGCCATTGAACAGTTGAGATCAGACAGCCGATATGAACTTGAGAAAATTGCACGGGAAGATTCCGACCCCCGCGTTCGTGTGGCAGCGGTTCGACAGTTGTCGTCATAAGATCAAGGACGCCTAACCAGAGCGCTCCAGCGAACCGTCGTGGGTGCAGTCCGTTTCACCGTTCTGGTTTTACTACGCCAACCTTGCGCTCCACCGCCACTGTCCCGGCGGTCGCCGAGGTCGTTAGCCGACAAACAACAATTTTCTTTTCAAAATCGGGCTTGCAAAAGCCGTCCCAACTGCTAGTCTCCGCGTTCTTTTGAAACATTTATGTCTGTAAAAATTCGCATGAAACGGGTCGGCACGAAAAACACCCCGGTGTATCGCATTGTGGTGGCCGACAGCCGCAGCCCGCGCGATGGCAAGTGCATCGAGGAAATCGGCACCTACCAGCCGCTCAAGCCGGGCGAGAATTTCACGCTCAAGCTGGATCGCGCCCAGCACTGGATCAGCCAAGGCGCGCAGCCGAGCGACACCGTGGCCAGCTTCATCAAGAAGGCGGCCAAGGCGGCTCCGGTTGAGAATTCAAAATGAAAAATGCAAAATTAAAAATGGCCTGCCATCCGGCCAGACTGCGACACGTTGCATTTTTAATTTTTAATTTTTTATGCAGGAGTTCCTCGAATATATCGTCAAAGGACTCGTGCAAAACCCCGGCGCGGTGACGGTCACGCCGGTGGAACGCGCGGGCGCGACCGTTTATGAACTGCGGCTCGATCCGTCGGATGTCGGCAAGATCATCGGCCGGCAGGGCATGACGATCAACGCCATCCGTTCGCTGCTGCTGGCCGGCAGCGCGAAGAAAGGTTTGCGATGCTCGGTGGAGATTGTTGAGGACGGGAAGAATTAAAAATGCAAAATTAAAAACGGAAATGGGCGGCGGCAGGCTGGCATTTTTAATTTTTAATTTTTAATTTTGCATTT
>Ga0075522_10002121_pt1 | contig 14839 bp, 14 predicted proteins | sample NGEPerA_FD_74796 | JGI IMG/M metagenome (GOLD analysis project Ga0075522, IMG submission 74796) | Arctic peat soil microbial communities from the Barrow Environmental Observatory site, Barrow, Alaska, USA - NGEE PermafrostL2-A | ecosystem: Environmental > Terrestrial > Soil > Wetlands > Peat ... | reverse complement strand
GCGCGGCGAACGCGATCGCGGCATAGAAGCCGGGTTCCCGCTCGACCGCCCGGTACTCCGCCGGACCGCGCGCGAATGTAAAGGAGGACGGCGCCGGTTCCTTGCCGTTGAAAATGACGGCCGGCGCGTCTCGCAGCGAAAACAGAAAGAAGCTGCCGGCACCTTCGAGCGTGGAGCGGACGATGCGCGGAAAGGTCCGCAGCAAATAAACCGTGCAGCCGGGAAGCGTGAGCACGGCCTGGCCGAGGTCGCCGTTGAAGTTGGCGAGCGGAACGATGTCGACGTTGGCGTCGCGGAAACCGGATTTGAAATGATCGATGTCGACGTAGCTGAATATCTGGAGATTCTGCGATGGGACGAGGTTCGAAAAAGGCATGGTTCCTGCCAATGCATGATTCAGCTCATACCATAACAACCCCGGCATGATGGGGGATGCGACAATTAGGCTGCAAAATATAGCGCAAAAGAGCGGGGAATTCTCGCCTCGATTGATCTTATTAGGACATGCATTAGCAGGTTGTTTGGGCGTTGGCCGATGGGATGACGGCTCCGGCGTCGGCCGGATCGCGGGTTTTGGGGCGCAAGCGGACCTGCGGTATCCCTGTTGCCAACGGGCCGGGGATCGGACCTGTGCTATGCAGCAAACATCGATCCGGTACCCGGGATGGTGGGCCTGCGCGGTCGACCGCCCCGCCATGACTGACGGAAACGACAAACTCAAGGAAACGACATGGCCGCCTTTCCGACCTCGACCACCGTTCTCGACTCGATCCTGTTCCGAGACGCCTTCGGCACGCCGCAGATGCGCGAGGTGTTTTCGGATTTCAGCCTGATCTCCCGCTATGCCGCGGTCGAGGTCGCGCTGGCCAAGGCCGAGGCCCGCTGCGGCGTGATCCCGGCCGAGGCGGCCGCCGAAATTGCCAAGCGTACCGATGTGACAAAACTCGACTTCGATCTGTTGCGCCGCGAGACCGATGTGGTCGGCTATCCGATCCTGCCGCTGGTGCACCAGATGGTGAAGCAATGCGGCGAGGCCGGTCGCTATGTCCATTGGGGCGCCACCACCCAGGACATCATGGACACCGCCGTCGTCCTGCAGGTGCGTGCGGGTTTGAAGATCGTCGAAGCGGATATCGCCACGCTGCGCGGTATCCTCGCCGATCTGTCGAAACGCTACCGCGACACTCCGATGGCCGGACGCACCCATCTGCAACAGGCGCTGCCGGTGACGTTCGGCTACAAGACCGCGATCTGGCTGGCGATGTTCGATCGTCACGCCGAACGGCTCGCGCAGCTAAAGCCGCGGGTGCTGGTCGGCCAGTTCGCCGGTGCCGCCGGCACGCTGGCTTCGCTCGGCGACAAGGGATTCGAGGTGCAGCAGGCGCTGTGCGAGGAACTCGGGCTCGGCGTTCCCGTCGCCACCTGGCATGTCGCGCGCGACGGCCTTGCCGAAGTCGTGAATTTCTTCGCTCTCGTCACCGGCTCGCTCGGCAAGATCGCGCTCGATGTCATGATCATGGCTTCGACCGAGTTCGCCGAATTGTACGAGCCATTCGTGAAGGGGCGCGGCGCTTCCTCGACCATGCCGCAGAAGCGCAATCCGATCTCGTCGGAGCTGATGCTCGCGGCCTGCAAGGGCGTGCGCCAGCATGCCGGCCTGATGCTGGACGCGATGGTGCAGGATTTCGAACGCGCCACCGGACCGTGGCACGCCGAATGGATGGCGTTGCCGGAAAGCTTCGTGCTGACCGCGGGCGCGCTGCATCAGGCGAAATTCGCATTGGGCGGCCTGATCGTCGATGACAGGAAGATGGCGGAGAATCTCGATATCAGCCGCGGGCTGATCGTCGCCGAAGCCGTGATGATGGGGCTGGCGCCGCAGATCGGCCGTCAAGAGGCGCATGACGTGGTCTATGATTCCTGCCGGCTCGCCAACGAAAAGGGCATCTCGCTGGCGGACGCGCTGTCGGCGGACGTCCGGGTTTCGGAGCGGATCGACCGCGCGACGATCGAACGGCTGACATCGCCCAAAAACTATCTCGGCCTTGCGCCCGAAATGGTCGATCGCGTGCTGTCGGCTTCAAGGCGTTGAACCGACCCGCCGGTTCGCCTATCTCTGGAGTACGCCCGATGCCGCACAAGGATCCATGATGACCGCACAGCAACGCCACATTTCGACGCCGATCGATCCCGTCAAGCTTGACCGGCTGGCCGAGGTCGCGGTGAAGGTGGGCTTGCAGTTGCAGGCCGGTCAGGATCTGCTGGTGACGGCGCCGACGGTGGCGCTGCCGCTGGTTCGCAGGATCGCCGAGCATGCCTACAAGGCCGGCGCCGGGCTGGTGACGCCGATCTTCTCCGACGAGGCCATCACGCTGTCGCGCTACCGTTTCGGCCATGACGACAGCTTCGATCGCGCCGCCAGTTGGCTCTATGACGGGATGTCGAAAGCCTTTGCCGCCAACACCGCGCGGCTCGCCGTGGTCGGCGACGACCCGATGCTGCTGTCGGGCCAGGATCCGGCCAGGGTGGCGCGCGCCAGCAAGGCCAACTCGATCGCCTACAAGCCGGCGCTGGAGAAGATCGTCACCTTCGACATCAACTGGAACATCGTTGCCTATCCGAGCCTGTCCTGGGCCAAACAGGTTTTTCCGGATGACGAGGAAGATGTCGCGGTGGCAAAGCTGGCGGATGCCATTTTCGCGGCCTCGCGGGTCGACAAGGATGGCGCCGTCGATGCGTGGAAAAAGCATAACGCCGCGCTGCGTCGCCTCACCGAGTGGCTAAATGGCCAGCGCTTCGGCGCGCTGAAATATTCCGGGCCCGACACCGACCTGACCATAGGCCTGGCCGACGGTCACGAGTGGGAAGGCGGCGCCGCGACCGCCAACAACGGCATCACCTGCAACGCCAACATCCCGACCGAGGAAGTCTTCACCACCCCGCATGCGCGGCGGGTCGAGGGCCATGTCGTCAGTTCCAAGCCGCTGTCCTATCAGGGCTCGCTGATCGACAATATCGCGGTCAAGTTCGAGGGAGGCCGCATCGTCGAAGCCAGGGCCAGCCGCGGCGAAGAAGTGCTCAACAAGGTGCTCGACACCGATGAAGGCGCGCGCCGGCTCGGCGAAGTGGCGCTGGTGCCGCATTCCTCACCGATCTCGAAAAGCGGGCTGCTGTTCTTCAACACCCTGTTCGACGAGAATGCCGCCTGCCATATCGCGCTCGGCCAGTGCTATTCGAAATGCTTCGTCGATGGCACCAAACTGACACCGGAGCAGATCGCGGCGCAAGGCGGCAACAAGAGCCTGATTCACATCGACTGGATGATCGGCTCCGACAAGATCGACATCGACGGCATTCACGCCGACGGCCGGGTCGTGCCGGTGTTCCGCAAGGGCGAGTGGGCCTCAGCCGCTTAATCGAGGGCACCGGCCCAATAGCTCGATGGCATCGGGGGCTGGCGATCAGGTCGTCCGGGCGTAGGGGCATGTCGGCTGGCCGGAAATACGTTGCTGATATGCATCTTTGTCGTAGCCGGCAGCGCGCCGTTCAACGGCTCGTTATTGATTTATATCGTAGTACGATATATTTACACCGCACCGCAACAAGCCCCTCGGGGGCCCGCGCGGCACCTTCCCATTCAGCATTTGCTCCAACGAAAGACCACGATGGCCCGTTCTGCTTCCGCCAACTCCTTGCCGCGGCTCGGTGATTTCACGACCGATTGGCGTGTGCTGATGCTGGTTGCGATGGCGGTGCTGGTGGGGGCCGGTGGCGCGGTGTCGGCCTGGGTGCTGCTGCATATGATCGCGCTGACCACCAATGTGGTCTGGCTCCACACCTGGAGCACGCAAAGCCTTTCGCTGGCGGGCCTCAAGCCGAACGTCTGGATGGTGGCGATCCCGGCGCTCGGCGGTCTCGCCATCGGGCTGATGGCCCGCTTCGGTTCGGAGAAGATCAGGGGACACGGCATTCCGGAAGCGATCGAGGCCATCCTGATCGGCGGTAGTCGGATGCATCCGAAGGTCGCGATCCTCAAGCCGTTGTCGTCGGCGATCTCGATCGGCACCGGCGGCCCGTTCGGCGCCGAGGGACCGATCATCATGACCGGCGGCGCGATCGGCTCGCTGTTTGCGCAGTGCTTCAGCCTCAGTGCCGCCGAGCGCAAGACGCTTCTGGTCGCGGGCGCCTCCGCCGGCATGACCGCGATCTTCGGCACGCCGGTCGCTGCCGTGCTGCTCGCGGTCGAATTGCTGCTGTTCGAATGGAAGCCGCGCAGCCTGCTTCCGGTGATTGGCGCTTGCGTGATCGCGTCGGCGTTGCGGCCGCTGTTGATTGGCAGCGGCGCGCTGTTCCCGTTTGCCGGCCATCTCGATCTGCCGTGGTGGGGACTGTTCGCCTGCGTCGGCGTCGGCGTGGTCGCTGGGCTGCAGTCCGGCCTGCTCACCGGGCTGCTCTACAAGATGGAAGACCTGTTTCTTCACTTGCCCGTGCATTGGATGTGGTGGCCGGCGATCGGTGGCGTTGCGGTTGGCCTCGGCGGCCTGATCGAGCCGCGCGCGCTCGGCGTCGGTTACGACATCATCGGCGATCTGATCTCCGGTCACATCGTGCTATCGGCCGTGGTCGCGATCCTGCTGGTGAAGTCGGCGATCTGGATCATCGCGCTGGCTTCGGGAACGTCCGGCGGCGTGCTGGCGCCGCTCCTGATTTTCGGCGGCTGCGTCGGCTGGCTCGAAGGCCAGTATCTGCCGGGCGAACATGGCGTGTGGGCGCTGATCGGCATGGCCGCGATGATGGGCGGCACCATGCGGTCGCCGTTGACGGCGATTCTGTTCGTCATCGAACTGACCGGCGACTTCGCGCTGATCGGTCCGCTGCTGATCGCCACCAGCGCCTCCTTCGCATTGACGGTGTTGCTGCTCAAGCGCTCGATCCTGACCGAGAAGATCGCCCGCCGCGGCCAGCACGTGGTGCGCGAATACAGCATCGATCCGTTCGAACTGTTGCGGGTCAGCGATGTCATGGTGCGCGAGGTCGATACCTTGCCGGCCGCGATGCCGGTCGACGAAGCCCTGTCGTATTTCTCCGCCGCGACGAGGCGGCATAAATCCTATCCGCTGATCGACGCCGACGGCCGGGTGGCCGGCATGGTCTCGCGCGCCGACCTGTTGCGGTGGAGCGCGGAAACCGCGCATGACGATCAAACGCTGTTCGACCGCGTCTCCGACCGTTCGCTCACGGTCGGCTACGCCGACGAGCAGGTTTCGCATCTGGCGGATCGCATGGTGCTGGCCGATATCGGGCGCGTGCCGATCGTCGACCGCGAGACGCAGCAGTTGGTCGGGCTGGTGGCGCGCAAGGACCTGTTGCGCATCCGTGCGACCGCCAAGTCGGCCGAAGCGAATCGCACGGCATTCTTCGGCCCGGGGACTTCGAAGGAGAGGGATGAAGAGCTGGTCTCTCTGCCGGCCAAGGCCGGTGCCGGCACGTAATCCCTGTTCCCTGCAATCAGAGGCTTTCCATGAACTGCCGCAGCCGCGGCGCCCATTTGGCGGCGTCGATGCCGGATGCGGTGTGGCCATATTCGCTGTCGAGCAGGAAATAATCGGCATCGAGGCCGGCGTTCTTGAGCGCCTGCATGACGGTCGGCGCCAGCTCCGGCGGAAACAGTTTGTCGGTGCGGGACAGCACGTACAGGATTTTTGATTTGATCCTGGAAAGCTGCGGCGTCACGTCGAAGCTGCGCAACGCCTTGGCCAGGATGATCAGGGAGTTGGCGTCGAACCCCGTCGCCCAGCGCGCGGCCTCCTCGCGGATCGCGGCTTCGATCTCTTTCGGATCCGACATGGTTTTGCCGAGCCGCGTTTCGATGCCGTAGGTCTTGAGCGTCGCCGAGCGGATCTGGATCATGCTCTCCAGCACGCCGCCGCGGTCGTAATAGTCGCCGCCGTTCCAGTTCGGATTTTTGGACAGCGTCGCGAGCAGGCGCTCGACATTGCCCGCCGATCGCTCGCGCGGCATCGCCGGCGCGGTGACAACAGCGGCGATCCCGCGCATCATACCCGGATAGTTCACCGCCCACTGGAAGGCCTGGAAGCCGCCATAGGACGGGCCGACGATCGCGACCAGCCGTTCGATGCCGAGCTCGGCGAGCAGCGCATGCTGGGTGGCGACGATATCGCCAACGGTGATATCGGGAAATCGCGAACCATAGGGCTTGCCGGTTGCGGGATCGATACTCGCGGCATTGGTCGATCCGTAGGAAGAGCCCAGCATATTCGGGCAGATCGCAAAATAGCGGTCGGTGTCGACCGGTTTGCCCGGGCCGACGATCTCCTGCCAGCTTCCCTCGGCGGCCGAGCCGTTGGGATCGATCATCTGCGGGCCGCTGGTATTGCCGTGGGTGACCAGCACCACGTTGTCGCGGTTGGCGGCAAGCGTGCCGAGCGTGCGATAGGCGATGGTCAGGTCAGGCATCACCACGCCGCTCTCGAGGCGGAAATTTTTCGTCGTGAATGTTTTGACGGCCGAAGAGGAATCGCGAGCGGCCATTTTTTGCTGGGTTGCGGTCATGGGCTGTCCTGGGCTGTCTCGGGCTGTCTTGGGTCAGCGAACTGGATTTCATTTTTAATAGACCGTTAGCCATGAGGTGTCGATCTGTCGCCGGTCTGCAATTGATGCGATTTGCCGCGTCGGGTGACGCCGATTGAGACGTCTTCCGTAAGGAAAGCTTAAACCGCGGCCCTTACTTTGCCGCGATCACATCCAGTTGAATAAAAGCCGCTTTTCGAATTCAGCCGTTTGAGGTTTTGCCCATGATGTCCCGCGCTTTGATCGAAACCACCAAGCTCGATGTCACTCTGACGCCGCGTCCGATCGAGCCGTCCTGGATCACCGAAGGCAATCCGGTCGCGCAATGGCATGTGCTGTCGCGGAGCGCCGACGGGCTGGCGTCAACCATGATCTGGGAATGCAGCGAAGGTCGCTTCAACTGGTATTATGATTTCGACGAAACCGTGCTGATCCTGGAAGGCTCGATCGTGCTGGAGAGCGAGGGCATGCCGCCGACCCGCTACACCGCGGGCGACGTCATCTTCTTCAAGGACGGCGCGCACGCCAAATGGCATGTCGAGGGCCGCGTCCGCAAACTGGCGTTCTGCCGCAAGACTCAGCCGATGTGGCTCGGTTTCGCCCTACGGGTCTTCCTGAAGCTCAAGAAGATCATGTTGCCGGCGGACGAGCGGCAGGCCGCGAGCCTCGCGTCCTGATCGCTTCGCGCGCAGGGAGCGGCAATGCGCCGCTCTCCGACTTGCTTGCAGGCCGAAATCAATCCAGCTTGAGCTTGTAGACGTCGGTTGCCGTCTTGGAGAACAACGCGGTCTTCTCGGCTTCGCTGTATTGCGCGGCGAGGCGCTTGAACGCGTTGAAGATCACCTGATAGCTGCACTGGCCCTTGTCCGGCGGAAAATTGCTTTCGAACATGCAGCGATCGGGACCGAACGCTTCGATGCAGGTTTCGATATAGGGACGCCACGCGGCGGCCGCCTGTTCCGAGCTCGGCGGCTTCGGACGTTCATGAAAATCAAAGCCGAGCAGCCGCATTGCCAGCCCGCCGAGTTTCACCACGACGTTCGGGCATTTGGCGACTTCAAGGATCGAGGCTTTCCAGACCGCAAAAGTCTCCTCGCGGTTGCCGGCAAAGCGACCGAGGCCGATCGGGCCGCCGCAATGATCGAGGATGATCCGCGTGTCCGGAAAGGCACGCGCCAAATCGACGAACTCGTCAAGTTGCGGATGAAACAGCCACGAATCGAACGTCAGGCCGAGCGGCGCCAGACAAGCAAAGCCCTTGCGGTAGGTGGCATCGAGCAGCAATCCCTTCGGCCGCGTCGCATACATGCTGGCGACCGCGGCCTCCGCATCCCACGCGGACGAGTGCCGGATGCCGCGGAAGCGGCCCTGGCCCGCGGCGATCTCGGCTTCCAGCACCGCCTTGACGCGGTCGCCGAGCAGGAGACTGGCGTGGCCGACGATGCCGGCGCAGATCGCGGCCGGGCCATAGCCGCCGCTGGCGCTCATCGCCGCCGCACCGTTGGCGAATGCGACTTCGTTGACGACCCGCAATTCCTCCGGTCCGCGCGCGCGGTACATCGAACGTGCCTCGATATAGACAGTCGCAATGATGTTGTGGCCGGAGGCGATATCGCCCGACAGATCCTCGATCAGATAGCGCTGGCCGCCGCGGTCCCACAGATGATGGTGCGGATCGACGATCGGGCGCTTGGGATCGATCACTTCCTCGGTGTACTGCGCAAGCCAGTCGACGCGCGGATCGGCATAGAGACCGCTCGCGGTCGTGGGTGCGGTACTGACGCTCATGAGTTTGCTCCCTGTGTTCTTGTTGTTATGAAGGACTCTTATAGCGTTTTCGAGCGAAGTGGATACCGGTTCACGTAAAGAAAACGCGTCAAGACAAAATGGGCTGCGGAAGCGTCAAACGCCATCCGGAATAATCACGGTCGGCGTGCCCGGCAGCGAATCCCGCGAAATCCGCAAGGTGCGCTCGCTGCGGATGTCGATGGCGAATTGCTGGCCGATCCGGCGCATGAATTCATCCGGCGGGGTCGCGAAGCGGTGCATCGGCAGCACCACGGAAGCCCGCAACCGCCTGGTGATCTCGGATATTCCGTCCAGCGACATGGTGTAGGTGCCGTCGATCGGCACCATCACGATGTCGAGCCGGCCGATCGCTGCCAGATGGCTGTCGTCGAGCGGGACGTGGAGATGCCCGAGATGACCGATGCAGAGGCCCGCGACCTCGAAGATGAAAATCGAATTACCGTCCCGGATCATCTCGCCGCTCGAGTCCTCGCCAAAATAGCGGCGGATATCGGTGGTCACATTGCGGATCAGGACATCGCCGATGCGCTCGTTGATACGCACGGGCTCGCCATCATCGCCCCAGCCGTGCAGCACATGGGGAATGCGCGGATCGGGAAACAGCGTGTAATGCGTCGAATGGGCGCGGTTCATGGTGACGACGTCAGGCAGCCGGCCGATCTGGTAGGCGCCGCTATAGTCGGTCGCGATCCGTACTCCGCCGGGCGTATCGATGAAATAGGTCGAATGGCCGGCATAGGTGATCGCGACTTGGTCGGCCTTTGCCTGGTCGGCATTGCGGGCAACGCGAAGGCTGGCCGGCGTCGCGCGCGGCGGCGCGCTCGCCGTCGCGAGGCATTCGCTGCGCGGCGGCTCTTCGGCTATTGCCGGCGCGGCCCATACGCCGAGCAACGCAAAAATGGCGAAAAGCGATCGCAACATGCGAGGTGCGGTCCCCAGTGATGCCGGAAACGATAGTGTATCGCCGAACGCTGCGGGTCACTATCATATCCGAAATCAACAGATCGTCAGCGTTGCCTCAGGGTTTCGTTCAGGAGTGACTGCGATGGATTTTAAACCGGCACGATCGGCCGCTTTGGCACGGATGCCTTCGTCGAAGCGGCTGGAACCGCTGCGCCATGTCGAGGCCGGCGTGCTCGACATCGCTTATTACGAGCGCGGACCCGCGGACGGTCCGGCCGTGATGTTGATGCACGGCTTTCCCTATGACATCCATTCCTATGTCGACGTCGCCCCGCAACTCGCCGCACAAGGTTGCCGCGTCATTGTGCCTTATGTGCGCGGTTACGGACCGACCCGTTTTCTCGACGCGGCGACGCCGCGCTCGGGCGAGCAGGCCGCGGTCGGCGCCGATCTCATCGCGCTAATGGATGCGCTCGGTATCCAGCGCGCGGTTGTCGCCGGCTATGATTGGGGTGGCCGCGCGGCCTGCATCGTCGCGGCGCTGTGGCCGGAACGTTGCATCGGTCTGGTCAGTGTCAATTCCTATCTGATCCAGAACATCGCCAAAGCCATGGCTCCCGCCAAGGCACAGTTCGAGGCCGCGTACTGGTACCAGTATTATTTCCAGATCGAACGCGGCGTAGCCGGGCTCACTGCCAACCGGCGCGAGATTGCACGGCTGTTGTGGCGGCAATGGAGCCCGAATTGGCATTTCGATGATGCCTGCTTCGAGCGCACCGCGATCGCGCATGACAATCCTGATTATGTCGACGTCGTGATCCACAGCTATCGCCATCGGTACGGTCTGGCCGATGGCGATCCGCAATATGCCGATCTGCAACGCAGGCTCGCGGCGTTGCCGGTTATCACAGTGCCGACGATCACGCTCGACGGCGATGCCGACGGCGTCGCGCCGGCAACCGACGGCAGCGCGAGCGCGGCGAAATTCACCGGCAGCCGCACCCATCGCGTCATTCCGCATGCCGGCCATAATCTACCGCAGGAGGAACCGGAAGCCTTTGTCGCGGCGGTGATGGAATTGGTGAAGGGGTAGCGTTCGAATAGACTCAAAGAGGCAAGCTTACCCTAGGTGAGCAATTGCGCAGAGCCGCCTTGTGCCTTCATTAGCCTTACAGCTTTTTTGTCGAAAGAGACGAAGGTGTCCGCTCCGAGCCATTTCCCTTCATATGCGATCGCGCCGTCGGCGAAGTCGCCGCCTGCCTCCAGCAGGGCCAATCCCGCTTCGGCCGCCGTCCGGTTCACCGCCACGTTCACGCCGTTCAGCAGGCGTCGGATTGCCGCTGCAATGTCGGCCGTCTCGATTTTGTAGCTTTGCAGAACCCAAACCAACTCGCAAAGTGTAGGTATTGCCAAGGCCACAATTTCAGCCTTGTTCAGAGCCAGCATGGCAGCCTTGCTCTGCTCGATATGATCTTCGGTCAGCGCCCGTACCAGTACATTGGTGTCGGCCGTTATCTTCATCGTTTTCTAGCCCACCCGCGGGCCACGATCTCATTCATCTTTTCGACCGATAGCGTACGGCCTTTCCGCTTGGCTCTCAAAAAGCCAAAAGCATCCGAAATTTTTCCGGTCGGTCGGGCGGCTTTCACTTCGATGCGGCCATCCGGAAGCTTATCGACGGCAATTTTTTCACCGGGATGCACACCCAGATGTTCAAGTAAATCCTTGCGCAGCGTAACCTGGCCTTTGGCGGTAACGGTGAGTGTGCCCATGGCTAGCCTCGGCTTTCGACCGTACCATATGTAAGGTAAAAACGCCTTACTATCAAGGCTATCGTCAAAGCTAGTTTCCCGTTGAGCCGCGCCGCGGGCTGATCTTCCAGGTCACGGCGAGGATGGCCAAGGTCATCAGCGTGGTGACGATGGCGGCGAGCGGGATGGTCAGCACCAGCACCGAGGTCGCAGCCCACCCGATCGAGGAAAAGGCTTCGGCGAATGTCGCCAGCCGCGACGAGGTCTGGCGGCGGCGAAACTGGCTGCGCTTGGCCTGCACCCGGAACCAGAGCTGGATCGCGGTCGCGGTGACGGTGGCGATCGCCACGCCTGATGCGGTGACGGCGGCCTGTAACGGCGAGGCAAACGTCAGCGCGGCCACCAGCGGCCCAAACATCACGCCGATCGCGATCAGCACCACTTCGATCTTGGCGCGGGTCACCTGCGAAGGCGACAGCGGCGCGGTCGCGACCAGGTCGGCGGCGTCCTCGCCCGAAATCGTCAGCCAGGCCAGACCGCCGGCGAGTTGTCCTGCCGCCATCACGATGACAGGCGTGATCAGCACGATCGCAGTCGAGCTGTCGGAAAAGCTGCGCCATAGCATCAGCGCCGGCGGCACCAGGTACAATAGCTGCATCAGCGTCTGCGATACCAGCCAAGGGTCGCGCCGCAGCAGCGCGAATTCCTTCCAGCGCAACGCCTGCTGGCGCGAGCCGGTGCGGAAACTGGTCTTGCGCGAAGCTGAATTGGCCCGCGCCGCATTCGCCGAGGCGCGCGCGGCCGTGTCGGCAAACTGGTTGGAAAACAGCGCCATCACCACGCCGAGCAGCGTCAGGCCGCACGCCAGCAGCATCAGCAGGATCTCGCCGTCGCCGAGCACCGCGCGCACCGGCCACCAGACCATGCTGTCGGGACCTGGGGCGAACGCCGCCGCGGCGTCCGAGGTCAGCACGGCGAAGCGCGACAACGTGCCGTAGGACAGGATCGCGGCGATCTGCAGCGCGATGACAAAGCCGGCGCCGATCACAGCCGCCAGCACCTGCGATACCAGCCGGGTCCGGCTCGGGCCGATCAGGCGAAACAGCACCAGCGTGATCGCAATCGCTATCGCCGAGGCGGATAGCCCGATGGAGATCACGACGCCGAATGCCGACAGCCATCGGGCGCCGCCGCCGATCACCAGCACGTCGACGAACGGCGTCGACAGCAGCAGCGCCATTGCGGTGACCGACAGCGCGATGGCGACGATGCGGACCGAGAATATGTTGGCGAGCCGGACCGGCGACGACATGATCAGGTCGAGATCGGCGCGCGCGTAAAATACCCGCGTCACCGACTCGATCGCCTGCGACAGCATCAGGGCCCAGGCCAGGAAGATACTGGCCGACATCACGATCAGGGAGGATTTATCGAGCGGCATTTGCAAGCCGGTGAACCGGCTGATCACGGCATAGGCCGGCAAATGCAGGATCACGGCAAAGACGATCAGGCCGATCAGCGCGCGTTTGGGCTTGCGGCGGCCGCCCGTCATCATCGCCAGCCATTCGCGCCATGCGAGGCGGAATTCGTGCCGGGCAAACCAGGTCAGCGCCGCGGCCGAGCTCATGCGGCGGCGTCCTCGACCTCGACCAGCGCGATGAACACGTCCTCGAGGCTGGTGTCGTTCTTGCCGTTCTGCTGGCGCAATTCGGCGAGCGTGCCTTCGGCGACCAGTTTACCGGACGCAATGACGCCGATCCGGTCGGCCATGCGTTCGGCGACTTCGAGAATATGCGTCGTCATGATCACGGTGCAGCCGGATCGCACCCGCTCGCCGAGCAGTCCCTTGACGTGACGGGCCGACAGCGCGTCGAGGCCCGTCAGCGGCTCGTCGAGGATGATCAGGCGGGGCTCGTGCACCAGCGCGCCGGCCAGCGCAACCTTCTGGCGCATGCCTTTGGAAAATCCTTCGCAGCGTTCGTGCAAATGCGGCTCGAGGCCCAGCGAGGCCAGCAGTTCCCGCGCCGAGGATTCGGAAGTGCCGGGGTCGATGCCCCAGAGGCCGGCGACGAAGGCGAGATATTCCAGCGGCGTCAGCTTGTCGTAGATCATCGGCTCGTCGGAAACCCACGCTGTGATCTGCTTGGCCGCGACGGGATCATTCAGTGCATCGATCCCGAGCACCGATACCGAACCGGCATCGGGTCGCAGCAGGCCGGCCACCATGCGCAAGGTCGTGGTCTTGCCGGCGCCGTTGGGCCCGAGCAGCGCATAGAATTCGCCGGTCCGAACCGTGAGATCGAGCGCGTCGACCGCGGGGCGGTCAAAACGCTTTGTTAACCCTCGCACCTCGAGGGCGGATGGTTGCTCGGCGGGGTGCATGTACGGGACCATCCTTGCGTTCGGAACAGCCTGTTTTCAGGCGGCCCATGAACCCAAGAGCTTGAACTCAAGAGATTTCGGCGCGGTGAACGGCGGCAGGCAAATCCCATCAATGCGGGCGAGCCGCGGGGGCCCGTCGTGCCCGCACGTCGCGCGATCCCGGTCAGGAACCCGAAGGCCGGTGCCGCCGGTGGATGATCGGATCGCGCTTGAGCGTCGCGCAGGACGCCTGTTCCGCTTCCTCGCGGGTGGATTCGGACGTCGTCCACACCTGCTGGATGCCGGTGAAGAACAGATAGCGGCAATGTTTCTTGTAGAACGGCACCGGATAATCGTCGCTCAGCTTGGCGGTTTCGATCTTCGATCCAACCAGCACGCCGCGGTTCAGCGCGTAGCCGGCCAGTGCGATCACCGCCAACCCGATCACCCAACCAATGGTTCGCAATCGCATGGCGTTGCCCATTATTCGTCCAGACATTTGAGAATGAAATCGGTACGGTCCCTTGGCAGCACGCCCTGGGCGTCGGCCTTTTGCCGGCACTTGATCTGATCGATATGCGCGGCGATCGCCTTGGCGCGACGGTCGTCGGCTTCCGGATCTGCGGCGCGTACCAACATCACCCGGATCGGCGTGCCGTCGGATTCGAACTGAAATTCGTATTTCACTCCGTTGGCATCGGTCGCAGCGCAAGCGACGCTCGAGACCCGCTGGGTAGCGAAATTGCCGACCTGCTTGCAAGCGCCGTTGGCGAGCACGGTCGACGGCACCGGAAGCCCGTCGATCTTGGGCCGATCCTTGGATTTCAGCAGCATGCGGTCGACGGTCAGCTCGTAGACATCCGCGTCTCGTTTGGCCTTGTCGCCGGAGAAGGTGATGATGTGGCTGTCGTCATCGGGATCGTTGAGCGGCAGAGTGAAACTGGACCGACCGCCTGGGCTGTGGAAGAAGGCGACCGAGGTACAGACGAAATCGCGGTCGGCGACCTTCACCACAGGGCACTTGCCGGCCATCGACGCGAACATGTCGATGTCGGGCGTCTGGTGCTCGGTCTCGTCTGCGACGAGCGCGTTTGGAAGCGCCAAACCGCAGATAACCGCCACAGCGATCGCTCGCCACGAGATGCGCATGAAACCAACCCCCGAGCCGGGGGCAGCCTAAACCGTAGGTGCGCAAAGTAAATGGCTAGAGCGTTTTCGAGCGAAGTGGACGCCGGTTCGCGTGAAGAAAACGCGTCAAAACAACAATCTAGAGCTTCGGTTCTGATTCTATCAGAACCGATCATGCTCTAGGGCCTGTTGAGATTCAGGATTCACAGACTGGAATGTTCGTGATTCAAGCTCCGAAAGGAGTTTGGCATGCACCGATTCGTTTTGACAAACGCCCAGTGGGCTAAGATGGAACC
>Ga0075522_10002119_pt1 | contig 14843 bp, 8 predicted proteins | sample NGEPerA_FD_74796 | JGI IMG/M metagenome (GOLD analysis project Ga0075522, IMG submission 74796) | Arctic peat soil microbial communities from the Barrow Environmental Observatory site, Barrow, Alaska, USA - NGEE PermafrostL2-A | ecosystem: Environmental > Terrestrial > Soil > Wetlands > Peat ... | reverse complement strand
CCGTGAACCTGACCGCGAACGCCAAGGCCGGGAAGATCGATCCGGTGCTGGGGCGCGATGGCGAAGTGCGACAGATGATCGACATCCTGATGCGGCGGCGGCAGAACAACCCCATCCTGACGGGTGAGGCTGGCGTCGGCAAGACGGCGGTCGTTGAAGGATTTGCGAATCGCGTGGCGGACGGCGATGTTCCGCCGGCGTTGCAGGGCGTCCACATCCACACACTGGACCTGGCGCTGCTACAGGCGGGCGCGAGCGTGAAGGGTGAGTTTGAGAACCGGCTGAAGGGGCTGATCAACGAGGTCAAGTCGTCGACCGAGAAGATCATCCTGTTCATCGACGAGGCGCACACGATGATCGGCGCCGGCGGGCAGCAGGGGCAGGGTGACGCCGCCAACCTGCTGAAGCCTGCCCTGGCTCGCGGCGAACTGCGGACGATTGCGGCGACGACGTGGTCGGAGTACAAGAAATATTTCGAGAAGGACCCGGCGCTGGCGCGGCGGTTCCAGGTGGTGAAGATCGAGGAGCCGAGCGAAGAGGTTTGCTGCACGATGCTGCGCGGCATTGTCGGCTCGCTGGAGAAGCACCACAACCTCCGCATTCTCGATGAGGCGATTACGGCGACGGTGAAGTTCTCGCACCGGTACATCGCGGGTCGGCAGCTTCCAGATAAGGCGGTCAGCGTGCTGGATACGGCTTGCGCGCGGTTGTCGCTGGGGCAGAACTCGCAGCCGCCGTCGCTGGAAGAAGTGCAGCGGCGGGTGGACAGCCTGAATGTGCAGAAGCGCATCCTGGAACGCGAGACGGCGATCGGCGGCGACCACTCCGAGAGGCTGGCGGCGATCGAAAAGGACATTTCCAGCAGCGAGGAAGAGGTCGCGGTGCTGAACGCGCAGTGGGAGAAGGAGAAGGCTATCGTCTCCGAGATCCGCGCGCTGCAGGCAACATTGGAGAAGGGAAGCGCCGACAAGAAGAAGGCATCGGCGGAGGCCCCCAAGGACGGCGCTGCGGAAGCGCCCAAGGCGGAAGGCGCCGTGGCGGCTCCCGCGGCGGCTCCTGCTGCGGAAGGGGCGGCAGAGCCGGTCAAGGCGGAGAGCGCCGAGGAAACGCTGAAGAAGCTTTCGGCGCTGGAGAAAGAGCTGATCGACATGCAGGGCGAGACCGGCATGATGAGCGTGGCGGTCGATGCGCAGATTGTCGGCGAGGTGATTTCGGCATGGACGGGCATCCCGCTGGGCAAGATGATGAAGGACGAGATTACGACCGTGCTGACGCTGGACGAGCACCTGAAGCGTCGCGTCATCGGGCAGGACCATGCGCAGGCGGCGATCTCGCAGCGCATTATCACGTCGCGCGCGAATATGGACGATCCAGTCAAGCCGGTCGGCGTGTTTATGCTGGTTGGGCCGAGCGGCGTCGGTAAAACGGAAACCGCCATTGCGCTGGCCGACATACTGTTCGGCGGCGAGAAGAACATGATTACGATCAATATGTCGGAGTTCCAGGAAGCGCATACGGTGTCGACGCTGAAGGGTTCGCCTCCGGGGTATGTGGGCTACGGCGAGGGCGGCGTGCTGACCGAGGCGGTCCGGCGGCGGCCGTACTCCGTGGTGCTGCTGGATGAGGTGGAGAAGGCGCATCCGGACGTGCTGGAGCTGTTCTTCCAGGTGTTCGACAAGGGGCGGATGGAGGACGGCGAAGGCCGCGAGATCGACTTCCGCAACACGATCATCATCCTGACCAGCAACGCCGCGACCGAGACGCTGATGAAGCTGACGGCCGATCCGGAGACGATGCCGGACGACGCGGGGCTGCTGCTGGCGATGAAGCCGGAGCTGAACAAGATCTTCAAGCCGGCGTTCCTGGGACGCATGATCGTTGTGCCGTACTTCCCGATCCGCGACGAAAATATGAAGAAGATCATCCGGCTGAAGCTGGGCAAGATCGTGAAGCGGCTGAAAGAGACGCACCGGGTCGAGATGACCTACGACGACGCCCTGCTGAATGAGATCGCGGCACGTTGCACGGAAGTGGAAAGCGGTGCGCGCAACGTGGACAACATCCTGTCGAACACGATGCTTCCGGAGATGTCGCGGCAGATCCTGGGGCGGTTCGCGGATGGAACTTCGGCGGACGCTGTATCGGTAACGGTGACGGACGGAAAAATGACCTACGAGTGGAGTGAAACCGCGGCGTAATTCCACTGCCGGGATTGAATATGGATTCAACTGGGACTCACGAAGGGAGACCCGATCATGCCAAGCTATACACAAGCCGGAAGGCTGATGCAATTCTCCAGCGTGCTGACTAAAGACCTGCTGCTGATCCAGACGCTGGAGGGGGCCGAGGGAATGTCGCGGCTCTTCGACTACCAGGCTGAGTTGCTGGTGGAGACGGGCACGGATGTCGATCCCGCGTCGCTCGTGGGAACGAAGGCGACGGTCGCTATCTCGGTGCTGGCCTCCACGACCCCGCGCTACATCAATGGCCTGATCGCCGGCTTCGAGCAGACTTCCGGCGATTCGACCTTCGACGTATACCGTGCCCACATTGTCCCTTCGCTGTGGCAGCTGACCCTGAGCACGAACTGCAAGGTGTTTCAGGACATGATGCCGATGGACATCATCAAGGCGGTGATCAGTCCTTACGGGCTGTCTGTAACCGATAACACTTCCAGTGCGGGAGTTTCGCTGGAGTACTGCACGCAATATAACGAGACCGACTTCAACTTCATCAGCCGCATTGCGGAGCAGTACGGAATTTTCTACTGGTTCAAGCACAGCGACAGCGACAACACGGTGGTGTTCGGCAATACGCGCGACGGCTACGATTCGGGTTCGGAGGCCTTGAACTATTCGCCGCCGGATGAGGGTAACGATGACCTGTACCAGGCGCTGGTGAGCGACATCCGTGCGACTGCGGTCATGGTGACGGGAGGATATACCTACCGCGATTACGATCCGAACTCGCACGTAGCGTTTACTACCGGGCCGGTAAACAGCGCAGAGACCGCGGGCAAGAATGCTTTTGAGAACTACCAGTTTCCGGAGGCAGGAACGGCCTCTGTGAAGAAGATTGGCAGCATCACAAGCGTGCAGACGAAGTCTGGCGACGACGATATTCTCGGCAACCGCCGCGACGCCGGCGACGTGGCGTTCAATACCTTCCACGGCACTTCGACCTCGCGAAGCATGTTTGCGGGCACCGGGTTCACCCTTGCCATGCATCCGCGGAGTGCGTGGAACCGTGCGTACCTGCTGACGGAAGTCTCGATGCATGCCATCCAGGCGCCGGCGTACTTCGGCACCGACTCGGCATCCGCGCCTTTGACGACGCAGTTTGCGGCGATCGAGAGCGACCGGCTGTTCCGGCCGGTGGCGCGGACGCCGAAGCCGCGCATCCCAGGGCCGCAATCGGCCTTCGTCGTGGTTCCTTCGGGCGAAGATATGTTCGTGGACGCCTGGGGACGGGTGTGCGTGCAGTTCTACTGGGACCGTGTGCGCCACCCCAACACAACTGACAACACCATGGTCCGGGTGGCGCAGCCGTGGGCCGGCAATGGGTGGGGAACATACTTCTGGCCGCGCGGGGGCGACGAGGTGCTGGTGCAGTTCCTGAATGGCGATCCGGACGCCCCGATCATCATCGGGTCGGTCTACAACGGCGTGAATGTGCCGAAGTACAAGCTGCCGGATATGAGCACGATGACCGGCGTCCTGACGCGCAGCTCCAAGGGCGGCGCGGCGGCCAATGCGAATGAACTGCGGTTTGAGGACAAGAAAAGCTCGGAAGAGATTTATATCAACGCCGAGAAGGACATGAACGTCAATGTCGAAAACGACAACTACCGCAACGTCGGCAATAACGAAGTCGTGGAGGTAAAAGCCGGGCGTTGGATGACGGTGGACAAGGACCAGAACACCGTGATCAAGGGCGCGAGCATCGTGAAGGTCACTGGGAATTCGAGTGAGGACATCGGAGGAAACTACGCGGCCAAGATCGGCGGCAACACCGACATCGCCCACGGCGGAAACCTGACCGAAAAGACCGGCGGCAATTTCGCGATCAACGTTGGCGGAAACCACATGGAGAAGGTGGGAATGGTATATGCGGTGGACTCCGGGGAAGAGGTACATCTGAAGGGCGGCATGACCGTGGTGGTCGAGAGCGGCATGAACCTGTGTCTGAAAGGCGCGGGTGGTTTTATCACCATTGGCCCAGCCGGCGTGATGATTTCGGGAACGATGGTGATGATCAACAGCGGCGGAGCGGCGGTACCCGGAAGTCCGGCCACTGTTATGTCTCCGCAGGCACCCACGGCTCCTGCCGATCCGCCGAAAGGTTCCTGGCGCGATAACAGCTAAGCATGATTTTTGTACGATCGTGTAAGTCGAAACAGAAGCAGCACAACCAACGCGATACCTACGGTGGACTTTGACCCAGCCCGCAGAACAAACCGGAGGAGCAACGAACTTCCCCACTGTCGGGCGGTGGATGATGACCGTTCTTCCCCAGGGCTGGGCGGTGATCTTCGGGTTCGGTATCCGGCAGGAATCGGTGGGTGCGCAGACGATTCTAGCCAACGTGGGGCTGGGACAGGACAACCTGGAAGCGGTGGAAGATTTCTCCGCGTACCTCGATTCGCAGGTGGAGATGATTCAGAGCACCCTCAACGCGCCAAAGATCGCGGGGCCGCAGCCGACTGCGTTTCCGGGTTCGGATGAGGCACGGCTGATGCTGGTGCGGCATACGCCGCCTGGGATCGAGCCGGTGATCCACGTGCAGACGTATGTGCGGATTGGCACCTGGGTCGGTATTATTACGCTTACATCCTCAGAAGATCAGCTTCGCACGGTCCGCCCGTACTCCGACCAGTTCGTGCAGGGTTTGCATGTGCTGCCGTCCGACCCAGAACTTGCGCCAACGCCGCCCCCAGCCGCTTTGCAGGGCTGAAGCAGAAAGGAGACAGAATGCCGCCAGCAGCGCGAATAACCGATATGCACGTTTGCCCGATGGTGACGCCGGGCGTTCCACCGATTCCTCACGTCGGCGGGCCGATCCTGCCTCCCGGGGTTCCGACGGTGCTGATCGGGTTCCTGCCCGCGGCTACGGTGACGAACATGGCCACCTGCGTGGGGCCGCCGGACATCATCGCCAAAGGGTCAACGGGGGTGTTCATCAACTTCCTGCCGGCCGCGCGCATGGGCGACACGTGCGCGCATGGTGGCACGATCGTCCTGGGCGAGCCGACGGTGATGATTGGGGAGATTGGGTCGCCTGCGCCGGGTGCTGGAGGAGCGGGCGCGGTTATGGCCGGACTCGTTGTTGCGGGGCTTCTCAACCCTGCTAATTCTGGATCGTATTCGGCACTGCTGAGTGCGGCAGGGAAGCAGGGCACTCCACCGGCGGCCTACACTCCGCCGACCTACACGCCGCCCCCGGGGCCGATTCTAGTGGATGCGGCTGCCGTTGCTCCTGCGGATGCGCCAGCCGCCGCTTCCGCCCTCGACCCAAACTTGCCGGAGACCGATTATGACGGCGTCCTGGTCGGTACAAACTGCCAGCCCTTAACTACGAAATCCAGTCCCGGGGATCATCTGACAGAAGATCAAATCGACACGGCTTGGCAATCGGCTTACGTCTCCAATTCTCCCTGCTGTCAAAGTTTGCGCGCGTCTGGTCAATCTCCGACTAGGATCGCATATGTAAACGGGATTGATACGGACCGTGCAACTCAATGTGTGACCCTGCAAAAAATCGCGAACATGACTTGCGCCCCGGTCCTTGGAGTGCATAACGCCACAAACGGTACGGTGAAGGACCTTTGGCAGAGCCACCAAGACAAAAATCTCATCGATAAAGCCCGTGCTGGAAAGGCCTTTCCTACGTTCGATGGACGGAACCCCGCAGTAGATACACTCACCGACATAATGACAAATTCGGTGATAAGCGGCGAACCGACGGCTCTCTGGGCCCACAGTCAGGGTGGTGACATCCTGAGCCTTGCAAGCTATCAGGCCGATACTGAACTGAAAGTTGGCGGTTACCCATCAGGAATCTCTGGGCTCCAGGCGACCACCATGGCTTCCGCAGCACAAAATTATCCACCAGATTTATCCGCAACTCACTTCATCAACATTCAGGATTTCGTTCCGACCTGGTTAGGTATAGGCAAAAATCCAAAGTCGGATCCAGCGAATACAGGCCCAAATCAAAACGTCATTCGTTTTGAAGGGGCGCCGGGCGCTTCAAATCCAACCTTTCTGAGCGATCAAGATATGACGAATATGCTTAAGAAAAATTTCTCCATAGGCCCATTTGGTAACTTGCAATATCAAGATTCAGCTCCCCCGGTTAGTATTAAGGCCTTTCACGATGTAGACACAACCTATCTGAATGCGATTCGCGCAAAAGACGGGGGATGTCCACCCGATGACTAGCGGCTGGAGTAAGTCAATATGGTTTTTAGGACTGGCCGTCTGTGTTCTCTTGTTGGGGATATGGCGCTGGACAGAAAGGCAGAATCGCGTGGACGCATCGTTACTTTCAGGAAGACAAAAGGCGGAAGCTTTAGTCGCGGCTTATGCAAGGCACGTTGGCGCTCATGACGCTGTTCACCAGACGCTTGACGCAGCGGACGATCGCTCGTTTGGTGACTTCGGCTTCCATTATTTCGCGCAGACCGACTTGATACAGGCCCGAGTATTTTTTACCCGTTCCCATCTTAAAGACTGGCCACAAACGATAGAGAGACAAAAAATGGTCCATGCGGGCCTAAATGACCCGAAGATAGGTGGTATGTATGACCGCGGCGGCGGTCATTTTGTCGTGGACGACGAAAAGCAAATGATTTTTCTTGTGAAAGAGTATCCGGTTTCAAGCACAAATACGGCTGAGTTTATTAAAGATGTGGACAACCTCAATCAACTCGGGGCGATATGGCTTACGAGTTGGGGTGGTCACGTTGCACTGCAAAGTTATGGTGCCGAACCGCTCCCGACACAGCATATAACCCGGGAAAATGACCCATATGAAAAACACTAACGGACCGTCTGATATTACTTCATGAAATTCATCTAGAATTAGTCATCACAGATGCGACGGCCGCAAATAAGCTATATGACCGTGATGGTTTGAGCACCATAGGTTATGGAATTTGCAGGTGTTCAAGGTCGTCAAATGCCGATCGGCTATTATTACGATCCTCTTACGCATAAGATGTGCAGGAAGAGCAACTGATGATTGCACTCAAATATTATCCGGACGAGATTGTCGCCCTCCAGCGACTCGCGGAGGGTTATGGACTCACGTTCCGTATGCCGGACGACTTCGCGGGGTATTTGACGGGCGATGATTTTGTGGTGAGCATTTCGGCCGATCCCGATGGGGCCGCGATCTGGTACTACGATGTTATCAACGGTTCAGCGGTAAAGAGCTACGCACTTGGTTTTCTGCTGTTTCAAAAGCGAAACCCCGTCCGTGTCGCCGACGTCGCGTATCCCGACAATCGCGATCAGGTGCGATATCAACTGCAGTGGGTCATCTCGGTCGTCGCAAATTACGGGACCGATGTACTCAGTGGGCGGCGAGAATGGTTCTCCGAATATATCTGGGACGTTGCCAATGTAACTGGCGATTTGCGCACACGCATCCTGACCGCGATCGACCTGCGAAAAACGCAGGCTGATTATGCGAGCTTCGTTGCGACCTCGTCGGCAACGTAACCGGCGTCCGAACTTCGGTGTTAAGTGCGATGCATCCAGACCTGATGGTGCTACACCATGTCTTGAAGGATGACCGCGATAGCCTATACAGGTTGCTGGGGACGCTATTGGCGTAGTTTTGGATTTACAATTTCGATTTACCCTGAATTGCGCAAAAACAACCGGGTAGGGGAACGATCGTGCGATGCATCTAGAACTGGTCATTGTCGATGGTCCGCAAGCCGGACGGCGCATCCCTCTGGGACGCAATGCTGTGACGTTTGGCCGGTCGAGTGGAGCGGTCATCACGTTTCCGCTGGACAGGTTCATGTCTGGCATGCACCTGAGCGTGCAATACGCTCTGAGCTGCATCATCGTGCTGGATTTGCGCAGCAGCAATGGAACGTTTCTGAACGGGCAACGCATCGCGCAGGCGTTGGCAGTGCCCGGCGATGTGATCAAGATCGGCACGCTGACGATGCAGGTGACGATTGGAAAGGCGCCCGCGCCAGCGGCCGAGCCGGACCCTGTAGAGCCGGCGGCTTCGTCTGAACTACCCGTGATCCCGCGAACGCTGGAGATGCCCGCAGTGACCGAGCCGGCGATCGAGGCGATCGTTGAGCCGGCGACTACGGTGATGGCAGTCGCCGAGCCGGTGGAGAAGGTACACCAGTCGGTGTTGACCTTGTTATGCGAGACCGCGCTTCCACTGTTCTGCCTGGTGGACCCCGGCGCCCATGCGATGATTCCGCCCCTGCTGGACCATGCCTCGGAGCCGAAGGAAACTCTCTACGATGGCGACGGCGGCAACATGCTGGCGAAGGTCGCGCCGTATGTCGTCCAGCTTGGGCCGCACTCCGAGTTGCTCCACGAACTGGTGGAGAACGGCTGGGGACAAGGCTGGGCGTGCTTCTTTACCTCGGAGGCGCCGCTGGAGGAGTTGGGCAGGCACTTCCGGAAGTTCTTCATGGTGCAGATGGAAGGCGGCAAGGAAGTGTATTTCCGGTTTTACGACCCGCGGGTGTTGCGGGGGTTCCTGCGCGCGGGAAGCGCGGAGGAACTGGGGGCTTTCTTTGGGCCGGTGGCGGAATGGCTGCTCGAAGCCAGGAACAGCGCGATGATGTTGAAGATCACGAATGACAGCGACGGGCTGCATACGATGACCATCCCGTTGTCCGTGACGGCGTCCAGGTTCCGCAAACCGCATACGTCATAATCCCGATTGGCTGGCGGCGTGCGGCGCACCCTTGGCCAATCGGCATCACGGAGTCTTGTCTTTCATCACCCACTTGCCATTCGCCTTGGTAAAGGAAACGGACTCGGAAGTCTTCTCCGGAGTCTGACCCCTGTCGGTTTGAAGGAGTTGAGTACATCCTTGCCAAGCGGCGGTGTTTCCGTCGATTTTAGGCTGTCCCTGGCACTGTAGCTGCATATGCAAGAATGGAGCGCCGCCCACGATCTCGGAGGTGTTTTTGGTTTGAGAGCCGATACTGAGCCAGTTGGCCTTGATTCTGTCCATTTTCCTGCTGTCGTAGGCGTTTTCGAAGTTGTGAAGAGCATCTTTAATGCCCTGGATATCTTCGGGGGCGGGGCCGACCGGCTGTGGTTGCGTTTGTGGGTGTTTCTCTGCAACTGACGGGGGTGGCTCGGGCTGGAGCGTGACGGGGACAGGTGCCGATGAACCGGCGTGAATGGTGAAGGAGACAACCTTGCTGGGCAGGAAATGCTCCAGGGTGATCTCGACGTTGTGCTGGCCGGGCAAGAGGCCGTCGAGGTTGAACTGGCCCGAGCCATCCGTTAAGCCCTTGCGCTGCCCATCGATCGAGACCTGCGCCTGAGGAACATTGGTCTGGATGGACACCGAACCCGTCGTCGGCGCCGCAACCGCCGGAGTGAGGTTCAGAGTGACGGGCGTCGGCGGCCCGGCTGCAATGTTTACCGAGCGGCCGGAGATGGGTTGATATTTTTCGAGGCTGATGTCGACGCTGTGATTGCCGGCCGAAAGGGAAGGGACCGTGAGCTTGCCGGTGCCGTCCGCCGAGCCTTTGGGCTGGCCGTCGACGGTTACCCGTGCATTCGGCGTGGTTTCGACGACGAGGCTCCCCGTTGTGGGCGCGGTGATCCTGGGTGGTTGCGGGGGCTTCAACATAAAGATATCTGGCTGCGTACTCTGGCCGGCCACGATCTGAACGGTGTGCTCTGGGGTGATGTCCGAGGCGTCCTCATTTGAGTAACGGATTTTGTGCGGGCCCTCTCCGAGCTTGAGCGTGCCTTGCTTCGCAAAGGTTGTGCCGCGCGGAACGCTATCGACGATGACCTTGAAGGGGGCGAGATTTCCCTGCATCACAAGGGTGCCTTGCTTGTTGGGCGCTACCGTTTTGGCGAGTGGGGCATTTTCCTTGAAGTTGTCGCGGGCGTTCACCGGTACGTTGTCGCTAAAGGGGTCGTAGCCGTCCATGGTGACTTCGACCAGATGTTTTCCGGGCGGCACAGTCACCGTGAGTTCTCCAGTTGCGCTGGTGATTCCTTTCTGGACGTGGTCGATTAAAACCAGTGCGCCCGCCGGGGCCTTCGCGATGGTGATATGCGCGTCGGTGGGGAGCTGGGGTTGAGGCGGGGGAGTGGTCTTGCGCGACAGCATGATCCCGACGCCGACGAGCGCAATGACGCCGACGACGCCAACGATGAGCAGTGCCGGCGAACGCTTTTGGGCGGGTGCGGCTTCGAGGTCGGCTAGTGGATCGGCGATTGTGGCGCCGGCGGCGAGCGGCTCGTTCTCGGCCTTTTTCGCAGCCTGGCCGATGCGCTTCCAGTCGGCTTGTTTGCCGGGCTCGGCGAACTCCACCATCTCGTTGGCTGCGCGCAGGGCGTCCATGGCGCCGGGCACGTCGTTCTTGAGCAGGGCCGCGCGAGAAGTTTCGATGGACCGGCTAACGACGGCCTGCGCATAGGCAGCGCGTGCGGCCTTGATCTGCTCGGTTGCGCGGGTAAGCTCATCCGACTCGCCATAGGCGCGCACCACGGCCTGCAACGCATCGAATGCGGCAGCGAACTTGGCCTGCTGCGACGACTGCGCGGCGTCTGCGATGGCGCGTTGCGTGACCTGCTTGCGTTCCGCTTCGGCTTCGAGCGAGCTGAGCAGTTCCTGCACCGGCGCGCTGCGGGTCCCGGAAGCGAGGAACTCTTTCAGGACCTGGATCGCTTCGTCCACCTCTCCGCGCTCGCGAAGCGTGGCGGCGCGTTTTTGGACGGCGTCGAGCTTGCGCAACGCCGCGGCCTGCTGCGTGCGGACATCTTCGAGGAGGTGAGCGAGCGTGCTGTCGCCGGAGGCCTTGACCGCGGGGTCCCTGAGCGCGTTTTCGAGCAGGCGGATGGCTTCGTCGGGGCGTTCGTCGCGAATGGCCCGGGCTTCGGACACCGCGCGCTCGACCAGTGCGCGCGCCTGGTGCTCGGCTGCTTCCTGCCGCGCGAACTTCAGCAGTTCGCCGATATCGGCCTGCTGGCCGTGTTCGAGCTCATACGTTTCAAGAACGGCAACTGCTTTATCCGGCTGCCTCGCGGCGAGAAATTCGCGCGCATTGCGCAGCGCGTCGCTGAGCATCTGCTGCGCGCGCAGAGCGTCCGCCTGCTGGCGCAGGGAGCGCTCATAGGCGATGAGGCGCTCTTCGCCGGGCATCTGCTCTATCGCTTGTTGCAGGCCGGCGAGCGCCTGTTGCGGATCGGCGGCGAACTTTTGTTTGGCGGTGGCGATGGCCGAATCGACCATCTGCTTGGAATCGTACTTGCGCGCCGCCGCGTCCACTTCCATCTTCAAACGATGGAGCGTGGTCTCGGCGGGCAGTTTTTCGATGGCCTGGTTCAGCAGCCTCGCGGCCTGGTCGTAGTTGTCGGAGCGCAGGAAGTCGTTGACGCGCTGCTGAATTTGCTCGATGAGCCGGCGGCGCTCTTCCGTCTCGCGCATGCGCGCCAGTTCGCCGCGCATCTGCTCGATCTGCGGATGCGAGGAATCGAGTGTTTCGGCCTCGGCCAGGAGCGCTTCCATGGCGGGGTAATTCTGCGCCGCCAACTCAGCGCGGGCGGCGTCGAGGACCGTGACGACTTTCTTTTGCAGCGCTTCGCGCTCCAACTGTTTGGAGATGGCCCCGCGGACCGCGAGCAGCTTGGTGTTCTCCGGGTCCTCGGCGACGGCTTGTTCCGTGATCCGCAGCGCTGCGGTGATGTCTCCGCGGTTCCGGGCCGCTTCGGCAGCAGCCAGTGCCGCGGAGGCGTTGTCGTAACGGCGCTTCTTGTCTTCGACGAACGCGATCCGGTTTATCACATCGGTCGCGCTTGAATCCACGTTATAGGCTTCCTTCAGTTGAGCGAGGGCCTCGACGTAGTTTTCCGCCGCCAGGTGCTCGTCGGCCTTGACGACGTACCCTTTCAGCCGGTCGGCGCGCCTGCTCCGCTCCTGGTGCTCGCGGACCATCTTGCGCAGCTTGCGGACCTGGGTATTCGCGGGCTCCAGCTTCATTGCTTCGTCGAGCAATGCGAGAGCGGGGTCGTAGCGGCTCTCCATGGTGAGGCGTTCTGCATCGTCGAAGAGTTTGGAAACCTGGGACCGCTTCAAGTCGTCGATGACTTCGCGCAGGGCATCGGCGAAATCTTCCGCTGTAGAAAAGCGATCGTCCGGCCTCTTGGCCAGGGCCTTATCCATGATTTCGTCGAGCGCGGCTGGGTAATCGCGGATGTGCGAGCCGAGGCCGACGTGCTTTTGATTCACGATCTGATACTGCGCGGTCTCTTGCCCACCGGCGAACGGCAGGTTGCCGGTGAGCAACAGATAAAGGATGACGCCCGCGGAGAATACGTCGGAGCGGCCGTCGACGGCCTCGCCTTTGAAGCGTTCCGGAGCGATGTAGTGAAGAGAACCGATGATCTGGCTGGCCTGTGTCAGGTCCTTGGAATGCGGCTCGACGTTGATGTTCTTCGCGATGCCGAAATCGATGATCTTGGCCGCACCGATTGAGGTGACGATGATGTTTGCGGGCTTGATGTCGCGGTGGATGATGCCCTTGCCATGGGCGTAGCCGAGTCCGGCGCAGACTTGTTCGATGATGCTGAGCTTAAGGATGAGGTCGATCGGCTTGCCCGATGCAATGAGCCTGTCGAGCGGCTCGCCTTCGACAAACTCCATGGCGATGAAAGGGAGCCCGTCCTCCTGGGTGCCCATCTCGTACACCACGGGGATGGCCGGATGGGTGAGCGTCGCGGCCTTGGCCTCCAGCATGAAGCGCGCCAGCCCATCCGCGGCCGCATTTGCGAAAGGACGCTTGATGGCAACCCGGCGGCCGAGGTCGTCCTCGGCCAACAGCACCTCGCCCATGCCGCCGCGCCCGAGGACCTTAAGGATGTGATACTTGCCAATCGTTCCCGGGGTGGTAGCTTCCATCGTCTAGGCCTGGCTTTCATCTGCTGAATTTAAAGTGCCGCAGAGCATGACCGCCGTATCGACGAAGGTCGAGAGTTCGCAGAACCGGCGGAATATAGCTCGACAAGTATAACAACAAACATTATCACGCATTATCGCGAGCGAGCACCCTGTCCAGAAGGTTTCTGGTGGCCGTGCGGAGGCGCTCCATGCAGGTCGCGCTCAACCTGTTGCGGCGAGGGATTCGATGCTTTACGCCGGTGTCGATTTTCCTCTCGAAGCGACGTGTTGCCGGAACGACAACTTGTCGCGCGGGAGAGTTGGACGGCCCTTGCGGCACGTCGCGGTTGCAACGTCTTTCCGATTCCAGTCCGCAGGAAGATGCGATTTAGCCGCATTCGGCGGCCCGCGCATGTTTATGTATTTATGTTTTGACATGCCATGTTCTCCATGGTAGGCTGCACTCCGAAGCAATCGAATCATCACTTTACTACTGTGTCCAACGTGGCCGGCTTTCTTGCGGTCGTGGAATTCCAGATTAGTCTCGCTTGAATTTTCTTTATTTTTCCTGCCAGACGCCTCGCTTTTGGTATGCTTGCCTAAATTACGACACGCAAGCAGTTCGATATCTTCCGCCGCTCCAGGGCTTGGAACGATGCCTGAGCGCATTTTGAGACTTTGGTTGCAATGTAATTTGTCGGTGCCATTTGGAGAACTCTATGAATCGTCGTCCGTGTTTTCGCCTCTCGGGAAGTGTTGTTTCCACCCTTCTGCTTGCTTCGTGCGGGTTTGCACTTTCCGCGGCCCCCATGCAGGCGCAAGTAGTAGCGCCTACGACGGCCGTAGGATCCACGAGCACACCCCCGCCGGCGACGGTGACGATCACGACCGCGGGTATGCTGTCGCAGATCGCGGTCGTAACGCAGGGCGCGGCGAACCATGACTACAAGGAGGCGAGCCCTGACGGTGGGACGTGTTCTATCGGAACGGTGTACGCCATCGGCGACACCTGCACGGTCCAGTACACTTTTAAGCCGACGCGTCCGTGGATGCGTTATGGCGGCATCTCCTTGTCGGACGCCAACGGCGTCCTGCTCGGCAATACCTACCTGACGGGCAAGGGCACGGGGCCGCAGGTCAGCTATCCTCCCAGCGCGACCACCGTGCCGGCCACGCTGATCGGCAATACGGCGGGTGCGCCGGTTGGCATTGTCGTCGACGGTAACGGAAACGTGTATTTCACGGATTTGTCGAGTGGCTCCGTGAAAGAAATCGTGGCAGTAGGCGGTGTCATTCCGGCCAGCCCAACGGTCAACACTTTGGCGACCTTTGTTTTTCCTCGTGCGATTGCTATCGATGGAAGCGGCAATCTCTTCGTGGCAGACAGCAGCGCCAACGTTGTGAAAGAGATCGTAGCGGTAGGCGGCGCGATTCCCGCCAGCCCGGTCATCAGGACGGTGGGCTCGGGTTTCAGCACACCTTCTGGCGTCGCTGTGGATGGCAATGGCAATCTCTATGTCGCCGATTCCAACAACGCCGCGGTTAAACAAGTTGTAGCTGAGAACGGGGTGATTTCCACTTCGCCGACGATCAACTCCCTGGCCACGGGAGTCGATGCGACTGGAATTGCGGTCGATGCGGCAGGCGACATCTTTTTCACGAACGGTTCGGCGGAGATCGATGAACTTGCCGTTGAGACAGGCTCGCCGGTGAAGGTCGCCACTGTTGCC
>Ga0075522_10002118_pt1 | contig 14850 bp, 16 predicted proteins | sample NGEPerA_FD_74796 | JGI IMG/M metagenome (GOLD analysis project Ga0075522, IMG submission 74796) | Arctic peat soil microbial communities from the Barrow Environmental Observatory site, Barrow, Alaska, USA - NGEE PermafrostL2-A | ecosystem: Environmental > Terrestrial > Soil > Wetlands > Peat ... | reverse complement strand
GGCGTGGGCCTTCGTCGCGACGCTCAGGAACGGTGTGTTCACCGACGTGGCCGGCGCCGGCCACGTCGGTGAACACACCGTTCCTGAGCGTCGCGACGAAGGCCCACGCCGCTTCCAGAGAGACCAGTTCGCTCAGGCGTCCGCGGATCAGATGGACCGGAATTTCGATCTCGCGACCGCCCAGCGACGCGCCGATCAGGGCCGGCTTGGCCGGGAATGTGGCGGCGATGTCGATCAGGTCCTCCGCGAACCGCTCGACGCGGTAGTCGCCGTCGGGCGCCCAGTCGCTGTCTCCGTGACCGCGAAGATCCATGGTCACCGTCTTCCATCCCCGGTCGGCCAGGTGCTTGCCCGCCAGGACCCAGGAGTGCCGGGTCTGGCCGCCGCCATGGGCCAGGATGAGCACGCCGCGCGCGCCGTCGCCGGCCACGTCGGCGGCGAGGCGCAGACCGTCGCGGGTCGGGAAAGTCGTCGCCTTGCGATGCACGATCGGGACCCTGGGTCTTTAGATGACGGATGCTTCGCGCAAGCCCGCGATGGCCTGCTCGTCGTAGCCGACTTCGGCCAGGATCGCGTCGGTATGTTCGCCGAGCGTCGGGGCGCGATGGCGGATCGATCCGGGTGTCGCCGAAAGCCCCACTGGCGCCCGCGCGATGGGCGCGGGTCCGGGCAGGCCGGGGTAATCCATGGGTTGGAGAAATCCCATCGCCCGGACGTGGGGATCGTCCAGGGCCTGCTGGGGCTTGAGCACCGCTCCGGCCGGGATCATCGCCTCTCCGAGAATGTCCAGCGCTTCGGCCGATGTGCGTTCGCCGCACCAGCGGTTCATGCGCTCGGAGATCGCCGCCCCGTTGTCGCCGCGTGAGATGTCGTCCTTGAACCGCGGATCGGCGAGCCACTGGTCTTCCCCCATCAACCTGGCCCATCGCCGATAAAGCAGATCGCCGATCACCTGGACGAGGACCCATCCATCGCGGGTCCGGAAGATATCGACCGGCGCGGCGGTCTGGCCCCGGTTGCCGGTCGGCGTGCGATCGATCCCGAGCACCGCCTGTTCGATCAGCAACCCATTGGAGACGGTGAGCGCCGCGCCCAGCAAGGCGCTTTCGACGACCTGGCCGACGCCGGACTCCCGCCGGGCCATGAGCGCCAGGACCGTGCCGTAGGCGCAGTGCAGCGCGGTCGTGAAATCGACCCACGGGGCCTGAAACCGGTAAGGCCGCTCGCCCTCCGCCTCGGAAGTCATCCAGGCCGCGCCCGACATCACCTGGCCGACCCCGTCGAAGCCGACGCGTTCGCTATAGGGGCCACGGCGCCCATAGGCGGTGACCATGGTCAGGATGATGTCCGGTTTCACCGCCTTGAGACTGTCGTAGTCGAGTTTCATCGCCGACAGCGTCTGGGGAGGGAGATTGGCGACCACGATGTCGGCGGTGGCGACCAGCCGGCGGACGACCTCCTGCCCGTCGGGCTTCAGCGGATCGAGCGTCATGCCCCGCTTGTTGCGGTTCATCTGCATGTAGAGGCCGCCCTCCTGGGTCTGCGTCAGCGGCGCCTGGAAGCGGTCCTCGCCGCCGGCGCGCTTTTCAATGCGGATCACGTCGGCGCCGAATTCGGCCAGCAGGGACGCGCAATAGGGTCCGGCGATGTAGCGGCCGAAATCCAGCACGCGAACCCCCGACAGCACGCCGCTCATCACCCCTCCCCTTCGCTTTCTCTCGCCGGCAAGCTATCCCCCGAGGTCTTCGCCGTCCAAACCACTTGAGATGAGGACACGGCCGTGAGCTTCGACACCCTTTTGACGCTGCAGGGACCGGCGCGCCAGCCGCGCCAGATGCTCAGTCAGCAGGAATACGGCGGCCATTCGTCGATCCACGACGACGCCATGGCCGAAAGGCTCGGCTTCCGGGCCGGCCCGATCGAGGGTCCGACCCATTTCAGCCTGTTTCCTCCTCTCCTCGCCCATCTGTGGGGTCGGGCGTGGTTCGAGCGCGGCTGCCTTTCCGCCCACTACCAGAACATGGTGGTCGAGGGCGAGGAGGTCCGCGCCTTCGCCGACATCCCGCCGCGCGGCGCGATGGCGACGCGGGCGTGGGCGCGGAAGGCCGATGGCACGCCGGTACTCGAAGCCAGCGCCAGCGTCGGTCCCGATCACGGCGAAACCCTCCTCGAACAGCGACTGGCCGGGCTGCGACCGCCCGAGCGGCTGGTGATCCTGGAGGATCTGGCGGTGGGCATGACCGGCGCCGGGGACGAGCGCGTCCGCATGGACCCGGACCAGCACATGGGCGCGCTCTATCCGTTCTCGCTCAGTCAGAAGCTGGCGGTGATCACCGAGACCTCGCCGTGGTACTCCGATCCGGCCGCCTCGCCCTGGGGACGGGCGATCATCCCGCTGGAGATGGTCGGCGTGCTGGCGGAATACTCCAGCGGCAAGGCGAGGTTTCCGGTCAAGGGACCGGCCGTCGGCCTGTTCGCCGATCAGGAAATCCGCATGATCGACGGCCCCCTGTTCGTCGGCGAGGACTATGTCATCCGCCGCGAGATCGCCGCGCTGTCGGAAAGCCGGCGAACCGAGTCCTACTGGGTCCGCAGCCGCATCTTCGACGCGACCGGCCAGCGCCAGCTCGCCGAGATGCTGCTCAACCACGCAACGCTGAAGGACTCCTATGCCGGCTACGCGACCGCCCACGAGGCGAAGGAAGGCTAACGGGTTGGACCATCAGTGGACCCAACCTGTCGAGCCCTACATGGTCGCGACCGGCGTCCGGTGAAGACGGCGGGGGTTTGGGGGCCATTGTTCTCGGGGGTCGATGACGTCACCCAGAGGCGTCATCCTGCCGCGCCATCGCGCGCTGGAAAGCCCGACGCTCCGTGAGCCGGTCCAGATAGCGGGCGCAATTGGGTTTGTATCCCTGTTCCAGCCCGAGAGTCCGGCCGAGGAACAGGGCGTGGTGAACGGTGATGTCGACGGCCGTGAACCGGTCGGCGCACAGATATTCGTGGCCCTCCCGGGCCGCCTCGACGCTGCGCGGGCGCGAGAGATACCAGCGCCGATCGGCCAGATACTGTGGATGGCGGAGGATCGGTCATCGTCAGGTCGCCGTCGGTGAGCGTCGGAACGGCGCCCAGCGGATTGATGTCGAGATAGCCCGGACGGGCGGAACGCGGCGGAAACGGCATGTTTTCCAGCGCCTAGCCGATTCCCAGTTCCTCCAGCGTCCAGAACACGCGCAGCGAGCGGGCGTTCCTGCAGTGATAGAGCTTCATGCCGGCCGCGCGAGCCGCGAACCCTGCCTCAGCCATCATAGAAGAAGGCCGGATGCAGGCCGATCAGGCGGCGCTCGCGGTCGGTGGCGGCGCGGGCGATCGCCTCGGCGGAGAGCTGGTTGCTCTCGTCTGTCGTCAGCAGGCGCTGGGCGATGTCGCGCCGACCGTAGTGCGCCTGCAGGAAGAAGCGGCCATGGTCGCCATCGCCGGTGGGCATGCGGCGATGCCAGACGTCGGAGACGAACAGGGCCGCGTCGCCGGCCCGGGCGAGCAGAGGGACGACACCCCGGCCCTCGAATTCGAGATCGTCATCCAGCAGGCGCTCCGGCGGCGGCGGACGGCCCGAGAGCTGGCTGCCCGGAATGACGCCGGTGGGGCCGTCCTCGAGCCGGCAATCCTCGAGAAACAGGTGGACGCCGATGGCGAACACCGGATGGGGGATGTCTCCGGGCCAACGCACGCCGTCGGGCAAGGGGACGTGCGGGCCGGCGTCGATGTGCCACGCCTGGCCGCCGTGAGAGCCTGGATGTCCGGCCGGATTGCGCCAGGCGGTGTTGGCGATGACGTGGCAGTCTTCGCCGAGCAGTGGCTCGATGACCGCCAGCAGCTTCGGATTGGCGACCGCCAGCTGGGCGGCGGCGCTGCGGTTCAGCATGGCGTAGCGGAACATGGCGGCGTCGTCGGGACCCCGCCGGCCGCGGGCGTCCGGCGGATCGCGTTCGAAGACGGCGGCGATTTCCTCGCGCAGCGTCGCCACCTCGTCGGAGGCGAACAGATCGCGGATCACCGTCCAGCCCTCGCGCTCAAGCTGGGCGGTCTCGGGGCCGGCCGGTTGGTCGCGAGGTTCGAGGTAGACTCGGCCGCGTCGGATCATGGCCTTCCTCCCGCGAGGCTCGCGCCCGCCAGCGTCTTGCCGAAGCACAGCAGCCCTGGATACCGGTTGGCGCCGTAGTTTGGAATCGGCTCGAATCCCATCGCCCCATAAAGGCCCGCCGCCGCGGTCAGGGACGGTAGGGTGTCGAGCTTGATCTCGCGGTAGCCCAGGCCTTCCGCCACCGCGCAGATCGCCGTGACCAGCGCCCTGCCGAGGCCCAGGCCCCGCGCCGGTGGGCAAACGTATAGCCGCTTGATCTCGCCAGAACCGGGGCCGAGCGACCGCAGGGCGATGCAGCCGAGCGCCCCGCCGCCGCGGTCGCGCGCCAGCAACAGCTCACCGGCCGGCGGCGCGTAGTCCCCGGGCAACGCCGCCAGCTCCGCCTCGAAGCCCTCGCCGCCGAGGTCCACGTCGTGCGAGGCGGCATAGTCCTGGAGGAGCACCCTGACGTCCGCGACCCCGTCCGCCGCGCGCACGACGTCGATGCGAAATTCCCTCGCCGGCGGCCTAGGCGAAGACAAAATGGGCGTCGAGTTCATTCCGCACCGCCTGCATGTGGGTATAGTATTGCAGGAAACCGCCATTGTAGTTGCCGTCCTGGCGGCGGTTGAACTGGCCTTCGAAATTGTAGTAGCCGGGCGTGCAGTCCTGGTTGCGGCTGGTCTTGCCACGATGGGCGATCACCTCGTTCACCCACCATTCCTCCGTGTGCGGAGAAACGTCGATCTCGGCATGGCCGTGGTCGCGGGCGTAGGCGATGCACTCGGCGATGTGGTCGCCCTGTGTCTGCAGCATGAAGGTCAGGTTGAACTGGAAAGAGGCCTGGTAGCCGCCCATGATGAAAAGGTTGGGATAGCCGTGGGTGTGGACGCCGAACAGGGTGCGCAGGCCATCGGCGTAGGTCTGGTTGATCTCGCGCCCGTCGCGACCGCGGATCTCGTTGTAGATGCCGGTCCTCTGGACCTCGAAGCCGGTGGCGTAGATCAAGACATCGAGGGGATATTCCCGGCCCTCGAACACCGGGCCGCGGGCGTTGATCCGCGTGATCCCCTTGCCCCCGGTATCGACCAGATGGACGTTCGGCCGATTGTAGGCCGGCAGATATTCGTCGTCGAAGCACGGCCGCTTGCACATGAACATGTACCACGGCTTGAGCGCCTCGGCCGTGGCGGGGTCCTCGACGATCTCCTCGATGCGCCGGTGGATGCGCATCATGTGGTCGATGTTGGCGTTCTCCTGGCGCAGGATCTTCTCCTCGCGCGAAAGGGCGGCGAGTTCGGCGCGCTTCGCCGCGTCCTGCTCGCGGCCCCGCATGTGCTTCATCCGCCGGGCCTGCTGCCAGCCGGGCTTCAGCCGCGCCACCCAGTCGGGGTCGGTGGGCCGGTCATTGCGGAAGTCGATCGACGAAGGCGTGCGCTGGAAGACGTAGAGTTCCTTCGCCGCCCTGGCGAGGCGCGGAATCGCCTGGACCGCCGAGGCGCCGGTGCCGATGATCCCCACCACCTTGTCGGCGAGGCCGCAGAGATCCTCGCCGGTGAAAGCGTAGTCCCAGCGCGAGGAATGGAAGGAATCGCCGGCGAAAGTCTCCATGCCGGCGATCTTCGAGAGCTTGGGCTTGGAGAGCGTGCCGTTGGCGCAGATCACGAACCGCGCCTTCATCGCGTCGCCGCGATCGGTGCCGATCCGCCAGAGCCTTTCGGTCTCGTCCCAGGTCGTCGAGATCACCGTGGTGCGGAAGACGGCCAGATCATAGAGATCATAGCGCCGCGCGATCGCCTGGCAGTGGGCGAAGATCTCCGGACCCTTGGCGTAGAGCCGCTCGGGAACGTAGTCCATCTCGTCGAGCAGCGGCAGATAATCGACGGCCGGCACGTCGCAGGCCGCGCCCGGATAGCGGTTCCAATACCAGGTCCCGCCGACATCGGCCCCCCGCTCGACGATGCGGATGCTCTCCACGCCCCGCTCGCGCAGCCGCGCCGCGGTCAGGAGGGCCGAGAATCCGCCGCCGATGAACAGGCACTCCACGGTATCGGCGATCGGCGCCCGCGCCGCGCCGTCGTCGGCATGAGGATCGATCTCGTATTTCGCCAGGGCGCCGGTGAGATCGGAGGTGTACTGCGCCGTCCCCTCCGGCCGGTATCCCAGCCGCACGTCGCGGGCCTCGGCGAACCTCGCCTTGACGCCGTCGTAGAATGTCTGCGGCGGCGCGTCGGCGGACGTCTCCATGGTGGGGCTCCGTGGTTCCTGGCGTTCAGCTTGCCGCCGCGATGGAACGCGCGCAAGAGGCCGACGCCGCCCGCGCGGAGATGTCCGCCGGATAAGTTCAATGAGGTATGTCCATGCCCAGGAAGCCCGACGCTGGCGCGTCAACCTGGATTGACCCGGACGACGCGCCGGAACTGACGGACGAGTTTTTCGCGGGCGCCGATGTCTATGAAGGCCAGCGCATGGTGCGCCGCGGCCGGCCGAAGCTGGAGAAGGTCAAGCGGCAGGTAACGTTGAGGCTCGACTCCGACGTCGTCGATGGTCTGCGCGCGACCGGGCCGGGCTGGCAGACTCGCGCCAACACCGCTCTGGCCGAGTGGCTTCTGCGTTCGAGCGGCGCCGCGGTCGCTGTTTCTGATCGCGAACCCTGAGTGACCTGGAGACGGGGAAGGATTAGTGAATGTTTGGAGAGCGGTGGTTACGTGCCAGGTTGTCGATCTGTGCCGGTCGGCGTGGGCCGGCGCGCGCGCCGCATGAAACGGTTGCGTGCCGTCGCAAAAACGCGATCAACTCTCCTGCGAAAGGGTCGGTAATGACCATGCTGAAGTTCGGGGATTTTCGTCTCCGCCGTGTCGGGCACGGATTGGAGGCGGCCACATGATCCGCGCTTGGTGTGTTCGCGCTGACTGGGGCACCTACACGCGGCAGTTTCGCGAGGGGAGCTATGTCGGGATAGGCTGGGAGAAACTCGGCGATCTGAGCCAGATCGAAACGCGCGAGGAAATCTACCCACTCTACCGGGCGGCGTATCCAGAGGATAAGAGTAATACCGTCGTAGGCATCCAGGTCGGACAACTAGCTAGGTTCCTACTCGAAATCGCCCCTGGCGATGTGGTCATAACTCCGGACGCCAATACTGAACTACTTTGGCACGGAGTGATCAGAACTGAGCCGAGATACATGTTCCAACCGCACGATCCGGTATGTCGGTATTCGCAGCGACGCCCGGTGACGTGGAGCGGAGAGCCGATTCTGCGTTCGAGTCTCTCCGTGCCCCTCCAGAACACCATGCGTTCGTCCTTGACGGTTTTCGCCATCTCTCCGCCGGACGAAATCCTGCGGGCGACCGGACATGGCGAGGAGGTCCCTCCGCCTGTCCATTCGGCATACGACCCTTATCAAGCCGTGCTGAGGCAGGTGTTGGAACTCGACGATAAGGAGTTCGAGGTGCTCGTAGCTCGCCTCCTGACGGCCTTGGGTTTCGAGGGGTCGGAGGTGACCGGCAAGACGGGGGATGGCGGGGTGGACGCAAAAGGGGAATTGAACATCGCCAACCTTGCCACCGTGAAGGTTTTCGTCCAGGCCAAACGATACAAGACCGATACGAAGATCGCCGCGAGCACGGTCCGGCAACTCCGTCAGGCCATTCCCCTTGGCGGCCAAGGGGCTTTTATCACCACCGCTAACTTCCAGAACGCTGCCTACGAGGTCGCGTTAGAGTCAGGCTTCCCCCGCATAGGTCTCATTGCCGGGCGCCAGCTTGTCGACCTTCTCGTCGAGCATTGGGAAAAAATTTCTCCGGACTTCGGGGATCGCCTCGGTCTGAAGCCCGGCCTGGTGTTGCGATGAACATCGCCTTGACAACGAGAATCCAAATCGGCGGGCGAACTGGGGCTGGCTGAGTCCGAGGCGGCCCCGCAGCGTCCGGATCTCACCCGCCGTGGGCCGAGGACAACACCAGTTCGGCGCCGGCTAGATCCTCGTCGGTCCACGCGTCGCCGTCCTCGACCCCCATGGCCTCGATTTCCGCCTCGGTCGGTTCGGGCCGGGTGTTCATCTCCGTGATCAAGGCGCTGGCGTCGATGTCAGCGCGCGACCGTCGAGTGATAGGCATCCTTTTCCTTACTGCCGGAGCCTCGAGACTGCCGGAGCCTCGAGACGCTCAGGCCGCCTCACCGGCCAGTTCCAACTTGCGCGTCGGAAGGTTGCCGATTTCCGCGCCGGCGCGATTTGCCGCCATGCGCAGGTCGTAGGAGGTCTGGAGGTTGATCCAGAATTGTGGCGTGGTCGCGAACCAGTGGCCGAGGCGCAGGGCGGTGTCGCCGGTGATCGAGCGGCGTCGGCGAATGATCTCGGAAATGCGGTTGGCCGGCACGGCTACCTGGCGCGCCAGCTCGGATGGCGTCACGCCGACCTCCTTCAGTTCGTCGGCGAGGATTTCGCCCGGGTGGATGGGGGGTCTGGACATCGGCGCTCCTCGGCTAGTGGTAGTCCACGATCTCGACGTTCGAGGGACCCGCTGCCCCTGCGGCCATTCGAAACAAGCGACAAAGGTTCGGTGTGATCTGATCGCCTCCTCGGCCCCTCTACCTCGCTCCCATCACGGACCAGCGACGCCGACAGCGTCACGCCTAGCGCGCGTGCGACCCCCATGAGCGTGGTCAGGCGGGGATCGACGTCCTCGCTGAGGGATTTGTAGAGCGCTTCGCGTGTGACGCCGGCTTCACGCGCCACCTCGGTCATGCCCCGCGCCCGCGCGATGACGCCGAGCGCATGGGCGATATAGGACGCTTCGCCACTGGCGAGGGCGTCGTTGAGGAGTTCGGCCTGGGATTGCGGCGAGACGAGATACCTCGCAGCGTCGAAGGTTTCGGTCTCGGCCATTCCGGTTCTCGATTGCCCGCGCCATGGAGTTGCTGAACAGTGCGATGTTGATAACCGCCCGGAGCGCGGGCTTCCAGCCCGCTCTGTTCGCCCCTTCCAGGCAAGAGCGGGCTGGAAGCCCGCGCTCCGAAAGAGGACCGTTGCTTCCTACCCCACCGCTGCTCGCAAGGCGCGGGCGACACCCTCCGCGTCAGCCTGCACCAGCCTGATCAAGGTGGTGGCCGCCCCTCTTGGGCTGCGCCGGCCATACTCATATTGCCGCAGGGCAGACAGCGAGAAACCAAACCGGCGGGCGAACTGCGGCTGACTGAGACCGAGGCGGCTGCGCAGCGCCCGGATTTCCTCGGCGGTGGGCGCGGGCAACACCAGTTCCGCGCCGGCGAGATCGTCGTCGGTCCAGGCGTCGCCGTCCTCGGCCGTCATGGCCTCGATTTCCGCCTCGGTCGGCGCAGGTCGGGCGAGCAACTCCGCGACCAAGGCGCCGGCGTCGACCTCAGCGCGGGACCGTCGAATGATAGGCATCTCGTTCCTTCCTGCTGGCCCGCCGCAGACTGATGATCCGGCGGCGGTCGCCCTTTTCGGTATAGACGCACGTCAGGACGACGCCTCCGACGTCGCCCACGGCCAGGAGGCGAACTTCACCGTAGTCGATCCGATCATCGACCCTGACCATGATCGGGCCATCAAAGAGCAGAACCGCCAGTTCAAACGGCAGGCCCCGATCACGCCTGGTCCGCTCGCTCTTGGCATCATCCCACTCGTAGTCCATCAGCTCTCCCTATGTCAATGACCTAGTGTGTCAATGACGGCTGCAAGCCTTCGGCCGCCGGAGCGATTCGAGCTGATCTACGGCCGCCCCGCGTGCGGCGCCTCCACCGTCGCGATCAGCAGCTTGCCCAAGGCCGCCGCCGCCGCCTCGTGGGCGATCGAGGTCGGGGCGGTGAGCATGAACAGGGTGCGGCCGTCGTCGCCGCCGAGCATGCAGGCGTAGCACGGCTGGCCGGTGTCGATGACTTCCACCACCTCGCCGCCCTGCGCGATCCGCGCGCACTCGGGGGCGATTGGGTTGGCGATCCAGATGGCCCCGTCGGCGTCCAGGGCTATGCCGTCGGGGACGCGCGGCAGGGTCGGCGCCCACAGGCGCCGGCCGCTCAGCGATCCGTCGGCGGCGATGTCGAACGCCGTCAGAGCCCCGCCGAGGGTCTCGCCGACGATCAGGGTCTTGCCGTCCGGGGTGATCACCGATCCGTTGGGAAAGTGCATGTCGGCGGCGGCCACGCTCACCGCGCCATCCGGTGATACGCGGATGAGGTTGGCAGTGGGGTGGTCCGCGACCACACCTTCGACGCCGCGCGCCTCGATCTCGGCGTCGAGGTCGAAGCCGAAGTTGCCGACATAGGCGCCCCCGGCGGCGTCCACCACCATGTCGTTGCAGTGGAAGCCGGCCAGGTCGGAAAGATCGGCGTGGACGCTGATCGCCCCACCGCTTGAACGGCGAAGCACCTGGCGCCTGGTCATCGAGACGATCAGCATCGAGCCGTCGGGCGTCCAGCCGAGCCCCGAGGGCCGGTCGTCGATCTCCAGCTCGGTTCGCGCGTCGCCGGCCAGCGACACCGACTTCACCGCGTGGGCGTAGAAGTCGCTGAACCACAGCCGCCCGTCATGCCAGCGCGGTCCTTCGCCGAAATAGATGCCCTCGCTGAGAATCCGCGTTGCCCGCGCCATGGCTTCCATCCCTGTTGTCGTCAAAAACCGCGTCGTTTCCGCTTGGCCCACGACGCCCGCCGCCGCAAGACCCCCGATGACCCGGCCGGGTCGATTTGAGCCGTGGGCGGACAGGCCCTAGTCTGCGCATCGATGACCGAACACCCCGCGCCGAGGCCGGCCCCCTGGTCGCTGTTTGCCGCCTTGCGCGGGGCGACGCCGGTCAGTCTGGGACATGACGCCATCGCCGGACTGACCCTGGCGGCGATCGCCATTCCCGAGCAGATGGCCACCGCCCGCCTCGGCGGCTTTCCGCCCCAGATCGGCTTCTTCGCCTTCGTCGCCGCCGCGGTCGGTTTCGCGGTCTTCGGGGCCAACCGGAGGCTCTCGGTCGGCGCCGATTCCACCATCACCCCGATCTTCGCCGGCGCCCTGGCGCTGATGGCGGTCGCCGGCTCGCCCCACTACGCGGCGCTGGCGGCGGGGCTGGCCCTGGTCGTCGGCGCGCTGCTGATCGTCGCCGGCGTGCTCAGGCTGGGCTGGATCGCCGACCTGCTCTCGCGGCCGGTGATCACCGGCTTCCTGGCCGGCATAGCGGCGCACATCGCCCTCTCGCAGGCCCCCTCGGTGCTCGGCCTGCCGGAGGAGAGCGGCGATGTCTATCACCGTCTGGCCGCCCTGGCGGCGGCGTGGGGTGGGGTGAACCCGGCCTCGATCGCCATCGGGGTGGGCGTGTTCGCCGTCGTCTATGGGAGCGAGCGGCTCGATCCGCGCATTCCCGGAGCCCTGATCGCCCTGGTCGGCGCCACGCTGGCCACCACCTTTCTCCACCTGGGCCGCCAGGGCGTGGCAGTGCTGGGCCGGGTGACTGGCGGCCTGCCCCACCCCAGCCTGCCGCACCTGGGCATGGAAAGCGCCCTGCCTCTGATCGGCCTGGGGCTGCTGGTCTCGCTGGTGGTGATGTTCCAGACCGCCGCCACCACCCGGGCGTTCAGCGGCAACGATGGCGATCCGGATGTCAACCGGGACTACATCGGCGTCGGCGCCGGCGGCTTGCTGGCTGGCCTCGTCGGCGCCTTTCCGGTCAACGCCAGTCCGCCGCGCACCGCCGTCGTCGCCGGATCGGGCGGCGCCTCGCAGTATTCCAGCCTGCTCGCGGCGGCGGCGGTGATGCTGCTGGCGACCTTCGGGGCGCGGCTCTTGGCCGGCGTGCCGGTGGCGGCCCTGGCGGGGGTGCTGCTGTTCGTCGCCCAGCGGATTTTCCACGTCGCCACATTCGCCGAGATATGGCGGCGCACCCGCGCGGAGTTCGCCCTGGCGATCGCCACCGCCGTTCTGATCGTCGCCCTGCCGATCCAAAGCGGCGTCGCCATCGGTATCTTCCTGTCCCTGGCCCACGGGGTGTTCACCATCACCCGCGCCCGCCCGATCCTCTTCGAGCGGGCGCCAGGGACGACGGTGTGGTGGCCGGCCTCGGCCGCCAAGCCGGGTGAAACCGAGCCCGGCGTGCTGGTTCTCGGCTTTCAGGCCCCCCTCTCCTTCCTCAACGCCTACGACTTTCGCCGCGGCGCCCTGGACGCCATCGGCCGCGCCAGCAACATCGCCCGCCTGTTCGTCCTGGAGGCCAGCAGCATCGTTGAGATCGACTACACCGCCGCCGAGATCCTCCGCGAGGTGATCGCCAAGGCGCGCGCCGCCGGCATGGACTTCACCGTGGCCCGCCTGGAATCGGTTCGCGCGCAGGACGCCTTCGATCGTTTCGGCGTGACCCGCCTCCTGGGTCCGGATCGGATGTTCCACAGCGTCGAGGAAGCGATCCGCGCCCTCAGCGCCGCCGCGTCTGGGACCCCGCCGCCCCGAGGAGCACACTCCGCCGCCGAAGCGGTCGATGGGTAGCCGCCCAGAGCGCGGGGTTTGTCAGCCCACCGTTTCAAGTGGTTCAAGTCTGATGCTTTGGCGTCCCCGCCGAGGGGCTTCCGAAGGGCTCTTGGAGGGACGCCTCGTCGGCGCCCGTTAGCAGACCTTCCGTGCGGCTGGCGAGGGTGGACTCCGGCCGTCGGCGCATCAAATCACACGGATGCCGAACTCCAGGCGCAGGTCGGCCAATCGCCGCTCTCCAAGATCGGGCGGCGGGTTCCACGGCCATCTCTTTTTCATTCTTAGCGCCTCGATGACGGCGCGGACGATTCGTGGAAGGGCCAGGATCGTCACCCACACGCTCTTGAGGTAGCCCAGTTCCTTGAACAGAGCCTGGGCCTGCTTGTCCGTCGCCAGATATGATGCGTATCGCCGGGTTCCAACGTCGCTGGAGAGGAGAGTGCGCACGTCGGCCAAGGCCTCGTCGGCGAGCGTCGTATTGAGCCCGAAAATGACGTGGCACATGTCGTGGCTGAGAAAGAGTCCGATACTCTCCGGCGGAAGATGGCTCGGATGGGTGACCTTGCCTATGTTCGCCGCGTAGTATTCCTCCAGCCCTTGAGCGAGCGTTTGCGGGCTGTCCTGTCGCTGGTACCCTAGCCGCGCGACAGCGATCCTGGGATCGCGCTTCATATGTAACCGCTTACCATGTCCCCGACCTGGGCGACATCACCATCGCGGCGCTTCCCGAAATGGCCCAACGACTGGAGTGCGGACGCCTGCAACTTCGGGTATGGGTCGAGTCTCACCCTTGGCTTCCCGCCGGAAACATCCGCGCGGCCATCGACTTGCGCCCTCCAAGGCAAGCGGGCTGACGAACCCCGCGCTCGGGGAACGAAGGGGCGCACGGCCACTGGACTCACCGACCCTCGGCGGGGCAACCTGCGGGGCGCGGATCGGAGAACACCCATGCGATTGGAAGGCGGATGCTATTGCGGCGCGGTACGCTATGTCGCCGAGGGCGAGCCGATGATGAAGGCGCAATGCCACTGCCGCCAATGCCAATACATCAGCGGCGGCGCGCCCAATCACGTGATCGGCATGCCGACGGAGGGGTTCTCCTGGGCCAAGGGCCAGGCGAAGGGCTATGCCGGGGGCGACCTGCCGGCGCCCACGCGGGAATTCTGCGCCGACTGCGGCACGCACCTGGTCAGCCGCCCGCCGAGCTTCCCCGCCGTGTTCATCAAGGTCGGCACGCTCGATGATCCCAGCGTCTACGGTGGCGCGAGCATCGCCATCTGGACGGCGGACAAGCAGAGCTTTCATCATATCCCCGATGGCATCCCGGCCTTCGAACGACTGCCCGGCTAGGAACGAGCAACGCCCATGGATCTTCCCCCGGAACTGACCGACATCGTCGGCGAGATCGACTTCGATCCCGACGCCCTGCATTCCCGCTATCTCGCCGAACGCGACAAGCGCCTGCGCCCGGACGCCAATGCCCAGTATATCGAGGTCAAGGCGGAGTTCTCGCGCTATGTCGAGGATCCCTACGTCGAGCCCGGCTTCACCCGCGCGCCGGTCCATGACGAGGTCGAGTTCACCATCATCGGCGGCGGTTTCGGCGGCCTCTTGATGGGCGCGCGCCTGCGCGAGGCAGGGCACGAGAGCCTGCGCGTCGTCGAGGCGGCCGGCGATTTCGGCGGCACCTGGTACTGGAACCGCTATCCGGGCGCGATGTGCGATGTGGAATCCTATTGCTACCTGCCGCTGCTCGAAGAGCTCGGCTACATGCCCAAACACAAGTATTCGTTCGCGCCTGAGATCCTCGAACACAGCCGCAGCATCGCCCGCCACTATCGCCTCTACGACAACGCCCTGTTGCGGACCCAGGTGACGGAGCTGCGCTGGGACGAGGACGACGGGCGCTGGACGATCAGCACCAACCGGGGCGATGTCTTCAGGACGCGATATGTCGCCATGGCCAACGGCCCCCTCAGCCGGCCGAAGCTGCCCGGCATTCCCGGCATCAACGACTTCGAAGGCCACACCTTCCACACCAGCCGCTGGGACTACGGCTACACCGGCGGCGACAGCTCCGGCGGCCTCAGTGGTCTCGCCGACAAGCGCGTGGGGATCATCGGCACCGGCGCCACCTCCGTCCAGTGCGTTCCCCATCTGGGCGAAGCGGCGAAGCATCTCTTCGTCTTCCAGCGCACCCCCTCGTCTGTCGATGTGCGCAACAACGCGGCGACCGACCCGGCCTGGGCCGCGGC